>Ga0105052_10000453_pt1 | contig 57657 bp, 63 predicted proteins | sample FRY03_FD_78094 | JGI IMG/M metagenome (GOLD analysis project Ga0105052, IMG submission 78094) | Freshwater microbial communities from Lake Fryxell liftoff mats and glacier meltwater in Antarctica - FRY-03 | ecosystem: Environmental > Aquatic > Freshwater > Ice > Glacier meltwater ... | reverse complement strand
CGCAACATGGTCCATCGCTACGCCGCTATCAGCCTCGCCAGCACCGTCCTCATGACCGCACGGCTCATCGACTACCGCGACCGCTGGAGCCCCGAACCGTCACCTATCCGCTGAGCCCCTTAGCCTGACATCATGGGGTTGTCGCTCAGTAAGCATCCGTCGTTCTCTGGTCGGCCCGGCCCGGTCCTTGTCGTCGTCGCTGACGGTGTTGGTGTTGCTCCGGCAGGCCCGAGTAACGCTGTCACCGAGGCGAACACACCAACCCTCGATCGACTCGCCACGAGCGAGCTGTACACCGAGCTGGCAGCGCACGGGCCTGCTGTCGGTTTGCCAACCGACGACGACATGGGCAACAGCGAAGTCGGCCACAACGCCCTCGGTGCCGGACGAATCTTCGCGCAGGGCGCCAAGCTGGTGAACAAGGCGCTCGCAAGCGGCGCGATCTTCGAAACCGATGTGTGGAAGCAGGCAGTCGAGCGCGGAACGGCCAACACACTCCATCTCCTCGGCCTGCACTCCGATGGTGGCGTACACTCGACGACCGCGCACCTTTACCAACTTCTGCGCCGTGCTGCGGATGACGGCGTGACCAGCTGCGCTGTACACATCCTCCACGACGGGCGCGACGTCGCGCACCGCAGTGCTCTGATGTACATCGAGCAGACCGAGGCAGTGCTTGCCGAGATCAACGCTGGCGGTGCGCCCGATGGCGAGCGTCGCAACTTCCGGATCGCCTCGGGCGGCGGTCGCATGACGATCACGATGGATCGCTACGAAGCCGATTGGGACATGGTCGAACGCGGCTACCTGTGCCACACACACGGCGAAGGCCCGGTGTTCGCGTCCGCAACCGATGCGGTCGAGACCATGTACGCCGAGACCGACAAGGGCGATCAGTACCTCGGTCGATTCGTCGTCGGCGATGTCGACAAGCAGCCGGTCGGCACAATGCGCGACGGCGACGCTGTCCTGTTGTTCAACTACCGCGGCGACCGTGCCATCGAGATCTCACGCGCCTACGAAGAAGCCGACTTCGAGGTGTTCGACCGGACCGGCGCCAACGGCGAGCGGCACCCCGACGTGTTCTACGCCGGCATGTTGCAGTACGACGGCGACGCGCTCATCCCGAAGCGCTACCTCGTCGATCCTCCGGCAATCGACCGCACCATGGGTGAGTTCTTGTGTGCCGAAGGTGTCAAGAGTTTCGCGATCAGCGAGACCCAGAAGTTCGGCCACGTCACCTACTTCTGGAATGGCAACAAGTCCGGTTACATCGATGAGTCGCTTGAGACGTACATCGAGATCCCGTCCGACAACGTCGAGTTCGACACGACCCCCGCCATGAAGGTGCGCGAGATCACCGCCGAAACCATCGACCTCCTGCGGTCGGGCGAATACCGATTCGGTCGGTTGAACTTCCCGAGTGGCGACATGGTCGGCCACACCGGCCACTTACACGCGACGGTCGAGGCAATGGAAATCATCGACGAGTGCATGGCACAACTGATCGACGTCATCGACGAACTTGGCGGCGTCATCATCTACACCGCCGACCACGGCAATGCCGACGTGATGTACACCGTCGATGCCACGGGTGACAAGCATCCGAAGACAAGCCACACGCTGTCGCCGGTGCCGTTCGCAATCCATGATCCGAACTACGACGGCGAGTACCACATGGTCGACGCGGCCCCAGGCGACGCGCACGGCCTGGCGAATGTCGCCGCGACCGTGTTCAACCTGCTCGGCTTCGACGCACCCGATGACTACCTTCAGCCGCTCATCACGTTCTGACGCACCAGCCGGAACATCGGCGAGAACATCTGCTTGGATCTCAGTCACCAGCACATCTCGCGAAGCGCGTAAGGTGGAGAGATGGCCAGCAAGAAACTTCAACTCGAGTCCCTCAAGAACGTTCCGCTTTTCAGCGCATGCAGCAAGAAAGACCTTGAGAAAGTCGCCAAGGCCGCTGACGAGATCATCATGACCGAGGGCACCATGATTGTCGATCAGGGCCAGACCGGACGAGAAGCCTTCGTCATCGTGAGTGGCGAGGTCACCATCAAGCGCAGCGGCCGCAAGATCGCTTCGCTCGGTGCGGGCGATGTTGTCGGCGAACTCTCACTCCTCGATCACGGCCCGCGCACCGCCTCGGCAATCTGCGCCACCGATTGCACACTCCTTGTGATCGACCAGCGTCGCTTCATCGGCGTCCTCGACGACGTGCCGTCGATCGCTCACAAGCTGATGGGCGTCCTTGCTTCGCGCATCCGCGAAATGGATCGCACCGTCTTCGGCTGATCGCCCCACTCCTGTCAGGCACCGGTCTGACACGAATCTCAGCTCCGGCTGGTTGCGTAGGGTGAGCGCGTGAACTTTCATCCGCTTCCCGACCACTGGGCCCGACAGCGCTCCCTCGCGCAGCGCATCGCAACCCACGTGCTCGGTCAGGCGCGGTGTCGCCATGACGGGCTGTTCGACCTCGTCCCACTTCCTGGCGGGTTCGGCACGCCCCCGGTCGGCCCCCGGCGTGAGCGCGTCCGGCTCGTCGGCGGGTCGCTCTTTATTGAACGTGTGATCGGCGACGACGTCAGAGAACTCAACGCCACCACACAGGTTGAGATGGTCGTCGGCAACACGATTCGCGGGCTCTGCAACGCCATCGGATTCGAACCGGACCCCGACTTCTGGGTCGGTGGCGAGACACCTCCGCTGGGCGACCCAGACGAGATGATTGTCCTCGACAGCGACACCGCGGCCGTCCTCGGTGAGTGGTATCTGCTCGGCCAACGTGCAATGGAAGAAGCCGTCGCCTCGATTCCTGACGCGGCAGCGTCCGTCGGCCGTCTCTGGCCTGAGCACTTCGACTTCGGCATCGATCTCGCAGCGCAGCCTGATGCACGAGTCAACCTCGGGGCCGCCGCTGGCAGTGGCGTCCTCGACCAGCCGTACCTCTACGTCGGTCCGTGGGGTCCGGAGCGCCCCGGACCAGCCGAGTATTGGACCGCACCGTTCGGCGCCACGCTGACCTTCGCCGAACTTGACCTTGTTGAATCGCCCCTCGGCCGTGCGGTCGAGTTCTTCCTGCACGGCCTCTCCTACCTCCGCCAATAGTTACGTATGGGGTCAGGCCCCTTTCGCACTTACTGAACGCATCGTCCAACAAGTGCGAAAGGGGCCTGACCCCATACGTAATGATTTCGAGGCGGATCTGTGGTCGGCAGCGACCCGCGAGTAGATTTGCCGACGTATGAGTGTTGCTCCTGAAATTCCCGCGCCCGACACCGAGCCGAAGCGGGTCAAGCCGCATCAACTCTCCCTCGTCCTGTTCACGGCGGTGGGTCTTTTCACCCTCGTGTCGGGCATCCTTCCGCAGATCACAGGGTGGGAGAACGACAACGCCGTGCACCGCACCGTGTTTGTCAACATTCCGGGTCCAATCCAGGTCGTGTTTTACACGGTCATCCCGGTGCTCCTCATTTGGGTGGGCATCATGTTCGCCAACCGGATGAAGAACTGGGAACGTGGCGCACCGTCGCAGCGCCGGACCAACACCAAGAACGCCAAGCAGCGTCTGAAGGACTTCCGCGCCGGCGTCTATATGCAGACGCTCCTGCGTGATGCCGGTGCCGGCCTCATGCACTCAATGATCTACTTCGGCTTCCTCGCACTACTCGGTGTCACCACCGTCCTTGAAGTCGACCACCAGATGCCCGAGCAGCTGAAGTTCCTCCACGGCACCACCTATAAGGCCTATGCCTTCGTTGGTGACGCCGCTGGCCTCGTGTTCCTCGGCGGCATTGTGTGGGCAATCGTGCGCCGCTACGTGCAACGCCCGTACCGCATTCGCATAAAGTCAAAACCCGAACACGCCCTCATCCTCGGCGTCTTCTTCGCCATCGGTGTCACCGGGTACGGCGCCGAAATGTTCCGTATCGCCCTCGAAGGCGGCCCAGAATACGAAAAGTGGAGCTTCATTGGCTACCCACTGTCGACGCTGGTCGACGGCATGTCGCAGTCAGCGCTCAGCACCTGGCACCAGTGGTGGTGGATTGGCCACGTTGCTACGTTCGTCGCCTTCCTCGCGATCTTGCCGCTCACGATGCTGCGCCACATCTTCACGTCGCCGATCAACCTGTACCTGAAGGACAAAGATCGTCCGAAGGGTGCCATGCGGCCGATGGCCAACCTGATGGAGACCGAACTCGAGTCGTTCGGCGCCTCGGTTGTCGAAGACTTCACTTGGAAACAACTGCTCGACCTCGATGCCTGCACCATGTGCGGCCGTTGTACCAGCGTCTGCCCGGCACATGCCACCGGCAAGTCGCTCGACCCGCGCGAGATCGTCCTCAAGGCGGGTGCGGTCATGGCCGCCTCGGGTTCCCCAGCCGTGAGCGCACCGCTCGGCGAAGACAAAGAGATCACCATCTCGGCCAACAACCTGTTCGAGCGGATCACCGCCGAAGAGATCTGGGCCTGCACCACCTGCAAGGCATGCGACGAGATCTGCCCGGTCGGAATCGAGATCACCGACAAGATCTTCGACATGCGTCGCTACTTGTCGCTGATGGAGTCGAACTTCCCGCCCGAACTCGGCAACGCCTATCGCGCGATGGAAAACCAGTTCAACCCGTGGGGCCTCAACCAGGGCGAACGCGGCGATTGGGCCGACGGCATGGACGGTGTCACGATCGTCGATCCGGGCCAAGCACTCCAGCACGAGTACCTCTACTGGGTCGGCTGTGCCGGTTCGTTCGATGACAAGAACAAAAAGGTCACGCAGGCAATGGCGCAACTGTTACGCCGTGCCGGCATCGACGTCGCCATCCTCGGGCCGTCCGAGATGTGCACTGGCGACTCTGCCCGCCGCTCTGGCAACGAGTACCTGTTCCAGATGCTCGCTCAGCCGAACGTCGAGATGCTCAACGAGATGGGCGTCAAGAAGATCATCGCCCAGTGCCCGCACTGCCTCAACACGTTGAAGAACGAGTACCCGCAGCTCGGTGGCAACTACGAAGTAATTCACCACACGCAACTGCTCGAGCAGCTCATCGACTCGGGTCAGCTTGACGTTTCGCAGGCCACCCTCGAAGAGCGCATCACGTACCACGACTCCTGCTACCTCGGTCGCCACAACGACGTCTACGTCGCACCGCGCAAGGTCGTCGGCGCCATCAAGGGCATCGAAGTTGTCGAGATGTCGCTCAACGGCACCAAGGGCATGTGCTGTGGCGCTGGCGGCGCCCGCATGTGGATGGAAGAGAACACCGGCACCAAGGTGAATGACGAGCGCGCAGCGCAGGCAATCTCCACGGGCGCCAGCCGTGTCGCCACCGCCTGCCCGTTCTGCTACATCATGCTCGACGATGGAGTGAAGGGTGCTGGCAAGGAAGAGCACGAGGTCAAGGTCGCTGACGTCTCGATCCACCTCCTCGAAGCCATCGAAGCCGGTGAGGCCAAGTTCCACGAAGGCAACGCCCCACTCGTCGAAGCTGAGCTGGCAGCCGCCCGGCTCGACGACGGTCCGCAGTCTCCCGCCTGACCAGGGCGCCAGCAGCGACGTACTGCAGTGCGGCTGGCCTCGATCGTGAGTTGGGCTTGTCGATCGCTGAGTCCAACTGGCTGAGACGGGCGTCATCGACGGTTCGCGCCGTTGGTCCGTATCGTTGTTTCATTCTTCGAGGAGCAATGTGATGAGTACAGACGACACCGGCAGCTGGTCGCGACCGAACCCGACCGAGCGAACCGATCCCGACTTTGTCGATATCACGCGACTCGCGCCCGCATCAAACGGGGCTGATCAGCCCGCTGACGACGAGACCAGCGCCGACGAGATCAGCGACGACGACCTCGTAGCCATCGACGTAGACGACGTCGACACAGACGACGTCGACGACGATGACATCGACGCGATCATGGCTGGCTTCGAACGCTCGAACGCTGCTGCCGCTGAAATCGCTGCCGAAGTCGCCGACTCGCCAAACGACGCAACCGAGGAAGAGCCCGCAACCCCCGAGGTAATGGCCGACGAGGTCGTGGCCGCCGAGGCTGCACCAGTTGCCGAAGCAGAGCCTGAGCCGGTTGCTGAAGTCGAGCCCGTCGCAGAGCCTGAGCCGGTTGCTGAAGTCGAGCGCGAACCGGAACCCGAGCCCGAGCCCGCAGTCAAGGGATTCGCCGCACTCGGTCTGCGCCAGGAACTCGTCGACACGCTCAACGAACTCGGCTACGAAGAGCCCACACCGATTCAGCGCGAAACGATCCCGCTGCTCCTGACGGGCCGAGACATGCTCGGCCAGGCGGCAACGGGCACGGGTAAGACCGCAGCTTTCGCACTCCCGGCGCTCAACGCCATCGAGCCCGGGTTCCCGGATGCGCCTTCAGTCCTGGTCCTGACGCCGACCCGCGAGCTGGCTATTCAGGTCAGCGAAGCCATCGTGAAGTACGGCAAGAAGCTCGGTGCCAAGGTGGTGCCGGTGTTCGGTGGCCAGCCGATCGGCCGCCAGCTGGGCGCCCTCGATCGTGGCGCACACGTCGTCGTGGCGACCCCGGGCCGAGCAATCGACCACATCGGACGCGGTTCGCTGCGGCTCGACAAAATCAAAACCGTCATCCTCGATGAGGCCGACGAAATGCTCGACATGGGCTTCACCGACGATATTGAGTCGATCCTCGAGAGCACACCGGCCGATCGCCAGACGGTGATGTTCTCTGCCACGATGCCGCCGCGGATCCACTCGATTGCGAAGCGCCACCAACGCAACCCTGAGAAGATCAAAATCGGCAAGGCCGAAACGCAAGAGAGCCAAAAGCTCATCCGCCAGAAGGTCTACTTCGTCAAGCGCAACGACAAGCCGTACGCGCTCGGCCGCATCCTCGACATCGAAACCCCTGACGCAGCCATTGTGTTCTGCCGCACCCGCATGGACGTCGACCAACTGACCGCCACCATGGGCCTCCGCGGCTACCGCGCCGAGGCACTCCACGGCGGCATGGACCAGTCGCAGCGCGACCGCGTCATGGCGCGCCTGCGTGATGGCACAGCCGAATTGCTCGTCGCAACCGACGTGGCAGCTCGCGGCCTCGACGTCGACACGCTCACCCACGTCGTCAACTACGACGTCCCGGCAGCTGCCGAGAGCTACGTCCACCGCATCGGCCGTGTTGGTCGTGCAGGCCGCGAAGGCACCGCAATCACGCTCGCCGACCCACGGGATCGTCGTCAGCTCGGCAACATCGAACGCCTGATGAAGACGACCATCGAAGTCGGCACGGTTCCGAGTGTCGCCGATCTTCGTGCCCGCCAGGTCGAGGTCACTGTCACCCAGATCCGTGAAGCTCTGACCGCACCCGACCTCGAAGACTTCAACAAGGTCCTGCACTCCCTCGCTGGCGAAGACAGCGATCGCAACATCGCGCTGGCCGCCATCAAACTCGTTCACGAAGCTCGTGGCGCTGTGATGGACGAGCGTGAAATTCCTGATGCCTCGGTGCGCAACGAACGCAGCAGTGACTTCAAAGACAAGCGCTCCGACGGCAAGGGTCGTCATCGCGACGACCGCGAATGGGACGACAAGAGCAAGGGCAAGAAGAAGTTCGACCGCGACGACCGGCAGGGCAAGAAGCGCGACTTCGACAACTCCGACACCGGCTTCATCTTCATCAGCCTCGGCCGCAAGAGCGGCGTGCGCCCGGGCGACCTCGTTGGCGCCATCGCGAACGAGTCAGGCCTCACTGGTCGCCAGATCGGGCCGATCCGTATCTCGGAACAGCACTCGGTTGTGGGCGTGCCCTCGGACGATGTTGATCGCGTGATCGAGGCAATGGATCGCGCCACGATGCGCGGCAAGCCGGTCAAGGCCCGTCGTTACACCGACTGATTTCTGAGCTGCGGCGACGTGGTGCCTCGCACCACGTCGCTGTCAAAGCTGGATAGTCAGCGGAAGTTTTCGAAGTAGCGGCTCGGTGTCGGGCCAGCCTGGCCCTGATACTTGCTGCCCTTGGCGCCCTGCCCGTACGGCAGGTCGGCTGGCGATGTCATCTCCATGAAGCTGATCTGACCGATCTTCATGCCCGGGTAGAGCGTGATCGGCAGGCTTGCGACGTTGGCAAGTTCGAGCGTGATGTGGCCGTCGAATCCGGCGTCGATGAAACCCGCCGTCGAGTGGATCAGTAGCCCGAGGCGACCGAGGCTCGACTTGCCTTCAACACGCCCGACAAGGTCGTTGGGAACCGTCATTCGTTCGAGGGTCGAACCGAGGACGAACTCGCCAGGGTGCAGCATGAACGGTTCGTCGCCGATGCCGTGCTCGTCGCAGGGCATCTCGATCAGCTCGGTGAGCCCGGTCATGTCCCGCTTCACGTCGATCACGCCGGCGGTGTGGTTGCGGAACACACGAAACAGGTTCGAGATCCGGACGTCGATCGACGACGGCTGGATCAGCAAATCGTCGAGCGGGTCAATAACGATGCGGCCAGCATCGAGCTGTTCGCGGAGGCTGCGGTCGGACAGGATCACGGCGCCACGATACCCAACCGGCACGCAGCGGCCGCACGGGCTAAATTCCGCTGCATGTACAACCCGCCGGCCAACCGCGTCGACGACGTCGCGATGATCCACGAACTCATCGAGCGCGCCCGCTTCGCGCACATCATCTCCCACACCGACGACACCTTCGCGTCGTCCGGTTTGCCACTGCTCCTCGACCGATCGCCCGCCGAGTTCGGTGCGCTCCGCGGGCACTTCGCCCGAGCGAACGATCAATGGAAGGCGCTTGACGGCGCATCGGTACTTGCACTGTTCCCGCTCACTGACGGATACGTCACGCCGTCCCGCTACCCGTCGAAGGCCGAACACGACCGGGTGGTCCCAACCTGGAACTATGAGGTTGTCCACGCCCACGGCATCGTCCGCATCCACGACGACCCGGCATGGGTGCGCCAGCTCGTGTCAGACCTGACCGACCACCACGAAGCGGCCCGCCACGACCTCGACGTCGCACTTCGATGGGCGGTTACCGACGCTCCGCCGGACTTCATCGACAAGCAACTCCGGGCAATCGTCGGCATCGAGATCGAGATCACCCGGCTGGACGGCAAGCGCAAACTCAGCCAGAACCGGTCAGATGCCGACCGGCTCGAGGTGATCGCCGGCCACGCCACTTCGCCAGCCGAACGAGACCGCGCGTTGGCGGTTGCCATGCGCGAGACGCTCAACTGACTCGCTGCAAAAGCGCAGCTGCAGTCGCTCAGACGAGCGCGTGAACGGCTGATCCCATCAGGTCGATGAAGTTGTCGGCGTAGAACCGTTCGCGGACGTTTTCGGAACGTTCGCCAAGGCTGCGCTCGAATCGTTCGAACGGCCGACGGCCGCCTTCGACATGCGGGTAGTCAGTGTTGAAAAGCAGGATGTTGGGCCCGACTTGATCGGTGACCCAGCCAACGTCTTCGGTCGGGTACGGCGTCACCCTGACTTGGCGCTGCACGTACTCCCCCGGTGTGATCGACAGATCACGGAGCCGTTCTTCGTGACGACCGAAGGCGTCCATCGCTGACTCCATCTGCTTCAGCCAGCTCGGGAGCCACGTACAACCCTGTTCGATGACACCGACGCGAAGATTCGGGTGACGTTCCAGCACGCCGTCGAAGATCATCGTGGCGAGGGTCTGCATCGGCGGGAACGGGATGGCCATGTAGTCGACGGAGCGGAAGTTCTCTTCGCCGCCGTGAAAGTCAGGTGGGATCGGCAAGCCGTTGTTGAAGTAGCTCGGATCGATGAGTGCGCCGGTGCCGCCGACGTGGAAGACGACGGGGATGCCGGCTTCTTCGGCTTGGCGCCACACACGGTCGAGCGATCGGTGCGACGGCGAATGGCCAGCCGGACAACCGGAGGCAACGAGCAGCGCAGCGGCACCCATCTCGATGGACTCGGCGGCCATTGCCGCGGCCCGGTCGAAGTCGGCGAGCGGGACGTAGCAGGTGGCGAGCAGGCGCTCGTCGACCGAACAGAACTCGGTCATCCCCCGGTTGTGGGCGCGCGCTGCGCCGTAGGCGAGGTCGAGGTCGACCGGCTGGCCGTTGATCGGGTGTTCCCACTCGAAGAGCCGCGAGTTGTGGAACGTGTTGAAGAGCAGCTGGCTGTCGACGCCGATGTAATCAAGGGCGCGCGGTCGGTCTTCGGCGATGAATGAACCGGTGGCCGCGAAGTTCTTCCGGTTCATCACATCGGTGGCTTCGTCTGCGAGAAACTCCTCACTGCGATGCCGTTCGGCAAGCCGTTGGAAGACTGCGGTGAGATCATTGGGAACCAATGAATCACCGGCACCTGCGTCGCCGGTTTGGACGAGTTCGTTCGCGTACTGCGGGACGATGAGCCGCTCACGGATGTCAGGGTCAGCGTGATCACGGAGCCAGTTGGGCGGTTCCATGATGTGGGCGTCAGCGTCGTGGACCCGGCGGCGTTCGATGTAGGCCATGTACCAGTGTCGCGCTCAGCCACCACCGCAGACGAAGAGTGCGTCGCTGAGCTGCTGAACACTCACGACGGCGGAGCTAATTCAGCCGACGCTGCTGCATTGCCCGCTTGCACGCCTGCGTCTCGGAGTTGGGCCCGATCAGCTGCGTCGGATCCTGCGTTCCAGCCGGCGCGGTCACGCGATCGGTGACCTTGGTGCCTGAGGTTTCCACCGTAGAGCCGTTCGATCTCGTCGTCGACAGCATCTGACTGGCGCGCGAGAACAACCACCACCGCTGGGCCTGCTTTTTCTTCTGCGTGATCACGCTCGGCGGCGAGGCGATCGCCGATGCGCACTGCATAGCCCGCAAGAAACGCAGAACGGAACGCGCGGCTGCGGCGGTGTGCGCCTGCGACGCCAGCTGCTGCCTCGTGGTTGAGCGCCGACTGTGCTTGCAGCAGCAGCGATGTGAAAAGCAACTCGACGCGATACACATCGGCGGCCTGACCCGTGAGTGACGCCAGACCGAACGCGGCAAAGCTGATCGACCTGCAGCGGCCTGCTTCGGCCACGACATGGAGCAATGTGGCTTTCTCGCTCGAATATGGGTCATCGATGGGCAGACGAATTGTGACAGGACGATCAGTGGCTCCAGACGCATCACGGACCATCGCCTCGTCGATTGCATGCTTGCTCATCATCGCTTGCGCCTTGGCGGTGAACGTTTCTGCCTCGGCGGGGAAGTCGGTCGACTCGGCCTGCGCCAACAATGCCCGGACCTTCGCGAGGACGGGATCGTTCGAGTCGCCGCCAGCAAAGCCGGCGTCGACAGCGGTTTCGCCGGGCGGCGGAATGAGCCGGTGGACTGCACCCAGACTCGTCAGCGCGACCATCGTCGCATCGAAGACCTTGATCGGGTCGACAGCCGAGTCGCGCCACGTGAAGATCCACGTGGCATCAAGGGACGGAGGGTCGACCGTAGAGCGGAGTTGGTTGATCTGGCTCTGCCATCGCGGGTGCTTCGACGACGCTGGCCGATGCGCATCATCGACGAGGATGGCCACCTTCAGCAGGTGCGACGATTCGCGAGACACCGCCCTGCCGGCCTGGCGCACCAACTCGGACGGCTGCCAACCGTTGGACCACACTGCAGCAACAGTTGCAGTCAAAACCATGGCAGCGTCACGCCACGCTGCTGCCGGATCAGCATCGACATGGCACGCCAAACAGTCGCATTCAGGCTCGTTGAACGGCGGCCGGTCCGACTGGCCGAAGCGGGCGTCCTGCTCGGCACCCGTTGCGCGATGAGATCGCTTGCGTTGTTTGGCCGCACGTCGTTGTCGATTGTTCTGCCCCATGACATCGCTCCGTTTCGGTGGTGAGATATGGAGGGCGATCCGAAATCGCCGAGGCGCCGCTGTTACGTCGAGAACGTCCAGCGCTGAGACCAGTATGGAGGATCGGTGTCACAGTCCCGATCGAAGAGCAATACATGGTCGGTCGACGAACGACTCGGTCGGTGCCGTTCGGGCGTGCAAGAAGCCGGGCCAGGCAGCTACCCTCTTGATTCTTCGCGGATGTAGTTCAATGGTAGAACATCAGCTTCCCAAGCTGAATACGCGGGTTCGATTCCCGTCATCCGCTCCAATCAAATCGCCAGTTCAGGGTAGGTTTCGGGCATCAGCGCTCGCCTGTCTCTCTCCAGTTTTGGTGCGTTCGGGTGCGTTACGTGACCCAAGCGACTCGCCAGCGTTGCCACACAGCACTTACGTTCACTGGCTCTGCGGGCCCGAACCGTCGGTGCGATTCGGGTGCGATTACTGCGAACGGTGGATCGTGAAGCCGAGAACCGGCTCGAAGACCGAGCGGTCGCCCGGTGTGTGGCGGCTGCAGACCACGTCCGACCCTGACGCGGTGACTGGTGAAACCCGACGGCTCTCGAGGACGTTCCGAGGCACCAAGCCTGAGGCGACCGCAGAGCTGCAACGGTTTGTCTCGGAGAGCGGCGCTGGCCTCCAGGGCGGCAGCACCGTGACCGTCTCGGTACTTCTCGAATCGTTCATGACAACCGCGACGCTGTCGCCGACGACTCGGCAGGACTGGAGGAGCCTGATCGATCGCTACCTCATTGCTGAACTTGGCAGCATTCCTCTCTGGAAGCTCACCGCCCGGGACTGCGACCAGATGTACCAGCGACTCCGAGTGGGTGGCCTGGGGGCCTCACGCGTTCGCAACGCCCACGTGGTCTTGCATCGCGCAGTGGCGCAGGCGGTCCGGTGGGGGTGGATCTCCCGCAATCCGGTCTCGAATGCGACACGACCCGCCGTTCCCCGCTCGACGGTGACGCCGCCCAGCCTCGACGAGGTCCGGCTTTTGATGGCGCTCGCAGCGCAGGCCGACCCGACACTGTCGTGTTGGCTCGACATCGCAACAGCCACTGGAGCGCGACGCGGCGAAATTTGCGCGCTCCGGTGGAGCGACGTCGACCTCAACCGAGCAACTGTTCGGATAGAACGCTCCGTCGCCGTCACGAAGCAGAGCGGCGTCTACTTCAAGACCACCAAGACTGACCGTTTCCGCCTCGTGTCTCTCACCAATCGAGCCGTCCGTTCCCTCACCATCCTCCACGACCACGCCGTCGCAGACGCCACCGACCAGGGCCGGGCCGTGTCGGGTGACGATCTCGTGTTCACCAATGACCCTGAAGCAAGGGTGCCGTGGCGACCCGAGTTGGTCTCACATCGTTGGGAACGGCTTCGCCGACGCGCCGGGCTCGATCACGTCAAGCTCCACGGGCTCCGCCACTTTGTCGCGACCGAGCTCCTCACTGCCGGTATCGATCTGCGGACGGTGTCCAACCGGCTTGGCCACGCCCGCACCTCGACGACACTCGACATCTACTGGGCATGGGTCCCCGCACAAGACGAAGCAGCAGCCGAACACCTCGACGCCGTGCTTGATCCGCCAGACGACGGTCACTGAGCCGCAGCCGAATCGGCCGAAGTGCGACAATGACCTGATGCTGATCATTCGTGGCACCAAGAAGCTTCGAGACCGCATGAAAAGCGCGCCCGCCGCCTCACCCGACGACGAGTCCACGACGGTGCTTGGCGACTGGTTCGCGACCGCACTGTTCTGGAAACCGCAGGCGGCACTACTCGTCAACTCCCAGACGATGATTCCCGTGTTCACCCCGCTCGCCCCGGCGGGCAAGCTGCTCGACCGGGCACCCGATGCCATTGCTGAGGTTCTGCGCGCCCACGGCGTGCCCGATGATGTAACCGCTGCCGAGAGGGTCGAGATGTCCAAGGTTCTGATCGCACCGACCAACGACCGTCAGATCGTCGGGGTGATGAACGAGTTCGCCTTCCAGGGAGAAGGCGTGTGGAGACGACACGATCCTGATCTGTTCTCGATGTCCATGCGGCTCTCCGAACTGATTCTTGGACCGTTGATGAGTCGTCACGACACACCGGCCGACGAACTCGCTGCTTTCTTCAGCAACGACGCTGCCGTCATCGCGTTCCCATCTGCCAAAGCTGCCGTCACGCCAACACCCCGACGGGTGCATCAACTCAAGGTCACCTTGGGTGGGGTGACACCGCCGATCTGGCGGCGAATTGTTGTCGACGGCGGCGAAACCCTCAGCCACCTCCACTCGATAATCCAAGCCGCGTTCGGCTGGCACGACGCTCACCTCTACGACTTCAACATCGACGGAGTCCGTTACGGCGTTCCCGACGGGGACGACTGGACACCGGTCAAAGACGAACGCCGAGTGAGCATCGATCAAGCAATCGGCAATGGCGACCGCAAGATTCGCTACACCTACGACTTCGGCGACAACTGGGACCACGACGTCGTCCTCGACAAGACGATCTCGGCCGCCGACATCGCGACTGTGCCCGACTGCATCGGCGGTCGGCGAGCCTGTCCGCCCGAGGATTGCGGCGGCCCGTGGGGATATCAGGAGTTGCTCGACATCCTCGCCGATCCGTCACATCCCGAGCACGACGAACGACTCGAATGGACCGGCGGCACCATCGACCCCGACGCCTTCGACCCGGCCGAGTTTTCGGGGAACCTCCGCCGCCAATAGAGCACCGGCCACCGAGCGCTGTCAGACCTCCTGAACTTTCGACAAGCCGACAGGGCCCAGCTTTCGTCGCTGCTGGTGCACCGGAGCGAGAAATCACGAACGAAGTACTCGCCGGTACCGACGATCGTGTGGCCCTTGCCCACCGAGAATCGGTTTGCGTTTATTTCGTTGAGCTTCTACGCGGTTACGTAAGGAGTCAACATGTTGTCCACGATCGATCCCGCCACACTCGATGCCGATACCGCCGAGCAAATCGCGGGCAACTCGACGCCGGTGCCTTCGCACTCCCCAACTCACTCCGCCAGGCGCTCCAACAGATCCTCGCCGAGCTGCGCGCCGGAAACGAAGTGACCGTCATGTCATCTTCTGCCGTACTCAGCACCGCTGAGGCCGCTGAACTCCTCAACGTGAGCCGGCCCCACTTTGTGAAACTCGTCGACGACGGATCCATCCCGCACCACAAAGCCGGTTCCCACCGCCGCATCACTCTTGCCAATGTCCTTGCCTTCAAAGCGCACCGAGACAACGAAAGTCACACAGCTCTCGCCGAGATTCAGCAACTCGCCGACGACACGGGCATGGACCTCTGACAACAGCTGTGTCTCGGCCGATAGCGGTACTCGACGCCAACGTTCTCTACGGAATCGTTCCAACAGACCTCCTCATCACGCTCGCAATCGAGGGCGTGTATCGGCCGCACTGGACCGATGCGATCTGCGATGAAGCAATTCGGAACATCGGAGATCGTCACGTTCTCGCGACCGCAGTGACCGTCGGTGCAGAAGCATCGTGACCGAGAACCTTCGACACTTCACACCACCCACATGAGCACCCCACGGCATTGTCGCCATGACGCTCGACGACTTCATCAGCGAACTCTTCGACAATCACGAATCGGTCATCGTCGACGCGATCAGAGAGATGGCGGGTCGACGGCAACGGCCACACACCTCCCCAGCCGAACTCCTCGAAACCTTGCGCCGCTACATTCCAAACACCATCGAGCGACTTCGGCAATAGTCGACGTTTGGCGATGCGGTCATCATGCTGACCATCATCTCGATCGGCCCGCTGTGCGTGCCGCATGCGTGCCACGCACAGAGGAAACAAAGGGACCGCTAGAACTGGCCGACCCCGGCAGAAAGAGCCAACAATCCAGAGTGAGCCCAGGCCTGGCCAGCCGAACGAGAACGTCGGCGCCCCATCAATCGGGAACACCTTCTCGGGAAGATCTGCGCATAACGCTTCCCCGAGGGACGGCTACGCTGAGGACATGGCGAACATCGAGATCTCGAATGAGGTCCTCGACCGGATCGAGGCAGAAGCAGCGCGCCGCCACATGACTCTCTCCGAAGTCATCACTGACCTCGCTCACAGCCTTCCGCCAGTCCAGTCTCCGTCTGGGCGAACTGCTCCAGCGTTTGTGGCTGCCGGTGAATCGGGTGGCGGAATCACCGACCGGATCGACGAACTACTCGCTGACGGCTTCGGCCGAAGCTGACAATGCTGATCGTCGACACCGGCGTTCTCGTCGCTGCCGCTGATCGTTCTGACCCGCAACACAGCCGGTGCGCTCCGCTGGTTGCCGGCGCAAGCGGCCAAATGCGTACAACCGCGATGGTGATCGCTGAAGCCGCTTATCTGATCGAACGGGAACTCGGACCACGCATCGAGCGGCTGTTGTACGACAGCATCATCGCTGGCGAGCTCATCGTCGAGCACCTCACTATCGATGATTGGAAACGCACGGCCGAACTCGTCACCCGTTACGCCAGCCTTCCGCTCGGCGGGACCGATGCGAGTCTCATGGCCCTCGCGGAGCGACACGAACGGACCGAGATCGCAACGCTCGATCACCGGCACTTCACCGTCGTCCGCCCGGACCACGTTGACGCCTTCACTCTCTTGCCGTAACCCAACCACTTCAAAAGTGGCCGTGCCACATACGTGCCACGCACAGAGGAAAACAAGGGACAACAGCGGTCAACAAGCGCCGCTGCGAACCACGGCTAACCCCCTGCTCAACCGGCATTTCCCCAGTGTATGGACCTCCTGCACCATCAACTTGGCCTAGCTTCCCAAGCTGAATACGCGGGTTCGATTCCCGTCATCCGCTCCATATAACACCAGGTCAGAGGCTGTGTTTCACTGCAGATGCTTCATCTTCGTGCCTTTTTCGTGCCTAGGTGGCTGGTGTTTTTCGTAGCGGATGGTGCTCGCGTTCGCGGGTGGGTTCTGCGAAAATCTGGGTCATGCAGATCGAGGTTGAGCGGTGACGTTGGGGCTGACGCCGACACAGGCGGATCTGTTGCGTGGGACGGGGTTCGTTGCGGACCGTGTCGCCGAGGATTCGATTTGGGCGGTGCTCTCCCGCGATGGCGACCGACTGTTCGGCGACGATCTGTTCGCTGATCTGTTCACAACAACGGGTCGCCGCTCGGTGCCACCGAGGATCGTGGCCACGGTGATGGTGTTGCAACGCTGGTCGGGGATGTCGGATCGTGAAGCTGTTGCAGCGTTCGAGTTCGACGCCCGTTTCAAGTACGCGTGTGGCGGTTTGGCGTTCGATTATCCGGGGTTCGCGCACACCGTGCTGGTCGATATGCGTGCCCGCCTGGCACGGTCGGATCGGCCGCGACGGATCTTCGATGTCGTGTTGGACGCAGCCCGCCAGGCCGGGGTAGTGGGAACGAAACGGGCGTTGGATTCCACACCGTTGTATGACGCGGTCGCAACTCAGGACACGGTGACGATGATCCGTTCCGCGATCCGCCAACTCCTCGCTGCTGCCGGCACGGACCTTGAGACCGAACTTCGCAAGGTGCTGGTGCGTGATGACGAGTACGGCTCGGCGGGCAAACCGGTGTGTGATTGGGACGACCCGACCGCACGCACCGACCTCATCGATGCCCTCGCCACCGACGCCCACGGGTGTCTCGCCGTGTTGGATGACCGCGATCTGGGTGTCGAGGTCGCCCGGATCGGCGAGTTACTCGCAGCGGTGGTTGGCCAAGACCTCGAACAAGCAGACGATGGCCGGTTCCGGATCGCCCGCCGGGTGGCCAAGGATCGGATCATCTCGACCGTTGATCCCCAAGCCCGTCACGGTCACAAGACCGCGGCGCGCGGGTTCGACGGCTACAAGGGCCACATCGCGGAAGATCCCGATTCGGAGATCATCACCGACACCAAAGTGACCGCCGGCAACGCCTCAGACGGCTCCGTCGCCCACGACCTGATCGCCGATCTGCTCAACAACGACGACCTCGATGCCGACACCGATGCCGAGCCCGGCGACGCTAATGCCGACACCGGTGACGGCGAGAAGCCGAGTGTGTATGGCGACGCCGCGTACGGGACCGGCGAGTTCCAGGATCGTCTCGACGACGCTGGCATCGACTCGAAATGCCGCACCCAACCGCCCGCCACACCCAAGGACCGCTACGGCAAAGACCGTTTCACCATCGACCTCGATGCCGAGACCGTCACCTGCCCCAACGCGATCACCGTCACGATCCGTCGCGGTGTCTACGGCGACGGGATTGCCTACTTCGCAACCGCGTGCGCGACGTGTCCGCTACGCGACGAATGCACCCAAGCCGCCAACGGTCGCACCATCCGGGTCGGTGTCTACGAAGCTGTCCTCGCCCGCCACCGCTCGCGTCAACAAGACCCGGCCTGGCGTGACGACTACCGCGCCACCCGCCCCAAAGTCGAACGCAAACTCGGGCACCTGATGCGCCACCGCCACGGCGGACGACGCGCCCGCATGCGCGGCTCCACCAAAATCGATGCCGACTTCAACCTCCTCGCCGCAGCCGCCAACCTCGCACGCCTCGCCATCCTCGGAATCCACTCCAACCCCACCGGATGGGCCACCTGAACAACCGAAACCGTCGAACTCGCCAGCAACCACGAGCGTGCGGGTGCGGTTTTAACGGGTCGTTTCGAGGGTCGGGCAGTGTGACGATGGCCGGCTCGTCTCGGGTGCTCGCTCGACCCCACGGGTCCGCCGTCAGCACCGACCGAACCCGCCGTTCGACACCAGCCACCTAGGCCGCCACCGAGGCAGTAGCCGAAGAGGGTTGCGATCGACGGCTTGCCCATGGTCTCGATCGCTCGGAGTACTCTGAGCCGCTGGTCGAGCACCGCGTGCGTCCCGCCGCGTTCGGCTGCCCCGGACATCAACTGTTTCAGGTCCATCCCGACCGAGAAGTGTTCATCACCCATGGCGGTGAACACGAGCGCCCGGACCGAAGGATCGTTCGCTGCGGCGGTGACGGCCTGCTCGACGGCGTCCATGTACTCGAACGTCATGCGGTTGCGGGGCGGATCGTTGTTGGTCAACGTCAGAATGCCCCGCTCGAAGTCGATCGACAGTGCGTCGCAACCACCGGCGACAGTCACTGCTCATCATTCTGACGCGCGTCGTTCGCGTTCTCGCTCATGGTGGCGCCGACGACGAGGTGTAGCGCAGCGATCGTCCCTGACAGGTGGCGACGGAGTTCGGCTGCTGCCGCGGCGCCATCGCCGGCCAGTGCGAGGTCCTTGAGGGTTCGGTGCGCAGCGGCGGTGTCGTAGTCGTCGGGCCGCGATGGGAGGCCGACGGTGATCATCAGGCCGGCGCGGTCGGCGAGCGTCGTCGCCATGCGGAGCAGCCATGCCGAATCGCAGGTGGAGAGCAGCGCCCGGTGGAAGGCGGCGTGGTCGCTGGGCGAAGCGATTCGCGTGGCAGCCAGTGCTTTCCACGCTGACTCGACCCGGTCTCGGTACCCGTCGTCGGCGTGTCGGACCGCGCGTTCGAGAGCGACCGGCTCGAGCATGAGACGCAACTCGTAGATCTCGTTCGCTTCATGCAGGTCGACTTGGGCGACGCGGGCCTTGCCGTGGGAGTGCAGTTCCACGAGCCCATCGGCGGACAGGTTGCGCAGAGCTTCGCGAAGCGGTGTGGCGGAGAGACCCATCTGCTCGGCGAGCGTGGAGATGACCAGCGCGTCACCGGGGCCGAATTCACCACGGAGGATGGCGTGGCGGAGACGCTGCTCGGCCCATTCGGTTCGAGTCGGTGGCTGGTCACTGCCGAACACTGCATTCGCGAGCATGGAACGTAGTCTGCCACATCTCCGTCTTGACATCGATGATCGATCATATATGATCGATCATCTTACGAGGGAAGGGCAATGACATGGGATTCCGTCTCGCCAACATCGCCGGGCGTGCAGCACTGGTCGATGGTGACGACTACTTCGATCTGTTCGAGATCAGTGGAGGCGAGCTCGACACCGACCCGATGGTGGCCATCACGATGCCGCACCGTCTGGCGGAACTGTCCGCCACGCTGCACGAACACGAACCAACGGGTCGACTGTCGGATGCGTCGGTCGGGCCGCCGATCCCGCGACCTCCGAAGTCGTTCGCCGTCGGATTCAACTACCAGGCGCACGCCGACGAAGGCGGGGCCGCGACACCGACGGTTCCGCTGGTGTTCACCAAGTTCCCGTCATGCCTCGTCGGCCCCACCGCCGACGTCGAGTTGCGCAGCGACTTCTGCGACTACGAGGCCGAACTCGTGGTCGTCATCGGTCGCGGCGGCAAAGACATCGAACCTGCCGACGCGTGGGATCACGTGGTCGGCGTCACGGTCGGCCAGGACATCTCCGATCGCGTCGCCCAGTTCGTGGCGACGCCGCCGCACTTCGACCTCGGCAAGTCCTTCGACACGTTCGGTCCACTGGGGCCAGTGCTCGTGTCCGTCGACGAGTTGGCCGACTGCGACGACCTGCGCATCGTCTGCATGGTGAACGGCGACGTCCGCCAGAGCGGCTCCACCGCCGAGATGATCTTCGATGTCCCGACGTTGATCAGCTATCTCTCACGGATCACCACCCTGACCCCGGGCGACATCATCTTCACCGGCACGCCGGACGGGATCGGCGCCACCCAGGGCAAGTTCCTCGCCGACGGCGACGTGATCACCACCACGATCGAGGACATCGGCACGATCATCAACCGCTGCGTCCGCGTCAGCGACTACCAAGGAGAGACCAACTGATGGCACTGAACGGATTGCTGGACATCGAGCTCAGCGTCCCCAACCCCGACGAACTCGTGGCGTTCTGGGAGCGACGCGGCATGCTGCAGACCGCCGACGGCGTGCTCGGCACCGCTGATCGAGATGTCCAGCTGCGAGTCGCCGACGGCACCTACCGGCACATGTCCGAACTGCACATGAGCTGCGAGACCGATCAGGACCTGGCCGACATCGCTGGCCGGATCGCCCAGATGGGTGTCGACTCGCAGATTCTCGACACTCGGCTCACCTGCGTCGACCCGGTCTTCGGACACCGCGTCGTGATCGACGTCACGACACCGCACCCGCTCACGCCGACGCAGGCCCGAGCCTGGAACCACGCCGGCACGCAGGAACGGCTGAACGCTCGCTCCGACGCCGTCACCGAAGCGCACCCGCGCGCCCCGCGCCGGCTGGGCCACGTCGTGCTCGGCACACCGCACTTCGAGAAGGCGACAGCGTTCTTCTTCGACGGGCTCGGCTTCAAGGTGTCGGACCAGATCCTCAACGGCGTGGCCACATTCGGACGCATCGAGTCAGATCATCACAACTTGCTCATCCAGCCCGCGCCAACCTCGTACATCAACCACTACGCACTCGAGATGGACGACATCGACGCGATCGGCAAGGCCGGACAGTCGGTGCTCGCCGAACGCGCCGACGCGAACGTCGTCGGCGTCGGCCGCCACCACCTCGGCTCGAACATCTTCTGGTACCTCACGGACCCATCCGGCACGATGTTCGAGTTCTTCTCCGACATCGACCAGATCGTCGACGACGAGGCCTGGGAACGCGACCACTGCAAACGCGACTGGATGGGTTCCGACGGCCCCACTCCGGTGTCGGTGTGGGGACCCCAGGAACCCGAGACGTTCCTGAACCCGGCCGACCTGCCGGCCATCGGCGCCGCCCGCGAAGCCCTGGGCCTGGACTGATCGAGATGGACCTCGGCATCGGCGGCCGCTCGGCCGTCCTCATGGCATCCAGCCGTGGCCTCGGACGAGCGTGCGCCGAGAGCCTCGCTCGCGAGGGCGTGCATCTCGTGATCAACGGCCGCACGCGCGCCGACGTCGAGCGGACGTGCGACGAACTCCACCGGACCTTCGGCGTCACGACGACACCGATCGTCGGTGACGCGACCACAGCACGGGTACACGACGAGTTGCTGGCCGCGTGCCCGGAGCCGGATATCGTGCTGCTCAACGGCGAGGGCCCACCGCCCAGTGCGTTCAGCGACATCGACGCCGACATGTGGGCCGACACGCTGCAGCGAACGATGGTGTCGCCGCTGCTGTTCGTCCAACGGGTGATCGACGGCATGCAGCAACGACGCTTCGGTCGCATCATCGCGGTCTCGTCGGCGATGGTGAAGTCGCCGAACCCACTGATGAGCATGTCGCACGGTCCGCGGCTCGGGCTGACCGGCGTGCTCAAGGGCCTATCCAAGTCGGCCGTGGCGCACAACGTCACGATCAACACGCTGCTGCCCGAGCGATTCGACACCGGCCGCCAGCAACAGATGGCCGAGCTCGTGATGCGCCACCGCGGCATCACCTATGACGAAGCCCGCGCCGAACAGGTGGCCTCGATCAAGGCGGGTCGGCTCGGCCGACCGGAGGAGTTCGGCGACACGTTTGCGTTCGTGTGCTCCGCGCAGGCCGGATACATGAGTGGCCAGAGCATCCAACTCGACGGCGGCAGCTACGACGGAGTCTTCTGATGAGCAACACCCCAGCGTCTGCATCCGTCGACGTCGTCATCGTCGGCGCCGGCCCCGCCGGTCTGACCGCTGGCCATCTGTGCCACCGGCTCGGGTTGTCGGCAATCGTGCTCGAACAACGCGACGGTCCCCAACGGAGCCCCGCGGCCCACGCAGTCAACGCCCGCACGTTCGAGATCTGGCGCCAGGCAGGCGTCGACATGGATCGGGTGCTCGCAGCCGCCCTCTCTCCCGACGAGGCAGGCCTGGTGCACTGGGTGACGAAGTTCGGCGGCGAGATCGTCGGGACGCTGCCCTATGAACGCCAGGGCGACGAGATGCTCGCCATCACACCGACCCCGCTACGCAACCTCAGCCAGCACCGCCTCGAGCCGCTGCTGCTGTCGCCCGAACTCGACGTGCGCTACGCCCACCGTTGGATCGATGCCGAGGAGACGGCCGACGGTGTGGAGGTGACAGCCAACGGGCCCGACGGACCGGTCCACTTCACTGCCAAGTACCTGTTGGGTGCGGACGGCGCCGCCAGCGCAGTCCGTCGTTCGCTGGGCGTCGAGCTGATCGGGCCGCGCTCGTTGCAGTCGTTCGTGGCGATCCACCTGGCCGCCGATTTCCGTGCGTTCATGGGCGGAATGCCCGGTGTCCTCTACTTCGTCCTCGACCCCGCCAGCGGCGGCACGTTCATCTCTCACGGCTGTGAGCGCGAGTGGGTCTACATGCACCCGCGGGACCCCGACACCCAACCGGCCGAGAACCTCACCAGCGATCACGGTGCGGCGCTCGTACGTGCCGCGCTGGCCGATCCCGGCGCCGCTTTCGAGGTCCTCACCATCGGCACCTGGCACATGAGCGCCCAGATCGCCGACCACTACCGCAGCGGCCGAATCTTCCTCGTCGGCGACGCCGCTCACCGGTTCCCACCGACCGGCGGACTCGGGTTGAACACCGGCGTGGCCGACGTGCACAACCTCATCTGGAAGCTCGCCGCTGTCGAGAATGGTCGGCTGGGCCCTTCCGTGCTGGACACCTACGAAGCAGAACGCAGGCCGGTGGCACAGTTCAACTGCGACCAATCGATGCACAACGCATTCAAGCTCATCGAGATCCCGATGGCGCTCGGCGCATCCGACGATGTCGAGGAGTCGACAGCCGCGATGCACGCCACACTGGCCGACCCGGCCGGGCGAGCAGCGGTGCAGGCAGCAATCGCGAACCAGGCGATCCACTTCGACCTGCTCGGCCTCCAACTCGGCCACACGTATTCCGGCCCGCTGGTACTCGATGACGGTACTGCGACGCCGACCCTCGACGAACCGGCGCGGGACTACGTGCCATCCACCCGCCCCGGCGGACGCCTTCCGCACGCCTGGCTACCCGACGGCCGCTCCACCCTCGACCTGATCGACATCGCGCTGCCGACACTCCTCGTGCGCGACGGTTCACCGTCGGGCGCTATCGGCGGATCGTGGCTGGAAGTCTCGTGCCCAACCGGCGTGTGGGACGACACGTTCGGTCTCGCCGCTGACGAATGCCTGATCGTGCGACCCGACCAACACGTCGCCTTCCGCGGCGCCATCAACGGTTCACGCGCCGCGCTGACGAAGCTGCTCGGCTCGCACGACGACGCGCCCGCGCGGGAGCGGTGAACGCCCCGCGACCGAATACGAACTCAACGGGGCATCGTCGCCGCGGTCGGCACTGGCGTCGGCGGTGTCGTGGTCGTCGGATGAACGAGCCTGGACGACGTGACCGCTGCGGCGATCTCACGCATCGCTGCGTGGGTGTTCTCCTCGTCCTCGCCTCGTTCGACGTCCACTGTTGTCAATACGCGACGTCGCTCAGAACGCTCAACTGTCTGAGTCCCGACGACATCGGCGTGGCTCAGAGAAATGTTTCGTGAGGCAGAACCTTGGTTCAGGTCTTGAGACAGCGCCGGATAGTGCCAGTGAGTGACACCCAAGGACGACGTTTCCCCTGGTAGCGAGACTGTCGCCTGGCGGAGCGGGCGGGATTCGAAGTCGACTCAGCGGGTCCCACGGTCGCAAGCGGAAACTGCGAGCGCGCCGACCTACGGCAAAGCTGCGACGCCGAGCCCTTCGGTGGGAAGAACCACTCGTACGGCATGGCCCCGAGGTGGCGGCCGCTGGCATCTCGTCCGCGTACTCGCAACCAGCGCCATGCGTTGGGGCCGGCGCTGATGAGAGCCGAACGGTCGCCACTCAGCGCGGCGGAACTCGCCTGCTCGCCGTCTCCAGACAGCAGAACCGCAACAGCGAGTGTCGTGGCCGCGTCCCACACCCGCACCGTGGCGTCGTCGCCGCCTGACACGATGCGGCCACCATCACGAGAGGTGCCGCCCGAGGGCGTCGTCGCCTCGGCGCTTCCCACCTCGCCGACAAGCTCGTCGCCATGACGAGCACGTTCGCCGGCGACCGACCCAGCACGCGATACCGAGATCTGGTCGACATCGTTCTGATCGCTCAGAGCCAAACCGTCGACGCCACCGAGCTTCGAGTCGCCGTCGAATCCGAATGCCACCATCGAGGTCACTCGCTGCCGCTGCAGCTCACCCTCCCGGACAAGACATGGAGGAACGGGTACTCAGCGATCGCTCGAACCGTGCCGGACCTCAGTGTCCAAGCCGCTGACGATGCGTTGACCATCGCCGTGTCGCTCTTCCAACCGATCTTCGACGGTCGAGCTGATGGCACCTGGGAACCCTCTGAACAGCGATGGGTCCGACTCGCGCCGGCGTGCCTAATTCGTGCCTACAACAAGGCTCAACAGGGTGCAATATGGCGCAACAACGCACAACAACTGCACGTTCGAAAACCGTTGTCGACCTGGACAAACACCTCATACGCAGGCACGATGCGTCCAGCTCGGAAGCGCTTCCCAAGCTGAATACGCGGGTTCGATTCCCGTCATCCGCTCCATATAACACCAGGTCAGAGGCTGTGTTTCACTGCAGATGCTTCATCTTCGTGCCTTTTTCGTGCCTAGACCGCTTGTGAAATGGGCGCGATAACGCCGCTCCCGCTTGCGCTCGTCGCACGAATGCCCTGCTCATGAATCCATCGGCGTCGGACAGCCCTGCGTTCTCAGGCGGGAAAGCTGATGTTCCCTCAGGCGACCGGCCGACCCCTGTCTGTGAGGGCGGTGTGGGCTGCACTTGTCGGCCTGAAGCCGTCAAGCGCGTTGCAGGGACGATGACCCGAGAAGGTCGGAGCTGGTTCGAAACCGTGCGAAACCAACCAGCGCAGTCCAGATATGTCCGTTCCGTACCGGTGTGCCGTCCAGACGGTCCTCCTGGATGCAGCTACTCCACTCTCGACCGAATCCCGTCCGGGAGATCCGGAGATCTTCGGAGCCAGTCTCGCCGGACTGAGCAGCCCGCAGTGTCACTGGCCGCTCGTCAGAACGGTGTTTCGTACGGGACGCTCGGTGCTCGCCCGACGTCGTTCAGACAGCGGCTGCGGACGTTGCTGCGTCGTCGGGGTGGCCCGAGTTGTTTCGACGCCGGTGACCTTGCATGAAACCGAGGAGTTCGGTCGCTGCGAGAACAACGAAGAACTGACCGACTGCGACGCCCGCAACGGTGGCTGAGGCAGCGGTGTCGGCGTGGTAGCTCACCGCAAGCCCGAGGACCACGGCCAGCCATCCGAACACGACGGCGACCACCATGGCGACTGGCACCCGGCGCACCAAGAGCACTGCGGTAGCAGGCGGAGCGACCAGGAACCCGAACACGAGCAACGTTCCCACGACCCGAAAACTTGCCACGACGGTCAACGACAGCAAGATCAACATCGCGATGTGCGCAAAGCCTGGGCGCAGGCCCAGCGTCGCTGCTTTGTCGGCATCGATCGATAGTGCCAAGAAGGGTCGGTGGCCGACGACGACACCGACCACGGTGATGACCAATGCAATCGTTCCGAGCACGAGTTCGCCTCGACGCACCCCGAGGACGTCACCGAAGAGGAACCCGTTGAGATCGCCGGCGAAGGAGTTCTGACGGCTGATGATGACCACACCAAGTGCGAGCATGCCGACGAACAGCAGTCCGATCCCGGTGTCGTCAGACAATTTCGTCGTGCGGTGCACGAGGTTGATGCCCAGCACCATCACGATCGCGCTCGCCGCCGCCCCGAGGGTGAGGTTGAACCCCCAGACGACTGCGAGCGCGATGCCGGGCAGTACGCCGTGGGCCATGGCGTCGCCGAAGAACGCCAGACCTCGGATGACGACCCACGTACCGATCAACGATGTCATCGTGGCGGCCAGCAGCCCCCCGAGAAGGGCCCGGCGGGTGATCTGCGAGCCGAAGGCGTCGAGGAAGAAGTCGATCATCGTGGCCAAGTCTCGCGCTCCCCGGTCAGGAGGAGAGAGCGGTCGCGATCAGATCAGCGTTCGTCTGCATCATGCCGATGTAGGTCTCGGCACCAGAGCCGTCCTCGCCGAGGCTTTCGCTGAATAGTTCGACCACTTCCACCGCACCGCCGACCTCGTCAGCGATCGCGTCCGCAAGGTTCGACGATTGGGTCGTCTCACCGAAGATCGCCTGGATGCCCTCGGCCTCGATCACTTCGACGAGTTCGTCGAGGTCGGACGCCGACGGCTCGGCGTTGGTGGTCAGCGATGGGATGATCGCCCCGACGACTTCGAAGTCGAACCTGTCGGCGAAGTAGCCAAAGACCTCATGATTGGTCACAATCACGCGTTGAGCCTCGGGGACCGCCGCGAGCGTGTCCTCCATCGCAGCGTCGAGACTCGCCAGCTCGGCAAGGTAGTTGTCGAACGACGTGGCGAGAGCTTCTGAATCGACGCCAGCGAGACCAGCCACGACCGGCTCGAGCGCTTCGACTGCGGTGATGATGCGGGTCGGATCGGTCCAGATGTGCGGATCGCCGCCTTCCTCATCCGAATGCTCCTCGCCTTCCTCATCCGAATGCTCCTCGCCTTCCTCATCCGAATGCTCCTCGCCTTCCTCATCCGAATGCTCCTCGCCTTCCTCATCCGAATGCTCCTCGCCTTCCTCGTCGGAATGCTCGTCGTCGGAGTGCTCTCCAGTGAACTCGAGAAGGTCAATCTGTTCGGCGAAGGAGAACACATTGGTTCCAGAGTCAGAGACGTTGGCGATGATGTCGAGCATGCCTTCCTCGAAACCGGCGCCGTTCACGATCAGCAGGTCAGCGTTCTCCATCGACTCGGCCTGCCGCGCGGACGGGGCGAAGTCGTGCGGGTCCGATCCGAGTGGCATGATGACCTCGACGTCAGCCTGATCACCGACCGCTGCCGACACCACATCACCCAAGATGTTGGTCGTGACGACGATCTGCGGTCGCTCACCGCTCTCGCTCGGCGACGAGTCGGCCTCGCCCTCGGCGGCGGTCACGGCGGCCGATGATCCATCGTTGGAGTCAGAGGAGTCAGAGGAGTCAGAGCCGCAAGCTGCAGCACCTGCTGCGAGCACGACAACACTCAGGACTCGGCTACTTGAACGGATAGTATTGATAATTCTTCCCATAGCCTGAGAGGTTATGGGAACCACTCCAAGAACGGCAACCCCGGTGCGCAAGTCTCCCGAAACTGATGATGTCGGTCACGCTGGTGCTCTCGGCACCAGCCGCTCCGGTGCTTCCGCGACCGCTCAGCACTCGCCTGTGACGTCATCGCTCGGGCCAGCGTCGTCGATCTACTTCTCGGACGTACGTGTCGAGCGAGGACGATCGACGGTGCTCGATGTGGCAAGCCTGCAGATCGATCCCGGCTATACGGCGCTGGTGGGTCCGAACGGTTCGGGTAAGTCGACGATGCTCCATGTCATCGCTGGCCTTCTTCGACCATCGGCGGGCACCATGACGCTGCCATCGTCGAGTGCCGGCAATGCCCGGGTCGCCTATGTACTGCAGTCACAGCATGCCTCCAAGCAGTTGCTTGTGACCGCTCGTGAAGTCGTGCAACTCGCACGCCGCAGCGGGCGGCTCGGTCGAGCCACTCCACAGGATCGCCGGATCGTCGATGACCTGATGGAGCGCCTCGGCGTCACAGATCTGGCGCATCGGCATCTCGCCGACATGTCGGGTGGCCAGCGTCAGCGAGTCTTCATCGCCCAGGGCCTCGCCCAGGAGGCTAACATCCTGCTGCTCGACGAACCTGTCGCAGGGGTTGATCTGGCATCTGAACAGACCATCAGGCAGGCAATCGACGACGACCGGTCGTCGGGTCGCACGGTGGTGGTCGCAACCCACGACCTGGACGAGGCAACCCGCGCCGACCAGGTCGTGTTGCTGAACGGTGCCGTCGTCGCCGTCGGGTCACCGACCGATGTACTTCAGCCAGAGCATCTACGACAGGCGTACCGAGGCCGAGTGTTGGAACTCGGAGACGGATCCGTTGCGGTCGACGACGACCATCACCACTGAGCACCACTGACCCGAAACCCGAATCGACAGCGCCCGCAGGCTCCGCGTCACGCAGCCGCTGCGGTGCAATCGGAACAGACGACAAACACGTCGATCAGATGACTGGACGGGGTTGCGGCGGCGGCTTTGGCAACCCGACCGAACGCAGCATCGAGCTGCTTTTCGAGTTCGTCGTCGAGGGTGAAGTCCTCCACGGTCCCACATTTCTCGCAGATCAGATGATGGTGATGTTCGGTCAGTTCTTCTGCGAGTTCGAAGAACGCATGGTCAGCTCCGTGGACGAGGCGACGAATGACACCGGCCTCTTCCATCAACGACAGGTTGCGGTATGCCGAACTCTGCGTGATCTCGCCGGAATACGACAGCAGATTCGGCAGCGTGACCGGTGCGCCGATGGCACGCAGCGCCGTGACAATTGCTCGACGGCCAGTGGTGTATCGCATCTCATGTTGAGCGAGGCGGTCGGCCACGACACGGTCGAGTTCAGTTGTGGGAGCCATAACCAGGTCGAGTATAGCCAGCGCTCTCCCGCTCCACCGGGTTGATATTCAAATATTCGAATAGTATGTTGCGGGTGTGATTTCGTCGGACCCGAAGCACCACGTCGGTGACACCTCCTACGGTGACGCTGCTGCGTTGTTGAAGGCACTGGCACATCCGGGGCGGTTGCAGATCGTTGCAGAACTCGCCAACGGGGATCGATGTGTCCACGAGCTCGTGGACATACTCGGCATTGCGCAACCCACCGTGTCCCAGCACCTCCAGGTGCTTCGAGCAGCACGCCTCGTGACGGCGACAAGGGCGGGCAAAGAGAACCGCTACACCCTGGCCGATCACCACGTCAGCCACATCGTCGGCGACGCCATCGCTCACGCAGCCGAACATCGCTGAGACATCGGCTGAGACACCGCTCGACCCGAACCCGGGCCGGTCGACTCACACCAATCCAAAGACCACCACAACATCGAGGAGAACTTCATGACCACAGCAACCGAACACCGCATCCACACCGAACACGATCATCAGCACGGGCCTGAGTGCGGCCACGCCAGCACCACTCACGGCGACCACGTCGACTACGTCCACGACGGCCACCTCCATCGCCAACACGACGGGCACTGGGACGAGTGCAACGGTGCTGATGCCTGCATCACCCACGCCACGCACGAGCACCAGCACGGCCCGGAGTGCGGACACGAGTCGATCCAGCACGGCGACCATGTCGACTACGTCCACGACGGCCACCGTCACGCCCTCCACGACGGCCACTGGGACGAGCACTGAACCGGACGTGATGCCGACGCTGCAGGCCCCAGTCCGCAGCGTCAGGCTCGATCCGGAACTCGAGAACGACCACGTCGTCGAGTTCGAGGGCGACACGACGAGATGGCCGAAGTTGCGTGGAACGAGCCACACGCGATCCGTCGAACGTCCACTGCCATCGTCCAAATTCGACGAGACGGCGCAAACGGGAATCATTCTATGATTCTCACATGCACGACCCCGCCGAGCATCGGCGCTCCTCGCACGGCACGAACGTCCAGTGACATCGACCCTTCTGCGGTCCGAACCGCAATTCGTTCGCTGGGCGACGGCCGAGGGCGTGTCGATGCTCGGCTCGGGAGTCTCCGCGATCGCCCTGCCGATCCTCGTCTACCAGATCACTGGGTCAGCGGGAATCACCGGTCTGCTCTTCGCACTCCGAGTGCTGCCGTACCTGTGCGTGGGCCTGATCGCCGGGCCGATCGCTGACCGTGGCAACCGCCGCCTGCTGATCATCGGCGGCAACATCGCCGAAGGCCTCCTCACCGCCACCATCCCACTCGCAGCCGCATTCGGCGTGTTGAGCGTCGCCCACATCTACGTGGTCACGCTGCTGTCAGCCACCGTGTTCGTGTTTTCTGACGCTGCCGTGTTCGGTGCCGTTCCCGCCCTTGTCGGTAACGAACGCCTCCCGGCCGCCAACGGGTTCCTCGGTGCGCTTCAGTCGGGCAGCGAGATCGTCGGGCCCGCACTGGCCGGCATCCTGATCGCCGTCATCGGAGCCGAGGCCACCCTGTGGGTCGATGCAGCGAGCTTCTTCGTTGCGGCCGGCGTGCAACTCACAATCCGATCAAACTTTCGAACTGCGACGGACGACTCCAACGAGGTACCGCGCCGCATCCGCGACCAACTCGGTCGGGCCTTCCGATTCATCCGAGGCGAGCGAACGGTGTCCACGCTGCTCGTTGCGGGCTTCGGCAACTCGTTCGCGTTCGGCATCGTGCTCGGCCTGCTCGTCCCCTATGCCGTGGAAGAACTCGGCCTGGGCTCCGAAGACGGTCGCGTCGGGGCACTCTTCGCTGCGCTCAATGTCGGCAGCATGATTGCCGGGCTGCTCTTCGCTCGCATCTTCGACGTCGCCCGGATCCACTGGCTCACGCCACTCAGCCTGGCCGGTTCAGGCGTCATCGCAGCACTGCTGTCGCTCAACGCTCTGCCGTTTGCGGCGATCGGCCTGCTCGTGGTGTTCTCGACGACGATCACGTTCACGATCATCGTCGGCATCACCTACCGGCAACTGTCCACCACTGACGACCTGCGATCAACCGTGAACGTGATCGGCCGGATGATCGCGTGGGGCGGTCAACCCTTGGGCGCCGCTGTCGGTGCGCTCGTTGCCTCGATCGCCACGGTCGCCGTCTCGTATCGGTTGACCGCAGCCGCCATGATCGCGGCAGCGCTGTTCGCCTGGCTTCGCCTGCCTCGCATCGCTCGCCCGCCCGGCGACCCGGCAACTGATTCAGTGGCGGACACATCGTGAGCCAGACTGATAGTCGAGCGACGATGTTCCTCGTGCACCGACATCAAGCCGCGTTGTCGTCGGATCGACTCCTCGTCCCCCACTGGTCCACAAGCAAGCGAACCACCACGCCGACAGCGAGCACGCCGAGCCCGGTCACCACGGCCGACACCGGAAGCGACACGACGAGGACCACGCAACCAATCAGCCCGACGATCGCGATCCATCGCGGCCACCGTCGCTGCGCAGCATCGAGCGTGAACGTCGAAGCATTGGTGATCGCGTAGTAACTCAGGATCGCCACACCTGACAGACCAATCGCGTCGCGCAGGTCGATGACGACGATCAACACGATGACCACAGCGGCAACAGCGAATTCCGCACGCAAAGGCAGCGACCGCGCTTCGTCGACGTGGGCGAACCACCCGGGCAGCTCGCGGCGCCGAGCCATTGCGAGTGTCGTGCGCGACACACCGGGAATCAGGTTCAGCAATACCCCGAGCGCAGCGATCCCTACGCCGACGCTGACGAACGGACCAAGCCCGTCGAAACGACCGGCGTCAACGACCAGGCGCAGCGGCGCGTCCGCGGCAGCGAGAAATTGCGTCGGTACTGCGGCCAACGTGGTGACTGCAACGATTGCGTAGACGACGAGTACGGCACCGAGCGCCAGTGGGATCGCCCGCGGGATGGTCGTCTCGGGGTCCTTCACTTCCTCGCCGAGTGTTGCGATGCGGGCGTACCCGGCGAACGCGAAGAACATGAACCCGGCGGCGCGCAACACGTCGAACACTCCAGCGTCGATCGGGGTCAATCGAGCGATGTCAACGTCGGGCGCGGACCAACCCGACACGACCACGGTCGCCAACGCCGCAAGCGACACGATGAGCAGGATGCGGGTGACGAACACCGTCCTGGACAGCCCACCGATGTTGATTGCGGCGATCGCCACGATCGCTGCCACCGCCACGAGTCGGTCGTGCGCCGGGGCGAGGTATGCACCGACCGTGAGCGCCATTGCGGCACACGACGCCGTCTTGCCGACCACGAACCCCCAACCCGCGAGATGCCCCCAGAACGGGCCGAGTTGATAGCGGGCGTAGACGTAGGTGCCGCCTGACTCGGGATGGATCGCAGCGAGTTGCGCCGACGACGACGCGTTGCAGAACGCTACGAGAGCGGCGATCGCAAGACCGATCAGCAATCCGGTACCGGCAGCCTCCGCAGCCGGTGCCCACGACACGAACACGCCCGCACCGATCATCGACCCGGCCCCGATCACCACGGCGTCCGACACGCCCAGCCGTCGTTCGAGATGACCTCCGCCACCGGTGTGCGCTGGCCTGCCGTCGCCCTGTCCAGTCACCCGGTCAACGTAGCCGGAGTCGGAGCGCGCTTGTATGGCCGATGCGACCACTCCGTTGTCAGGCCCAGAGCGACGAGATCGGTGCAGCGACGAGTCGGTCGCCGAGCGATCCGTGGTGGGATCCGGTGTGCAGCACGATGCCACCCTCGAATCGATCACCGATGCGGTCACGGAGGTATGCGAGATGCCGAGCATGTTTCGCCAGCGGCGTCGCCGTTGCCTTCACCTCGATGCCCACGATCTGACGACCGCGTTCCAGGATCACGTCGACCTCTCGCTGGTCGCGGTCTCGATAGTGCAACAGGCGTGTCGGTTGTGCCGCCCACGTGATCTGCTTGGCCAGTTCCCCGACGACGAAGCTCTCCAACAACGGCCCGAACCAGCGTGAATCGGGAGCGGCGAGCGAGATGGAAGTCTGATTCAACGAGTGAGCGGCGAGCGCAGTGTCGATGAGGTGCAGCGTCGGACGCTTCTTGGCTCGCGTGGTGTTGCTCGTCGACCACGCCGGAACCAACCGGACGAGGTACAGCGTGGCGAGGATGTCCAGGTACGAACGCACCGTGTCGCCGTTGGTCGCGAGTTCGCGTGCGAGATCCTCGACGACGAGCTCGTGAGCCGAGCGAGCAGCGACCTGATCGACGAGACTGCGCAACACGTCACTGCGTCGGATGTCGGCGACCTGATCGACGTTTGCCCGACTGGTCACGGTGTCGATGTACGACTCGCACCACTGAGATCGGAATCGATCGCTCGTGGAGCCGAGTACGAGTTCGGGGAAGCCGCCGCCCGCAATCAGGTCGGCGTAATGTCGGCGACCGAGTTCGGCTCCATCAGCGACCAGACCGGCAAAGGCGTTGTCGACGAAGTGTTCGTCGACGCCGGTTCGCTCGCCCACCGAGAACGGGAGGAGTTCGAGGATCCCGATCCGGCCGGTCAGTGTGTCGGCAACCGACTGCATCGTCAAGAAGCGGGTGGAACCGGCGAGGATGAACTGGCCTCGATCCCTGTGTCGGTCGAGTTCACGCTTCAAGGCAAGCAACAGCGCGTCTCCACCTCGCTGGAACTCGTCGATGGCCGTGGGTCGATCGACGTCGGCGAGCAGCCCGACCGGATCGGTAAGTGCCCGATCGAGCAGCGTCGGATCATCGAGGTCGACGAGCGTCCCACGTGAGCGCTGTAGGTGTTCGAGCAGAGTGCTCTTTCCTGCCTGTCGCGGACCGTTCACGACGATCGCGCGAAACCCACTCAGCAGCTCGGCGGCGATGGTTTCGAGACGTCGAGTCTGATCGTCCATTGCCGAACCATAGATGAAATACCACGCGTGAATCGGATTTTGCCGGGTTTGCAATCGGATTTTGCCGGTCGTGTGATCGGATTCTGCCGCCTGAACGCCCGAGTTGCCGCTACGTAGGTCCTATCGGTCGCGGCTGGGTTTCCAGCCAGCCCACTTCTTCATGTAGGCAGCGTGTTCTGCTCGGACGCGCTCGCGAAGCGCCTCGATCTCGTCGGGGTCATCGGGCATCTTGGTGCGCGAGGCAACAGGTTTGTCTGACATCAGAAGCAGCGTCCGATGGATCGAGTGCGGCCTTGTCCGGTCCAGCGCTCAATCGAGTCCGGAACCAAATTGTCGGCCGAGCGGTCAAAGCCCTCGCTGGTCGAGAGTTGGTGCAACATCTTCTGAGTCGTTGTCGGAACGAGAGTCATCCCGATCATTTTGATGATTGCTGCCTTGCTCCTGGCAGGTTGACGTGCAACACACTCCTCCCGACCTCGCGTCGGTCGTGGCGACGTTCTTGGCAGAGCACACCCGACTCCACGAACTCGGCCAGGTCGTCGAGGGAGCGGACGCGAGCCGCGTGGTCGCACACAGTGGCGTACTGCTCCATCTCGCCGTGGCCGAATCCCCATGCACCCTCGGGTTCCGGCGTCAGCCAGACGAGTCGACGGCTGCGGTCGCGAAGTTGGCGGACCGCGTTGACGTTCGGATCGAGGCCGTTGGAACGCCCGTCGCCAATCACGATGACTCTGGTCGACGCGTCGACAAGTGACCCGTATCGCGTCCAGAACGAACGCAACGCAGCGCCGTAGTCGGACGACCGCGATGGGTCGAGTGGGCCACCGCCGGGGTCGTCGAGCAGCCGACCGATCGCGGAAGCCACATCAGCGTGGCGGATGGTGTCGGTGACCTCGACGCACTGGTCGACGAAGCCCACCACCCGCACCCGAGCCGCCTGCGCGGCGAGCATGTTCGCAACATGCAGCATCAGCCGGGTCGTTGGACGCATCGACAGTGACGTGTCGACGAGTAGGACCACCCGGCTGCGGCGCAGCGCGGGGGTTCGACGGATTGTCTGGATCGGCACTCCCCCGGTGACGACAGCGCAGCGAATGGTGCGGCGCAGGTCGACGACACCCCGGTGGTCCCGACGCTGCCGCCACGAGGGTGCTCCGTCGAGTTGTCGGCGAAGGAGTCGGACGATCTGGGCGAGACGGCGCGACTCGTCGAGGCTGAACGGGTTGAGGAGTCGGGTATCGCTCGGCGCGACGTGAGTCGACATTCGAACCGCAGCGTCGAACATCGCGTCGCGTTCGACGAGTGCTGCGGCAAGACGCAGGCGCATGGCGTCGAGGACGTCGAGTGTCTCTGGGAGCAGGACAAGCCCCTGCCGACGACCAGCCCGAGCCGGGTCGGCATGACCGGCATCGGCCCACGCACCCATGTCACTGTCGGCGTCGACGACCGGAGCCACATCGTCACCGTCCTCGCCGAGCACCGCTGCGGCCGAGCCCTCCGATGCCTCACTGTGCGGAGTCGTGGCTCCGATCCGTTCTGACGGATCGTCGACGTAGGCAGCATCGTGGCGTTGGCGGTCGGTGTCGAGCATCAGTCGGGCGTCCGCCGCCGGCGCCGATGCCGTGTGGTCGACGGGGTCATCGTCGGTCGATCGGTCAGCGACCCATGCGCCACCGAACCACGACTCGAATACTTGGTCGAAGGTTGCGTCGTCGCGTCGGTGGCGAACCATGACGAGGCGCAGTACCGCCTGGATGCGGGATCGGTCGTCGAGCGCGATCAATGTCAATGCCTCGGCAGCGGCGATGGTGGCGTCGATGCCGACATCGACGCCTGCTCGTCGAAGCAAGGCGGCGAAGCGGGTGATCGAGACGATCACCGGTCGGGGCGAGGAGCGTCAGGGATCAGCACGTTGCGGACCGCCGCCTCGTCGCGACTGTGTTTGACGATCGTGGCGAGGGTCTGCTCGATCGTGCGCTCATCGAGGTCGTCGGCACCAAGCACGAGGAGCGCTCGCGCCCACTCGATGGCCTCGGCCGACCCCGGCGGTTGGTGCAACGCGACACTCCGGAGTGAGGCGAGCGCCTCGACAACTCGCTGCGCGAGCGCTGCTGCAACACCAGGCACGGCGTTGGTGACGATCTCCAGTTCGCGCTCGGGGGTCGGGTAGTCGACCGCAATGCGCAGGCAGCGCCGCTTCAACGCGTCGGCCACCTCGCGCGTCTCGTTCGAGGTCAACACCACCCACGGCGTCGACGTGGCAGTGATCGTTCCGAGTTCGGGGATCGTGACCTGCTGCTCGTCGAGTACTTCGAGCAGCAGGGCGTCGAATGCTTCGTCGGCACGGTCGACTTCGTCGATGAGCAGCACCACCGGCTCGGGTGACCTAATGGCGGTGAGGAGTGGCCGCTCAAGGAGGAACGACTCGTCGAACAACGCCCCAAGCGACACCGACGACCCTGTACCACCAGAGTCGGCTTGACCGGTCTGGCCGGTCGGGTCGGCGCGTGCGAGTTGCGTCGCGAGGAGTTGGCGGGTGTAGTCCCACTCGTAGAGGGCCCGTGCGTCATCGATGCCTTCGTGGCACTGGAGTCGAACAAGCGGTCGCTGCGACACCTGAGCAAGACATCGAGCGAGCGACGTCTTGCCCACGCCCGGCGGCCCCTCGACGAGGAGCGGTCGCTCCAGCGCCGTCATCAGGTGGATCGCCGTTGCCGTGGTGTCGTCGGCGAAGTAGCCGACGGTTGCGAGTTGCGCTGCGACATCCTCGGCATCGCGGAACGGCGTCGCCGAGCGTGGAGGCTCGGGTGTCGCAATCAGCTGCGGCTCCCGACGAGACAGTCCTTCACAACGCTGCCGAGCGAGTCGAGATTCATCACCCGCGGGTTGGTCATGGTGCACACGTCACCGAGTGCGTGGAGCGCAATGCGCCCGACGTCGTCGTCGGTCGCGCTCGGGGTCGGGAAGCCGCCCTGGCCGACCCGACTCTTCGAGTAGTCGGGGAGGTCGGTGAAGTTCTGCGGAATGCCCACATCGTCGGCAAGACGCGACGCAGCGGCGAGGGCAGCGTCGGCGGCCTGGGGCACGGTCATCGAGCGCGTGTCAACGCCCATCGCTACAGCCATACGCGCGAACTTCTCGTAGTTCGCCGACAGGTTGTGCTCCCACACGCGGGTGAGGGCGATGCCGTTGCCCATGCCGTGGTGCGTGTCGAAGCTGGCCGACATGGCGTGCGACACCGAGTGGACGCAGTCGAGCCCAGCCGAGTTGAACGCCTGGCCGGCGATGTATTGGGCGTACATCATCTGCTCACGCGCCACGGGGTCGTAACCGTTGCCCACTGCGGTGGGCAGGTACTTGAAGGTCATCTCGATCGCCTGGAGTGCGAGGCCCTGTGAGGGGATCATGTCGAGGATCGACAGGTAGGCGCCACTCGCATGGGCGAGCACGTCGAAACCGCAGTACGCCGTCAGATCGGCGGGCATCGGCATGAACAGCACCGGGTCGTCGATGCACATCGACGGAGCGACCTGGTGGGCGAAGCTGGCAAACTTGTGGTTCGTCGGCCCCGACGTGGTGTCGGTGATGACGAACGCGAAGCTGGTCTCGGAACCCGTGCCCGCGGTGGTCGACACAGCGATGTGGGGCGGCAGGATCGGGTTGTCGAGTTCCAGCGGGCCCTTGAAGTCGTTGATGCTGCGACCGTCGTGGGCGGCGACGACTCGGGTCGCCTTCGTGCAGTCGTGGCTCGACCCGCCACCGAGCGAGATGAAGCTGTCGCACGCCTGGCTCGTGTAGGCCGCGTGGGCCGCCATCACGTCACGGTCCTTCGGGTTCGACTCGACGCCGTCGAACACGACGACCTCGACACCGGCCGACTCGACGATCCCCTTCACCTCGTCGACGATCCCCGTGCCGCGCAGACCCGTCGTCATCAACAACGTCCGCTTGAAGCCGAGCTGAGCGGCCGACACGCCGATCATCTCGTGGGCACCCGGACCGAGCAGGGCGTGCGGCGTCGGGTGATAGTTCTTGATCGGAAACACGTGCAGTCGGGAGATGTCCATCGCTGCAACCTACATGTGTTTTAGGAACGACTCCTATTTATAGGCCACCACGATGCACGCTGCGCCGACGCGATCGACGACGTCAACCCGGGTGAACCCAGCTTCGGCCAGCATCACTCGGTAGGCCGCCAGATCAGGATGGAACTCGGCAGAGACGAACTCCATCTGCGATCGCGCTTCGAGCCCCACGGCGATGGCTGGATCGGTGGATGCCCTGAGTCGCCTCCACCACTCATCCGAGTCGACCTCATCGCCCGACGACGATTCCGGAGCCGGAGCCGGTGCCGGACCCGAAGCCGACAATCGTCCGTCAGCGTCGACCAGGTCAGCGAAGACATCAATGTTCACGAACACCTCGCCGGGCTCCAATCCGTCGGCGATGCGCCGCAGAATCGCCGGCCATGCCGCCTGAGCGAAGTAGTGCAGCACCAGCACCGTCACGACTGCGTCGGGACGCTGTTCGACTCTCGACCTCCAGTCACCGTCGACACGTGCATCCACGATCTGCAATCGTGTTTCCGGCGTCTGGAGTTGTCGCGCCAACACAAGGAGGGCAGGGTCGTGATCAACGCCGATGACAACGGCGTCAGGAAAGGCATCCGCCACTGCACTCGTCACCGTCGCCGGGCCGCATCCGAGGTCGACGATCACATGCGGTTGCAACTCGGCGAGGGTGGCCGACATCGACGCAAGCAGCTCCGCCCGTCCGGGCAGGTAGCGCTCAGACATCGCCTCCCAGTCTGCGTAGATGCTGGACGGCCAACGGCGGTCATTCATCCGGATCATGTGCCCATTGTCTCAGGACGGCGATCATCCGCCCGGCCGCCACCGAGCACTCAGCCCTCGTTCGAGGCATGGCGCCGCAGCACCGACACGACGTAGTCGGCGCGCAACGCCACACCGGTGGATGGGCGCTCCGCGACCGGCACCATGTGCTGCGAGAAGTCGACGACGAGCAACGCCCGTGCGGCGTCGAGGGTGCCGTTCTCGTGGAAATGGGCGAAGAGTTGCTGCCACGGCCCCGACCACTGCTCTAACTGGTCGATGGCGTCTTCGACCGATGCGAATTCGAGACCGATCGGATGACGGCGTTGCCCGATGAGCGTGACTGGAGATCCTGCGAACAACCCGGCGACACCGCTGAAGCTCGACCACGGACGACCGAGGGCACCGGGCGATACCGGTGGCATCAACGCGGTCAGCTCGTCGCTGCGTTGGACGCCGAACAGCCCGGTTGCCGCCCATGCGCAGACTGCGATGGTGCCGCCGGGCGCAGTGACCGCGGCCATCGCCCGAGCGGTCGCAGCCGAGTCGGGGGCAAACATGACGCCGAACGAGGAGGTCACCACGTCGAACGCGCCAGCGCATTCGGGCCTGGCGACGAACAGATCGAAGTCGTCGTGAACCCACTCGATATCGACTGCGAGATCGCTCTCTGCAGCGGCGGCCCGGTTGCGGGCTACATCGAGGAGTTCAGGGGTCAGGTCGACGCCGACGACATGCGCACCGCGCCGGGCAGCCTCGATGGCGACCGCCCCGGTGCCGGTGGCCAGGTCGAGGAGTCGGACCCCATCGAGCGGCAACCCTCTGAGCACAGCAGTCGATGCGTCACGGAACCAGTCGCCAACAATCTCGTAGCTCCCCGAGCGCCACAGGTCCCGACGCGGGTCGTCGGCCAGCAATTCGCTCACCGAGGACTTCCCGCCACGCCACTCGTCTGGGCTACCCGGCCGACTTGGCCTGCCTGGCCGGCGGCTTGCTCGTCGGCCCACCACTGCCGGAGACGTTCGACAGCCTGGTCACGGTCGAGGGGCTCGTCGCCGGATTCGTCGACGGCGAGCAGCATTGCGATGGCGGCCCCGACCGCAGGACCGGGAGCGATGTCGAGGAGGGCCATCACCTCTTCACCACTCAACGGTGGCCGTCGACGGTCATCGGCATCGGCGGCAGCCAGGTCGCGGATGCGTTGCTCGAGTTCGTCGACGAGGGCCCGCAGCGCCACGACCTTTTTCACATGACGCGTGGTGCAGTCGTAGCGCACGAGTTGGTTCAGGTCGCCGAGCAGTTCACCGGCATCTCGGGCGTAGCGACGCACGGCGCTGTCGGTCCAACCGTCACCGAAGCCTTTGAACCTGCCGCTCAACTCGACGAGTCGGGCAACATCGCCGACGAAACGTTCGTCGAACTCCAGACCGGTCAGGCGACGCTTGGTGATCCGAGCACCGACCGCCTCGTGATGGCGAAAGGTGACGCCGCCAGGCCCGACACGATGCGTTGCCGGCTTGCCGATGTCGTGCATGAGAGCGGCCAAGCGCAGTCGCAGTTCCGGCGGGGTCGATGCGGTGACGGCGATCGTGTGGGTCAGGACGTCCTTGTGCAGGTGGACCGGATCCTGTTCCATCTGCATGTCGACGATCTCGGGGATCCACCGAGCGAAGAACCCGTCGTGGACGAGCGTCGCCAGCCCGATCGACGGATCGTCGGCGATCAACACCGAACACAACCGGGCTCGTGCCGAGACTGCATCGCCACCGACATCGGCACGGACATCGACACCGCCGTTGTCTCGACCCAGAGTCGGCCGCCACTCGCTTCTGTCGGGCCGATCATCCACGTCCGGAGACTATCCGTTGTTGAGAGTCATTCCTATTTGCTGTATGCGACATCCCCGCGTCGTGCCACAGGTAGGCGAAGTCTCCACGCACCCCAGCAACGGTCCGCTCGGTCGACGCCGCCACCCGGACCGCGGCGATTGCTCCGCCGAACTCCAGCTCGATGTCGGGCAAGGCGGCATCGACACCGATTTCCTGCTCTGCGATCCGCTCGAATGAACCCGACCGCACCACGTCGTCATTCGTCGGATGCCAACACACCCCGGTGACGGTGGTGTTGTGGCGCTCCGAAGACAGTGTGGCGCATGAAGCAACGTCGAGCACGCTGGCACTCCGCCCATGGCCGACTGCGACGTGACGCCCGCACTGCGAGGACGCCAACGCCGACACCCAGCGACCGAGTTCGATGGGGTCACCGTCGATGGTTGCCGTACCGTCCTGGCCGCCGCTGACCAGACGGGCAACAGCCCAGTCGAGGCACAGCGCCCCGCCGTTGTGGAAGCTCACCTGCTGCTGGGAGCCGTCGGCGGTTTCGGCAACGACGACGTCACCTGCCAGAGAGGCCGCAGCCAGCCGCGAGCCGGAAGGGTCCCAAGCGAGCGCTGTCGGGCAGTCCCCAAGTGTGATCTCCCAGAGCGGCGGCCAGTCGACTGGCTCGGCGAGGACGTCATTGCTCATTGCGCAGATCCGTGACCGTTCAACGACCGGTCAGTGTGCGTGGGGCCCGTCGTCGATGGCTGCACGCACATCGTCGACACTGACCTCGGCCACCGGCTTGTGGATCTTGTACTGGACGGTGACTCCATCGCCGAGCAGCGCAATGACGGTTTCGATCGGCGGGCAGCCCGGTTCGGTGCAGTCCAACTCGGTCACCATCACCGTCAGGTCTGGGTCGTCGATGAGATCACGCACCAGCGCCTTCACACGTGCGGTGTCGCTGGGGTCGCGTTTCGGACCGAGGCCGGGCAGCGTCACGACGACCGCCGGGGCTGGATCGAGACGAACTCCGTGACCGGCGCATCCGCAGGCTCGTGCGATATCTCCGTTGTCTCCGTGATGCCCTTGGTGTCGAAGACGAACAGGTCGATGTCGGCGGGGATCGGCATGGGCGCACCCTCTCGGATCCAGGTGTCGATGGAGTCGACGACGGCGTCATCGAGGACCTTACCGATCCAGAACGATCCGGAGCCGGGTGTCTTGACGACGATGACGTTCGACTGGGAGCACACGTCGAGGCAATCCACCGTGCGACACCTCCCTCCCACCGACGCCGCTGCCACCGCGAGACGATCGCGGATTCCGGCGTGGTCGACACCGGGATGTTTGCGCTCGGTGCCGCAGCAACAGGCGTCGCAGAGCAGCACGCTGATCTGCGCTCGCCGCCGGTGCCGACGGCTCGGGCTGGTCCGGGCGCTCATGTCGAGACCGGTGACAGTCCGAATCCGTCGGTGCCAACCAGGTCGGCGAACTCGTCGGGGTAGAGCATCGCGGCAAGCGCTTCGATGCCATCGACGATCCGGATGCCAGGGTTGACCGCCTCTTGCGGCAGGACCAGGAACCGCTCGTTGGCAATCGCCGGAACGGTGTCGACGCCATCGACGGACGACATGAACTGGATCTTCTGTTCTCCGGTCTGGCCGTCGCCCGCCGAGCCGTAGTCGGTGACAACGATCACTTCGGGTTGTGACTCGACGAACGCCTCCCAGGACACCGTCCCCCACATCTCCAGCAGGTCCTCGAAGACGTTGACAGCGCCGGCCTTGCGGTACAACTCGGGCACGATCGTCAAGCCGAGTCCGCCACCGGGTGCGTCCTGACCGAATCCGTAGCTGAACACGGGGACCGGGTCGGCGTCGTCGGGGATGCGTTCAGCGACCTGGGCGAGTCGTTCGTCCCAGTGCGCGATCAACGCTTCGGCGCGCTCGGGGACGCCGAAGATGTCGCCGATTGCTCGCACATCGCCGTACCACTCCTCGATCGAGGCAGGTGCCAGCGTGTCGTCGATGCGTCGGCATGACTCGGCCAGCACATAGCTCTGGATGCCGAGGTCGGCGAGAATTTCGGGGTTGATCTCATCGGCGTTGAAGCCGTAGTTCCAGCCGGCGAACACGAAGTCGGGGTCGGCGCCGAGCACCGGTTCGAGCGTGAAGTAGTCGTCGCCGAGGCTGGTGACTGCGGCGTAGTCGTCGTCGAACGCGGCGAGCCGCAGGCGTGGCCCGGCGGCGCTGTAGGCCGCCATGTTGTCGGCAAGGCCGAGGGCGAACATCAACTCGATCATGTTGTCGTCGTTGACAACCGCCCGCTGAGGGGCGGCGTCAAAGGTGACCGGCTCCCCGCACGACTCCACCGTCACGGGATAGTGATCGACCGGCGGCACTGCAGCCGGCCACGCGAAGTCGGCGGTCACCGGGGGCAACGCTGTCGAAGCATCGGGCACCGACGAACCGGTCTCGGTCGAACTGGGCTCGGTCGAACTGGGCTTGGTCGAACTGGGCTCGGACTCGGCTGGCTCGGCGGATTGCTCGGGCACCGACTCCAATGCGGCTTCCTCGCTGCCGCAAGCCGCGGCGGTGAGCAGCAGTGCGACGGCGGCCACGGCGGAACGGGGTCGACGGGAACGGTTGGTGGGATTCTTCATGATGGTGCTCCTCGAAGCAGTAGTGGGTGTTCCAGATCTGGTGCGGTCGGTGCCGGCGCTGTTGAGGTCGTGCAAGGGGCGGCGAGTGTGGAGAACAGCAGCCGAATTGCGCCGGTGCGGGGGTGGACGACCCGGTCGGTGGTCACGCCGAAGACGGGGGTGATCACGTCGTCGACGAACACGTCGTCGGGCGTGCCGTGGGCCACGATGGCGCCGTTGTCGAGCACCACGACCTCGTCGCAGAACTCGGCTGCGAGATTGAGGTCATGGAGTGCAGCGATCGTCGTGGTGCCGAGCGACTTGGTGAGCGTCAAGAGTTCGAGTTGATGGCGGATGTCGAGGTGATTGGTCGGTTCATCGAGGATGATGATGTTGCCCTGCTGGGCAAGCGCCCGTGCGAGCAGCACCCGTTGCTTCTCGCCGCCCGACAGCGTCTGCCAACTCCGGTCCGACAGGTGAGCGATGTCGACCTGGTCGAGGGCGTCGTCGACGAGGCGATCGTCGGCGGAGGTCGGGCGGGCAAGTGATCGCTGGTGTGGAAGACGGCCCAGCATCACGATCTCGTGGACGGTGAATTCGAGATCCGTCGGAACTTCCTGAGCAACAACAGCAATCTCTCTCGCCACAGCCCGTGCGCTGAACGAAGCGATGTCGCGCTCGTCGAGTGATACGACGCCCCTGATTGGAGCGAGGACGCGGTAGATCGACTTGAGCAGCGTGGACTTTCCGCTGCCGTTCGGTCCGACGAGCCCGACGAAGCGGCCGGTGTCGACGGACAGGTCGAGCCCGTCGATGAGCAGCCGCTCGCCGACGAGGACGCCGAGTTGGTCGACACGGAGATGGCTCATCGCAGCAACCGTCGGTCACGGTGGCGCATCAACACGATGAAGACCGGGCCACCGACCAGTGCAGTGATGATGCCGACAGGAATCTCTTGAGGTGCGGCGACGGTTCTCGCGGCGATGTCGACCCAGATCATGAACAGCGCTCCGAGCAGGGCGCTGACGACCAGCACCCGACGGTGTAGCCCGCCCACGAGGGCTCGAACGGCGTGAGGGACGACGAGCCCGACGAACCCGATCGCCCCGCTCACCGCAACGAGCACGGCGGTGAGCGCAGCTGTGATGATGAACAACTCGATCCGCAGGCGTCCGACCGCCACCCCGAGGGTCGTCGCCGCGTCGTCGCCACTCGCCAAAGCGTCGAGCATTCGGGCCCGCACGAAGAGCACGGCCACCGCTCCTGCCACCGCCACGGCGGGGATCGGCAGGATCGACCAGCGGGCCCGACCGAAGCTGCCGAGGAGCCAGAACAGCACCTGCTGGGCCGCTCGGGGATCGGCTTGGAACACCAGGAAGCTCGTGAGCGCGGACAGCACGTATCCGATCACCACACCGCTCAACACCAGCCGCAGCGGGTCGAGTCGTCCGGAGCGTTGCGCGATGAGGTAGACGACGGTCATCGACGCCATTGCAGTGATGAACGCCGCGGCCGAGATGCCGAGGCTGCCGAGGCTGCCGAGGCCGGCGAAGACGCCGAACAGGATCACCATCGTCGCCCCAACCGACGCACCTGACGACACCCCCAGTACGTAGGGGTCGGCGATCGGGTTGCGGACCAGTGCTTGAACAGCGACACCGGCCACGGAGAGCCCCGCGCCGACCAGTCCGGCGAGCGCGACTCGTGGCACCCGGAGTTGCCAGATGATCTGCTGCTCGTTGCTCGGCACCGAGGTGTCGCGGCCGGTCACCTGAGCAATGACCACCTCCCAGACCGTCGACACCGGGATTCGCACCGACCCGATCGCAACGCCGACGACCAACGAGGCCAGGATCAAGACGCTGAGCGCCACCACCAGCACCGGCAACAGGCGAGGATGCAGCAGCCCGGTCGACCGCGCCACACGACGGCTCGCACGGGGCGTCCCGGACGGCGAAACGCGAGAAGAAGGAAAGGTCGAGGTAGCGATGATCGAATCATAATGAGAGTGATTCTTATTTCCACAAGTGTCGATGATTTCATCGCCGAGCATCTCGCCGACGGCGCCGCCACCTCGGGTCGGACATTGTTAGTAGTAATGAGAATCAAAACGATCTAAGCTGCGGCCATGTCCCAATCCACGAAGGTCCCCGTCACCGTCCTCACCGGCTTCCTCGGGGCCGGCAAGACAACCCTGTTGAACCACATCCTCACCGAGCAGCACGGCAAGCGGATCGCCGTCATCGAGAACGAGTTCGGTGAGATCGGTATCGACGACGCCCTCGTCCTCGACGCCGAAGAAGAAATCTTCGAGATGAACAACGGGTGCATCTGCTGCACCGTGCGCGGCGACCTCATCCGCATCCTCGGCAACCTGATGAAGCGTCAGGACAAGTTCGACCAGATCGTGATCGAGACCACCGGGCTCGCCGACCCAGCGCCAGTGGCCCAGACATTCTTCGTCGACGACGAGATCTCCAGCCAATTGCGCCTCGATGCAATCGTCACCGTCGTCGACGCCAAGCACCTCATCACCCACCTCGACGACGACAAGCCCGAAGGCATCGAGAACGAGGCCATCGAACAGCTCGCGTTCGCCGACCGAATCGTGTTGAACAAGACCGATCTGGTCGACGATGCCCAGTTGGCCGAAGTCGAGCGCCGCATCCGCGAAATCAACTCGTTCGCACCGATCGTGCACACGACCCATGGCAAAGTCGACCTCGACGCCATCCTCGACGTCGGCGCCTTCGACCTCGACCGGGTCCTCGCCGACGAGCCCGGCTTCCTCGACCCCGACGCCGAGCATCAGCACGACCTCACCGTCACCTCCGTCGGCATCGAAGCAGCCGGCGAGGTCGACAGCGACCGTCTCAACAAGTGGCTCGGAACCCTCCTGCGCGACAAGGGTGTCGACATCTTCCGTTCGAAGGGCATTCTCGCCATCGCTGGGATGGAGGAGCGCTACGTGTTCCAGGGCGTCCACATGCTGCTCGACGGGCAAGCCGACCGCCTGTGGCGCGATGGCGAGTCGCGCACCAATCGGCTCGTGTTCATCGGGCGCAACCTCGACCGCGACGAACTCGAGGCCAGCTTCCGCTCGTGCCTCGTGAAATGAGCGAGTTGACATGAGTGCACTGATCGGAGCTGCCCACTGGAACACCAGCCTTGCCGACTACGCCTCGGTGCTGGCACCGTCGAGCGACGGCAGCGTCGTGTTCGCCGGCGGACTGTCGGGCGAAGCGCTGCTGCTCGACGCCGACACCGGCGACACGATCGAGAAGCTCGCTGAACACCCCTTTGGTGTGCTGACTGCGGCGTGGTCCACCGACGGTCGCACCCTTGCGGTCGGTGGCCACGACAAGGTTGTCCGGCTCTACCGCTACAACCCTGCGGAACGCCACATCGAACCCGTCGCCGAGATCGCCGTCGATGGCTGGGTTGCTCGGGTCGCATGGTCGCCGAGCGACGACGTCGTCGCCATCGGAGCCGGACGCCGACTGACGCTCGCCGACTCGAACGGCGCCGAGCGTCAGAGATTCGAGCCGGTCGACTCGACCATCACCGCCGTCACCTGGTCGACCGACGGCCAACGCGTCGGCGTCGCCGCATACGGCGCAGTGTCGTGGTACGACCCCGACGACCTCGACGCAACCGGCCCCAAGCGCCAACACCGGTGGAAGGGGTCGATCCTGTCGCTGGAACTGTCCCCGGACGGCAAATGGGCATGCGTCGGAGCGCAGGACGCCAGCATCCACCTCTGGAAGCTGTGGTCCGGTGACGACCTCTCGATGTCGGGCTACCCCGCCAAGATCGAACACCTCGCGTTCCGCCACGATTCGCGGTGGATGGCATCCGCGTGCCTCGGCGAACTGACCGTCTGGGACTTCTCGAAGCAGGGGCCGCGTGGCACCGCCCCCGCCAGCGGCGAGGTGCACACCCGACACATCTCAGCAATGGCCTGGATGTCGAACGGCGACCTGCTGGTCACCGGCGGCGCCGACGGACGCGTCGTCGTGTGGCCGTCACCACGCAAGCAGCGCCAAACTCTCGCCCCGCTCGACGTGAGCGAACACGCTGTCGGCGTCAGCCACTTGTCGTGGCGGCCCGGCACCGACGAGCTGTTCATCGCCCGCGTCGACGGGCTCGTCGAAGTGCGAACGGTCGACCACTGACCCATGATCACCCAGTCAGAGTCGACCGCTATTCTTCGTGATGTCAAGGGTGCTGAAGGCCCTCTCGATGCCGATGAAATCACTGCATCCGGTGCGCTCGATCGCCTCATCACTGCACGTCTCGCCAGACACGACCTGCGCTACACCACCCGCCGGCGCCAACTCGTCGCCGTGCTCCTGCGCACTGACCGGCCGGTGACGCTTGGCGAACTCCTCGACCTTGCGGCGGGTACCCCGCAGAGTTCGGCGTACCGGAACCTCTCGCTCCTCGAAGAAGCCGGCGTGGTGCGCCGCCTCGTCCATGCAGGTGTCGATGCGCACTTCGAACTCGCAGAAGATCTGATTGGACACCATCATCATCTCATCTGTGGTTCCTGCGGCGTCGTGGAGGACTTCACCCTGCCCGCCGAGATCGAGCGGGCGCTGCGTCGAGCATTCGACAGCATCACTGAAGACACCAGGTTCGAGGCGTTCCGCCACGCCGTCGACGTCTACGGCCGCTGCTCCACCTGCCCCGCCTGACACGCTCGGATCAGGTGCAGGGTGACGACGACCTCCACTCCGTTGACAGGAAACAACATCTGTTGTATCCTGTCAACATGGCTCGGGCTCGACATGCCAAGAAAGAGGTCGAGTCAGCTCTCACCGAGCTGACAGACGCGGGCTGGAGCGTCGAAACAACCAAGTCCGGACACCGATGGGGTGTCGCTCGATGTAGCGAAGCGAGCCGCTCTGGCTGCCAGATCTCGATCTGGTCCACACCCCGAAGCCCGGGCAACCACGCCAAGGCGATCAGACGGGCGCTCGACCAGTGCGCCCATGACCAACCAGAGAACGAGGAGCAAGCATGACGAACCACACGTTCACCCTCATCATCGAGGCCCCAGACCTCCAGAGTGACGAACTCATCGATCAAATCTTCGAAGCGGGCTGCGACGACGCACTCATCGGCCGGTCGAACGGGATCCAGTACGCCGACTTCGACCGAGAAGCCGACACCTTTGACAACGCCATCCTCAGCGCAATTGCCGCCCTCGAGTCGATCGAGGGCGTCAGGGTCTCCCGACTGGCCGACGCCGGCGTGATCTCCATGGCTGACATCGCAACGAGGACGGGTCGAACCCGGGAGAGTGTTCGGTTGCTCGTCAACGGCGAACGGGGCCCAGGGGGCTTTCCACCACCGGTCACCGACCCCAGGAGCAGATACCGGCTCTGGCGATCCGACGAGGTCGATCACTGGTTCCGCAGCGTCCTGGGCAGCGAACTCGGTGACGCCCACGCAGATCATTTGCGCGCTGCTATCAATGCCGGGCTCGACTTGCGACGCCACCGCACTCACCTTCGGAACTCCTCCGACGCTGACTTGCGAACCCTGGTCGGCCTGTAGCGACCTGTGTTCGTCTCCCCTGGCAGACGAAGCGTTCGACGATGAGCGTTCTCGTTTCGTTCAGACATTCAGGGAAATCAAGACGACATCGAACAAAGCAAACAGGATCGCTGACCAGATCGTGAGCGCACGCTCGGGGAGTCGATCACCGATCATCCGTCCGACGACGACCCCGACAAAACCGGCACCGATGATGCCGACCGTGGCACCGACCCACACCAGCAATGCCTGCCCGTTCGCAGCGAGAGTGGCCGTGGCGAGCATGGTCTTGTCGCCGAGTTCGGCGACAAACATCATGGTCGCGATCAAGATCACCAGCCGACCCAACGTCATGGGGTGCTCGCCTCCGGCCGACTCGGCAGCGGTCTCAGTCACTACGGCCTGCCCAGCACCAGACTTCGCTCGGACCACACCGTCCAGAGCGCGAACGCGATGAACAACACCCCACCACCCACGCCGATGAGTTCCTCTGGGAGTGTCGCGCCGAGCAGACCTCCAACGATCACCGACAGCGTGATCGATGCGACATGGGCGAGCGCAACACCGGCAAGCACCGTGCTGGTGCGGTGTCGGGCGCCGAAGCCGAGCGCGACGAGTTAGGTTTTGTCGCCGAGTTCGGCGATGAACACGACAAAGATCGCAGTGAACAGTTCGGTCACGGTTTCTCCGAAGCTCGGAAGTACTACCCGATCACACCCCGTCGTCTTCTCGGTCACCGTCGTCCCACAACGGGAGCGGGTCGGGCAGGTCGGCCCACCCGGCAAAACCCAGTTCGATCTCGTCGCTCGTGAGCACACACGCATCGAGCGCCGCCGTGATCTCGTCGTGGTCCATGTCGATGCCGATGAACACCAACTCGGTCATCCGGTCACCAAGCAGTGGGTCCCACCGGTCGTCGAGGTCGGCCAACTCATCGCGTTCGAGTTCCCACTGCTCACGCGGGATCGTCGCCATCCACGGCGATGAAGGTTCGAGCGTGACCGCAGCGCCGGCATGGTGCCAGATCGCTTGGATGTCGGGTCGTGTTGCGACCCAGAAGAAGCCTTTGGAACGCAGCACCCCGTCCCAGCCGGACTCGGTCAACAGATCGAACAATCGGCCGGGGTGGAACGGCCAGCGCGACCGGTACACGAAGTTGGTGATCCCGAACTCTTCGCTCTCCGGGATGTGTTCGCCGTTGAGCGCTTGAGCCCAGCCGGGAAATGCGCCCGTCGAATCAGGATCGAAGCGCCCACTGCCCAGCAGTGTCTCGATCGGCAGCCGCCCGAACGGTGCGACCTCGATCTGCGCCGACGGGTTCAAGGTCTGCAGGAGTGCCACGATTCGTTCGCTGTCGTCGGTGTCGACGATGTCGGTTTTGGTGAGCACGATCAGGTCGGCGAACTCGATCTGGTCGACGATCAACTCCGCAATGGTGCGCTGGTCGTCTTCGTCGCGGCCGATCCCGAGTTCGGCGAGTTCGTCGACCTCGTCGAAGTAGTCGAGAAGCCGGTGGGCGTCGACGACAGTGGTCATCGAGTCGAGATGGGCCCGCCCGAGCAGCGACAGTTCATCTTCGGTGTCGAACAGGAACGTCGCGGCAACCGGCAGCGGTTCGCTGATTCCGGTCGACTCGATGACCAGGTGGTCGAAGCGACCCTCGTTCGCGAGCCGACCCACCTCGATCAGCAGGTCGTCGCGCAGTGTGCAACAGATGCAGCCGTTGGTCATCTCGATCAAGCGTTCTTCCGTGCGGTCGAGTCGCACGTCACCCGCGACGAGGGCGCCGTCGATGTTGATCTCACTCATGTCGTTGACGATCACCGCAACTCGGCGACCGTCGCGATTGTTCAGCAAGTGATTCAGCAGTGTCGTCTTGCCAGCACCGAGAAAGCCCGAAAGCACGGTGGTGGGGAGTGATCGGAAAGGAACGTCCGTGGTGGTTGAAGTCGTGGTGGTCAAGGTCATGGTGGCCTGCACAGTCAGGGGTGTCGGGGGCGGGGTTTTGTCGTCGGATGAGCGCACAGGTGAGAGGTGCGATGGCTGCTTGGAGGGCAGTGTGGATGCGAGGTTCGGGTCGTCGGTTTCGAGATCGATGCCGGTGAGTGAGTACGTGATCCGCCGGGCGCCCTGGCGTGCACCCCAGAGATTTCCGGCGGCCGGACCGAGTTCGACGGTGGCCAGGCGCCCGGTGACGTGGATTGGCAGGCTACCGATCCGCAGATCAGGTCCGGTGACCGGGAATCCTTGGACGATCGAGATGCGGTCGCGGAGACCGGCGAGTGCGGGCACTGCGTCGAGCGTCGGGGTCGTACCCGTGGCGAGCCAAACCTGATCAGCAACGACGGTTCGCGGTTCGGACGTCGAGCTCACGATGCTGAGATGGTGGCGTCGACCGTGCGCTGAGTCAGTAGCTGTCGGACCGCCATCGCGAACCTCTGTGATCTCTCCAACCTCGGCGCCTTCGAGAAGTGTGACTGCACCGCTGTCGAAAAGACTGCGCAACTCGACCAGCATCCATGGCGGGATGGTCCCGCCGCCCCGCGCTGCTCGGGCGACGGCCAACCGCTCGCCTGGATCCTCGATGGTGTCGTACCGATCCAGTTCCTTCGGGCCGAGCCATCCGGGGTCGGTGTCGAAGCTGCGTTCCGTGAGCTGCCGGCGAACCACGAGCGTGACGTGTGCGCCTCGTTGCGCAGCGCCGCACACGAGGTGCGCTGCAGTCAGCCCGGCTCCGACGACCACGATGTAAGCGCCCGTGAGGTCGCCGACTCGGCGCAGGTCCACCTGGGCGGCGAGTTGGATGGTGCCAGGCCCGCCAACGCTGTCGCCACACGGACCGTTCTCGGCGAGGTGGCCGAGTGCCCAACCCGGAATGTTCGCCTGACACGGATTGCAGGCGAGCACCAGACGGTCAGCCATCAGCGTCGTGCGCTCGTGGCACGAGTCCACTGTCACGCTGCATCCCTCGGTGCCGTCGCTCTCGGTGCAGGATGTGACGTCGACGACAGTGCCCGTCATGAGGAGAGGTTCCAGATCGAGCCACTCGATCAGGTCGCGGCAGAACCATGCGAACGTTTCCGTTGTCGGCAGCCCGTAGGGAAGTCCACTGGTGGGGAGCCGGTGGGTCGCTGTGTGAGATCTCAACAGACCCGCACGTGGCGCGGGGTGGTGCACGGCCGGCGATCGGAGGTTGGTGATGTCGAGCCGAGCGAACTGCTCGGCCCACGCACTCATCCACTTCCCCGTCGGATCGACGACCACAAGACGATCGCGCAGCCGCGGTGCCGCGGTGAGGAGGTGGACGACGGTCGCCAAGCCATGTGGGCCGGCACCGGCGATGACGATCGGTGCAGTGTTGTCGAGCGCAGCATTCATGCCAGTGCGCCAGCGGTGATGTCCGCAACGAGGAGCTGTCCCGACACCGCACCGCAGGCAAGGCGGCGCCCCGAGGCGTTCCACGCAATCGCCGTGATCTCGCTGTCGAGTCGAAGCGTCGAGACCGGGTACTCGGTGAGCAGCGGTGACCAGATCTGCACCACTCCGTGCGCGTCGCCGGTTGCCAAGAAGCCACACTCGCTTGATTCGAGAGCGGTGATCGCGGCGTCGTGGGCCACGACGCACGTCGGTTCGTCTGCCACATCACCGTTCGATGCGATTGCCCATGTGGTGAGTTCGTCGTCGGCAGCGGCCACGACCGTTCGTCCATCAGCTGACAGGGCCAGGTGGCGCACCGGGTCGCAGTAACCGGTGAGTTCGATGCCGTTGCCGAGGTCATGCAGTTCGAGCACGTGAATGATTCCTGCGAGGTCACTCACGACGAGTCGGCCGGCAGCAGCTCGCGACGCCACTGCGACGACGCCGGGCAGTTCGAGACGTGTGTCGACGCATCCGAGCGCCGTATCGACGAGTGCGAGTCCGCCTGTGCCTCCAAGTGCCCACAGGTTTCCACTCACGTGGGAACACGCATGAGTGACCCCGATGCCCGTCCAGATCACCTCGGGCGTGCGGTCGAGGGCGGGGTGCCCGAACACTCCGATTCGCCCGTTGCCTGCGACGACCGTGCGCCCAGCGTGCGTGCCGACCCTGCGTGCACCTCGAAACGGAAGCGGTTGTTCGCTGTCGAAGCCCGCTGTGACCAAGCCAGCGAGTGGATCGACGATTACGAGCGCCCGTTCACCAAGCCACATTGCATCGCGTGGGTCAGGGGTCATCGGGGCCGTCACCCGATCAGGGTTCTCGACGAGTGCTGACCCATTTGCCGCAACTGCGAGCAGTCGCCCGCGGGGTGACCAGTCCAGGATACGAACCGTGTCTGGAAGCTCGACTGTCCAGTCCACTTCGGCCGCCGTCAGGAAATGGTCGGCCAACGGGATCACTGCGCCAACTCGATTGTCTCAAAACTCTCAGCGAGCGATTGATGATCGAGTGCACGCCCGACGAGTATGACCACGCTCTCCTGACGACTCTGATCGGCCTCCACCGTTCCTTCCGCGCCGCCTCCTTCGGGTTGGCTCCTCATTGCGGAGCGACTTCCTCGAACGCACACTCTGGGCTCGCAGGTGGAAACACACAGTGCTGCTTGGAACCGGAGGAGACGGGAGGGTGATTCAGCGACAACCCGGTCGAGCCAGGCGTCAGTCGCATCGGGATCGAGGACGCCTCGACGGGTTAGCACGATGGTGCCGACCGTTGCGGCGTGATGTCTGCAGTTCGGTGCATGCGTTACTTGCACGACCATCCCAACCGGCCCGAGTCCGGGCCCGGCAGTGCGTTCGAGACATGCCGGGGAGTGACCGTTCCATGCGTCGAGGTCGACCAGGTCCTCGATGTGGGCAGCAGCCGACTGCCCGCAGACGACCTTTCCAATGCGGTTGATGATCTGCAAGGCGCTCGACACTTGTGCAGACGCCGCCGTGGTCAACAACTCCGAGCCGTTCACGACAATGCGATCCGCAACGGCAATCGCCGCTTCGCGTGGCCCGGTCCAAAGATCAAGACCACAGGCGAGACGTGTCGAAGCAGCGCATGCGTCGACCTCGACGACCAGGCCGTCGAGATACGCGAGCCGCTCGATCTCGCTGTCTGCCTGCAACGTGTGGATGACCGTGACGACATCGATCGCCGAGTCGTCGTCGACCAACGAGTTTCGCCCGGTTGGCGGCTTCCGATCGACGACCACGACCAACCGGCGAGGGGGTGAGCGGCGAAGCACAGCGTGGCGCACGGCGTCGATGAGGTCGACCCGGATCTGGCAACACTCACAACCCGGAGTACGGCTCGTCACGTCGGCCGCGGTCAGCAACGCACGACCGACGCGGACCAGACCCAGCAAGCCAGCAAACGCGAGCGTCTCGTCCGTTGCTATCAGCACAGTGTCACAGTCGGCTGCGAATGACCGGAGTAGTTCGACGCTCTGGTGTTCCGGTGCAAGCAACGTGATCGGCACCTGCGGTCGTGTGTTCTGCGGCCCGACTCCGGGTTCGTACGGCGATGGCTTCAGAAACTCCACGAGCCCCACTCTAGTAGTAATGGTTCTCACTCCGTTGTATGATTCGAGCATGTCTGGAACCTGTCAGCTCCTCGGGAAGAAGATGTCGTTCGGGAAGTCGGTGTCGCACTCGCACCGCCGAACGAGTCGCACGTGGAAGCCCAACATCCAACGCAAGCGCTACTGGCTGCCCTCGGAGCGGCGCTACGTGCGCCTCACGCTGTCGACGCGGGCGATCAAGGCCATCGACCGTCGAGGGATCGAGTCCGCCGTCGCCGAGATCCGCCGTAATGGCGGGAAGGTCTGACCAATGGCTGGATCGAGCAAAGACCGCCGTCCGATCGTCACCCTGGAGAGCACGGCAGGAACCGGCTACCGGTATGTCACGAAGAAGAACAAGGCCAACACCCGCGAGCGGATCGTGCTGATGAAGTACGACCCCGTGATCCGCAAGCACGTCCAATTCAAGGAGACACGCTGATGAAACCCGGAATCCACCCCGACTACGGCCCCGTCGTATTCGAAGACTCGACCGGCGGACAACGCTGGATCTGCCGGTCCACGACCACCACCGAAAAACGCACCACCTGGGAGGACGGCAAGGAGTATCCGCACGTACTCCTCGATGTGTCGAACCACACGCACCCTTTCTACACCGGGTCGATGACCATCATCGACACTGCCGGGCGCGTCGAGCGCTTCAACAAGCGATACGGGCGCCGGGACCGCGGTGACGTCGATGGCTGACTTTGCAGGCCTCCTCACCGAACAGGTCATCGACTGCTTCGGGCAGGTGACACACGAACTCACTCTCGACTACGACGGCACGGTCACCATCCGGTTCGCGAGTAGCGGCGCCACCGCTCGCGTGGACCCGACGAGCCGAACGATCCTCACCCCGGGCACCGTTGTCCCCGATCCGATTATGAGCCTCGCGGCCGAGTTGCGCTTGAGCTGACCACCCACCGTTCTCGACGGCAACGCCGGGATGGGGTGGCGGACTTCGACCTCTGCGTCAACACGTTCGACGTCCACATTTGCGAAGATGGTTCAGCCAGTCCTGAATCATTGCGCTACGGTTCAGTCATGACTGAACAGTTGCTCGACGCCGCGGCTAACGCCGGAATCACGGTGATGGATCGCGATCGGACCCAGGGCCTCGACCGCATCGGATTGGCGCTCGCCGACCCGATCCGTCGATCGGTCCTCGTGCGACTGCTCGACGGATCGCAGTACCCGAGCGACCTCGCCGACGCGATTGGAACGTCCCGTTCGAACCTGTCCAATCACCTGGCGTGTCTTCGTGGGTGCGGTCTCGTGAGCGTCAAACGGATTGGGCGTCGCTTCAACTACACCCTCGTCTCGGCAGAGCTCACCGATGCACTCCGCTCGCTCCTCGCGGTCGCTGACACCTTGTCGCCATGCGACGACCACATGTCACCACCGAATGAGCGAGACGATTCATGAGCATCGAACTCGAGACAAGCAAGTCCGCCGGTCGGCACGAAATCGTGCGCCGGGCCACGGTGCTCAATCGTCTCACGATCGGCTGGAATGTCATCGAAGGGATCGTTGCGATCACTGCCGGCGTGGCTGCATCGTCAGTCGGCCTCATCGCCTTCGGGCTCGACTCGGGAATCGAAGTGTCGGCCGCACTCGTCCTTGCCTGGCGGTTGCGCCAAGAACAGCGCGACGGATGCCAGCTCGGCGCCGACGACCGAGCCCGCCGATTGGTGGCCTGGTCGTTCGCCGCGCTCGCGACCTATGTGTCGATCTCGGCGACAATCGACCTCGTCGGCCGACACGAACCCGAAGCATCGACGGTGGGCATTGCGATCGCAACGTTGTCACTCGCGGTCATGCCGGTCCTCGCCGCCGCGAAACGGAAACAGGCACTTGCGCTCGGCTCTCAGGCCGCCGTGGCCGAAGCAGCACAAACCAACGTCTGCACGATGCTGTCGGCCGCACTCCTGGTCGGTCTCGTCGCGAACGCAGCACTCGGGTGGTGGTGGGCAGACCCAGTGGCCGGACTCACGATCGCCGGCGTCGCAGCGTGGATGGCGGTGCGCACCTTCAGAGCGGACTCGCTCGAACACACCTGCTGCTGAGCACCGGAATGGGAGGGCACTGTTGCATTGGTTGATCGGAGGGCACGGCTGGCCGATGACGTGTGGGTTGTGTGGTCAGATCGAAGCGTTGAGTTCGTCGAATGCTGCCGCGACGCGTAGATGCTCGTGGCGGGATTCGACTCCGAGTTCGAAATGGTCGTGCCGCAGGTTCTGGATGAACGCGTGCCCGCGGATCACCGTCGACGCGGTCCGGTCGGTTCAGCGGCGAGGCAGCCGTGCCGACGTTTACCATCGAGGAACTCACGGCCACCAAGATTCGAGCCCTGTTCCAGTGCCGCAAGGGTCGAGACCTGTTCGACCTGTGGCTCGCATTCGAACACGGCACGGCGACCCTCGATGACATCGTCGAATGCTTCGACCCGTACCGGCCAGACGGCTGGACAGGAGAGCGCGCACTCGCGAACCTCGACGCCAAGCTCAACGATTCGTCGTTCCTCGACGACCTCAGCGCACTGATCACCGGCCACCCCGAGAGCTACGACCACGACTCAGCGAGAAGAGTCGCCGAGCGGCTCATCGAAGCAGCCGAACGCAGAAGGCAACGACTTCGCAAGGCTCGCTCAGCGCTCAAAGAGATTCAAGATCTCGCCGACGAAACGGGCATGGACCGGTAGCGAACATCAAAGCAGCAGCGTGCCTAGTTCGTGCCTAGAACAACGCCCAACAGGGTGCGATACGGCGCAACAACGCACGACAACGGCGCTCGAAGAAACCATGGCTGAACAGGACAAACACCCCACACGCAGGCACGATGCGATCAGCCTCGAAGCGCTTCCCAAGCTGAATACGCGGGTTCGATTCCCGTCATCCGCTCCAATTTCTGGAGCGGAATAAGACCAGCTCATTGACTGTTTATCAGTCCTCAGCTAGTCTCAATGCCGTTCAGTTAGGTGGTCGGATGGTGGTGGTGGGTGGTCCGGTTGGTTGTGGCCAGTTGGTGTGTCGTGCTCGTTTGATGTGCCACTTGGAGTACTTGCGTTTGATCAGTCGCGGGTT
>Ga0105052_10000422_pt1 | contig 59528 bp, 53 predicted proteins | sample FRY03_FD_78094 | JGI IMG/M metagenome (GOLD analysis project Ga0105052, IMG submission 78094) | Freshwater microbial communities from Lake Fryxell liftoff mats and glacier meltwater in Antarctica - FRY-03 | ecosystem: Environmental > Aquatic > Freshwater > Ice > Glacier meltwater ... | reverse complement strand
AGTGTCGCCTGCGCCTAGAGCAGACCGCCCGGGAAATAGATCGCCAGCTCGCGCTCGGCCGACTCGACCGAATCCGAGCCGTGGATCACGTTCTCTGCGAGCAACAGTGCGAGGTCGCCGCGAATCGTGCCAGGGGCGGAATCGAGCGGGTTCGTCTTGCCCATCATCTCGCGTACGGTCGCAACCGCACCCTCGCCCTCAAGCGCCAATGCCACGATCGGACCCGACGTGATGAAGTCGACGAGCTCGCCGAAGAACGGGCGCTCCGAATGCTCCGCGTAATGCGTCTCGGCCGTCACCTGATCGAGCTGCAACAGACGCATGCCACGAAAGCGAAAGCCGCGCCGCTCGAAACGACCAATGATCTCGGCCATCAGGTTACGACGCACTGCATCGGGCTTAAGTAGAACAAGAGTGGTTTCCATCGAATCCCTACCGGTCAGTCAGAGGACCGCGAAGGTCACGGCCGATACGGGAATCATGCCCGTGGCGGGGGCGGCGCGGCGCAATACGGACATACCCGCCACGTTGGGTCGAGTGGCCGCTGACACGACGTGCAGGCCTTCTTGAGGTGTCCCGAGCAGACAGGACAGACCAAGTAGTCCTCTTCGACTGGTGATTGGCAGTACGGGCAATGATCCGCCCCACCAAACCGACGCTCCATCAGACGAATCTCCAACTCGCGCTCTCGGACATCCGCGAGGTATTCCGGAGGCCGCAAGAACAGGTAAATGAATGGCCCGACAAATGGAAACAAGAGACCCGCCGCGACTGCGACACCAATCAGGATCGGGTCTTGCATGCGCCTCCGCGCATCCTTGTAGACCCATAGCGCCAAGGCCAGCCAGAGCAGCACGATCAAGAGCAACAACAGGCGAATGCCCGCGCGGAACACTCCCGAGTTATAGACATCGAGAACGGGTTGCAGCGGATTATTGGCAGCGAGTGGGATCATGCTGTCGATCGGAGAGTAGATTCGCGGTGTAGCGCGAAAGTCCTTAGCTTCGTGAGATTTCGCGATGGGACTTCGCGAGATTTCGCGATGGGGTCATGATTTCGTGATGGGGGGCGGACGCCACAACCCCGCGGATGTGAGGTCCGCCCCCCACACAAACCGTCTGTCGAGCGTGGATGTAAGGGGCGGACCTCACATCCGCGGGGTTGTGGCGTCCGCCCCCCATCACGAAATCATGACCCCATCGCGAAATCTCGCTTCCGTTGTAGCATCACAGGCATGATTGGCCGACCAAGCGTCCTGATCTTCGCCCTGCTTCTGCTGCTTGCCCTGATCGGCGTCGCCTACGCACTCGGCTACGTCTCCGGACGCCTGTTGATCTAGTGACAAAAGGACCTGGTCCTTTTTGCACCGTCGACTCCAACCCCCGCCACGACTAACGCGCCAACTCCTCCAACAGCGTCAGCGAACCCGCCACGACCACCGCGCCAGCCGCACCCGAACGAAACCGTGCGCGCGTCAATGCTGCCGCCGGATCCGGTACCGCCTCACCGCGCAAACCATGGGCAGCAACAACCTCGAGCAATCGTTCCGCCGACAGGGCACGAGGCGACTCAGTCGCCGTCACAACCACCTCGTCAAAACACGGAGCCAACGCCGCAACCACACCATCCACATCCTTGTCGGCGAGCAACGCGAGCACGCCGATCACAGGCCGGTGATTGCCGAGCATCCGGGGCAACTCGCGCGCGAGCACCTGAGCAGCCTCCGGATTATGCGCAGCGTCGCGCACGACCATCGGATAGCGGCCAATCACCTCGAGCCGCCCCGGCACGACGACCTTCGCGATCGCCGCCATCGCTGGCTTGGGACGGAACCCCTCGCCGAGTAGCGCTGCCGTAGCACCCAAGGCGAGCGTGGCATTACCGCGCTGAAACATTCCCGCGGCAGCAAGATCGGGCAAGTCGTCGTCGAGCGCACCCGTACCAAGCAGCATCGCGCGCGCCGCGCCATGCTCGGTCGCGAGCCGCTCGATCGTGGGCTGGATCTCGGCATCGACACCACCCGCAATCAGCACGGCACCCTCGGAAAGCACCGCGAGCTTCTCCACTGCGATCAGCTCGCGCGTACCCCCCAGATGCTCGGTGTGATCAAGCGCGACACCTGTCAACACCACAACCTCAGCCCCGAGCACATTCGTCGCGTCGAGTCGCCCACCAAGACCCGCCTCGATCGCAGCCACCTCCACCCCGGCGGCCGCCAGCGCGACAAAGGCCGCAGCGGTCAGCACCTCGAACTGCGTACAGGCTTCCCCACGCTCGGCATCGACCTGCTGCGCAGCCTGCTCCGCGGCCTCCACAGCATGGAGAAAAGCATCCTCACTGATCGGCTCGGGCATTCCGCCCGGCTCGGCCACCAGTACACGCTCGTGCCAACTAGTGATGTGTGGCGACAGATACGCACCCGCTTTGGTGTCACAGGCAGCAAGCGCGGCGGCAGCAAAGCGCGCCGTCGACGACTTGCCATTCGTCCCAACAACATGGATCGCGCGGAAGGACGCCTGTGGATTGTCGAGCAGCGCCAAGATCGCCTTGATCCGATCGAGCCCGAGCTCGATGCCGAACAGCGAGCGCGTCTGCAGGATCTCAGTGGTCCGATCCATGTCCAACTAGCCTGCGTCGAGCGCCGCGAGCTGCGCTTCCAATTCGGCGGCATCGCGCGCGAAACGCGCAGCACGATCACGCTCTTCTGCAACAATCTCGGGCGGAGCACGATCGACAAACTTGGCATTGGCGAGTTTGCCTTCGGTCTTCTTGACCTCGGCGAGTGCCTCGTCGCGACGCTTCGCAAGCCGGTCGCGCAGCTTGCCCGCCAACCCATCGCCCTGAATGTGCAGGGTCGCGGAACCCGCGGGCAGCGGCACAGCAGGGCCGGTCGCCGCAGCGTCGACAAGCTCGACCGTGCCAAGCGCGGCGAGCAGTGCTGCCTCGGCCCGTAGTGCCGTAGCATCGCCCGAAACCGTCGCAACCAGTGGTGCACGCGGACTCAGCTCGGCATCCTGCCGTAGGCGACGCAAACCCGTCACGGCCTCGATGATTGCGCCAACCGTTCTGGCGGCCTCGGCGTCGCGCGGAATGCCGGCCGTAGTCGGAAAGTCGGACAACGCCAGCAGACCCGTGCGGTTGGGCAGGAACGACCACAGCTCTTCCGTGACGAATGGGCAGATCGGATGCAGCAACCCCAGCGTGCGCTCGATCACAAACAGTGCGGTCTCCGAGGCGGCGCGCTTCGAGCCGGCATCGTCGCCGTAGAGACGCACCTTGATCGCCTCGAGATACCAGTCGCAGAACTCGTTCCAAATGAAGGAGTAGAGCGTTTTCGTCGCCGCCGAAAACTGGAAATCTTCGTAATCCGTGGTGACGCTCTCGATCGTGGCTGCGAGCCGGTCGAGAATCCAACGATCGGCCGACTCCAGCCCATTCGGCGCCGGTGTCGCGTCCGGATCCGCGTTGAGCAGCACGAGCCGACTGGCATTCCACAACTTGTTGGCGAGACCACGCCCCTCATCGATCATGCCCTCCGCAAAACGCACGTCCTGCGTCGAACACATCTTGAGCAGGCCGTAGCGCGTGGCATCGGCGCCATACTGGTCGATCAGATCGAGCGGGTCGACACCCGTGCCGAGCGACTTCGACATGCGCCGACCATCGGCAGCCTGGATCGTCGAGTTGATATACACGTCGGTAAACGGTAAGCCATCGGCGAAGGCAATGCCGGTCATGATCATGCGGGCAACCCAGAGGTTGATGATGTCGCGGCCCGTCACCAGCACGTTGCCGGGGTACCACTTGGCGAGTTCGGGCGTTGCTGCTGGCCAGCCGAGCGTGGCGTACGGCCAGAGCGCAGACGAAAACCACGTATCGAGCACATCCGTCGACTGCTCCCAACCCTCGCCCTCCGGCTGCTCGACCTGCACCACAAAACTGCCATCGGGCGCGAACCAGACCGGTAGGCGATGCCCCCACCAGAGCTGGCGCGACACGCACCAAGGCCGAATCTGCTCCATCCAGTCGAGGTAGATCTTCTCCATCCGCTCGGGATGGAAGCGCACCTCGCGCGACTTGACGACATCGATGGCCGGCTTGGCGAGCTCGTCCATTCGGCAAAACCATTGGAGCGACACGAGCGGCTCGATGCGTGCGCCGGAGCGCTGGCAGAAACCAACCGAATGGCGGTACGGGATCTCCTGCCGCAACGCACCCTCCTCCTGCAAACGCTCAACCGCGCGCAGATGGCCCTCGTCGGCCGAAAGGCCCGCCCACTCGGGCACGAGCTCACCGAGTTTGCCGTCCAGACCAATCGCGGACAGCGTCTCGAGGCCGTGATCTTTACCAATCTCGAAGTCGATCGGGTCGTGCCCCGGCGTAATCTTTAGCGCGCCCGTGCCGAAGTCGATCTCGACGCGCTCGTCCGCGATAATCGGCACCTTGCGGCCGACAATTGGCACGATCGCCTGCTTGCCGACCAGGCTCGCGTAGCGCGGATCGTTCGGGTGGACGGCGATCGCCACGTCGGCCAGAATCGTGACGGGCCGGACCGTAGAGATGATGATCTCACCACCACCTTCGACCGCGTAGGCGACCTCATAGAGGACATCGTCAACGTCCTTGTGCTCGACCTCGAGATCCGAGATCGCAGTCGCCAGTGGCACGCTCCAGTTGACGAGGTAGTTGTCGCGATAAATGTAGCCACGGCGATGCAGTTCGACAAAAACGTCCTGCACGGCAAGCGCGTACTGGTCATCCATCGTGAAACGCTCGCGCGAGTAGTCCATCGAGGCACCAAGGCGCTTGTACTGCTCGATAATCGTGGACCCCGTCGACTGCTTCCACTTCCAGACACGCTCCACGAATGCTTCGCGGCCGAGATCGTGACGCGTCTTGCCCTCCTTGGCGAGCTCGCGCTCGACAACCATCTGCGTGGCAATCCCCGCGTGGTCCGTGCCCGTCTGCCAGAGGACGTTGCGGCCCTGCATGCGGCGCCAGCGGATCAGGAGGTCTTGCACGGCACCGTTGAGTGCATGCCCCATGTGCAGCGAGCCGGTGACGTTCGGTGGCGGTAGCGCGATGCAGTACGGCTCGCCGGGCGCACTTGGATCGGCGGTAAAGACGTTGTTGTCGCGCCACGCCGCAAAGACACGACTCTCGACCTCGCCGGCCTCGTAGCGGGTGCGTTCTTCGAGTTCAGCGTGACGATCCATTGGTGGGGGAGTGTATCGGGCTGGTGATCAAGGCCCGCCGCCGCCGCCGCGGGGATGTCATGTCCGCCTCGTGCGCGATCAGTCTGACACTACGATCACAATTGAGTAGACTACGCAGCAACTTCGGAGAGGGAGGCGTTATGCGGAAATTATTCGTTGGGCTCCTACTGTTGACGGCAGTCGTGGTTGCCGCCTGTGGTGGTGGCGCCTCGACCACGCCCGGTGCCGACACCGCCGGCAGCAGCACAGCCGCAGTCGCTCCCGTCAAGGAAGGCGGATTGCTGCGCATCGGCTACACCGACCCACCCGACGGCATCAACCCCTTCGTCGGCTCGAACCAGGTCTCGTACGTCATTTTCCAAGAGACGTACCCTGCGCTCGTCCAGTACGACGCGAACTACAAGATTATCGGCGACTGGGCCGAATCCTGGACCGTCTCACCCGACGGCAAGACCTACACCTTCAAGCTACGACCCGGCGCGTGGTCGGATGGCACGCCACTGACCGCCGCCGACGCCGAATGGACCGGCAACACCGTCCTCAAATACGCCGAAACCTCAACGGGGCTCGTAGCAAATTACATCAACCACGCAACGGCCTTCACAGCGATCGACAAACAGACGCTGCAGATCACGTACGCGCAAGCAACAGCCAACGCCCTCGCCAACCTGCAACCGTTCTACATCTACCCCAAACACATCTTTGAACAACACCTCGGCGTCAACGGTAAGGGCCTCAAGAAGTGGGATATGAAGGCGGAAGGAAAGCTCGTGGGTGGTGGGCCATTCTTCGTCGAGAGCTACGACGAAACGGGCACAACGATTCTCAAGCGTAACCCTGGCTATTACGGCCCGAAGCCACACCTCGACGCGATCGGTATCACGGTCTACCAGAACCCGGACGCAATGGTTAGTGCCTTCAAGGCTGGCGAGATCGACCAGATCGACAAGGTGCCATTTACGCTGATCCCCACACTCGAGGCGATGCCGGGCGTGCAGATCAAGGCCGGGCTCGTGCCCGACGTGGTCAACATCGGCTTCAACTCGAATCCGAAGAAAACAGCGCACCGCGAACTGCTCGACATCCGCGTCAAACAGGCGATGGCACACGCCGTTAATCGCGATGCAATCATCGAGACGGTCTTCAATGGCTATGCCAAGCCCGCCGCGAGCATCCTCACACCCGTCGCTGGTGACTATCTCAATCCGAACGTCACGCCCGAGACGTACGACCTCGCACTCGCCAACAAGATCCTTGACGACGCAGGGTACAAGCCTGGCGCCGATGGCATCCGTCTGACACCAGAGGGCACTCGCATGAGTTACGAGGTGATCCTCCCCGACGATATCCAAGGTCAGCAGCGCAAGTTCGAAATCGTCCAGACCGACTGGAAGAAGATCGGGATTGAGGTCACCGCCAAGCCGATGGACGGTACGGCCGCGTGGGACGCGATGATGGCACCCGACGGCAAGTATCTCGATTTCGATATCCACATGTGGTCGTGGCTGGGCTATATCGACCCGGACTTCATGCTGATGACAGTGATGTGCGACCAGTTCGGCAACTGGAGCGACACGGGCTATTGCAACCCGGCCTACGACAATCTCTATCAACAGCAGGGCGCGGCGATGGATCCCGAGCAGCGCAAGCAGATCATCTGGGAGATGCAGGAGATCCTCCAGCGTGACCACCCCTACATCTTTGTCACGCAATCCGAGTTCGTTCGCGCCTACACAGCGAACTGGGGCGGCATCATGGAGCCATACCTCGTCTACGTGTCAAAGATCCCCTGGGACACGATCCACCAGACCGGCTAGGGCAGGGCGGATGCCACAACCGCGCGGATGCGAGGTCAGCCCGATCGGGTTGGGCGGGCGCCACATCCGCGGGGTTGGGCGGACGCCACAACCGCGGATGTGAGATCCGCCCAACCCGATCGGGCTGACACAACGGTCAGGATTGAGTAGACTCTGCGCAGCAACTCCGGAGAGGGAGACGTTATGCGGAAATTACTCGTTGGGTTCCTACTGCTCACGGCAGTCGTAGTTGCCGCCTGTGGCGGCGGCGCGTCAACCACACCGGACGGTGGCGGTGGCGGTGGCGCCACTAGCAGTGCCGCAACAGCAGACAAGCCGATCAAGGAAGGCGGCATCTTCCGCCTGGGCACGACCTCGTACCCCGACTCGATCAACCCCTTCGTCAGCTTCTCCGCGATGTCCTACGTCCTCTTCACCGAGACGTACCCCACGCTCGTGCAGTACGACGAACAGTTCCAGATCGAAGGCGACTGGGCCAAGGATTGGACGACGTCGTCGGACGGCACGGTCTGGACATTCAACATCAAGCCGGGTGGCAAGTGGTCGGACGGCACGCCAATAACGGCAGCTGATGCGGCCTACACCGGCAATCTGATCATCAAGTACAGCGACGGACCCACCGCCCTGCTGGCGCCCTTCCTCTCTCACGCCACCAAGCTCGAAGCACCCGACGACAACACGGTCGTCATCACCTACGACAAGGCTGTTTCCAACGTCCTGCCACAGTTGCAGCAGTTCTTCATCATGCCGCAACACGTACTCGAGCCAATCGCTGGCAACAACGGCAAGGGTCTCAAGAAGTGGGCGCCCGAGAAGTCGCTCCCGATCGTTGGAGGCGGCGCCTTCTACATCACGCAGTACGAGAAGAAGGGCACGATTATTCTCACCAAGAATCCTGGCTACTACTCGACACCGCCACATGTTGACGCTGTTGGTGTGACGGGGTACCAGAACGCCGACGCCATGCTCGCCGCGCTCAAGGGTGGTCAGCTCGACAGCGTCGACACGGTGCCAGCGACGCTCGCTAAGCAGTACCAGGCCGACCCGAACTACCAGATCCAGATTGGCGACGCAACCTTTACCTACGACATCCCGATCAACTCGAACAAGAAGAAGACGGATCATCGCGAGTTGCTCGACCCGAAAGTCAGACAGGCCTTGAACATCGCCGTCGATCGCGACCAGATCATCGAAACCGTCCTCAACGGCTTCGGGCGGCCAATCGTGACGATGCTGACGCCACTGTCGGGTGACTACGAGAACACCGACCTGAAAGTGCCAGCCTACGATATTGCTGCTGCCAACAAGATTCTCGACGACGCCGGATACAAGCGTGGTTCCGACGGTATTCGTGTCGGACCCGGCGGGTCGAAGTTCGATTGGGAGGTGATCATTCCCGAAGACGTCGAAGGCATCGATCGCCTCTTTGAGATTCTCAAAACATCGTGGGCCGAACTTGGCATCAACATCACGTCGAAGAAACTCGATTCGACCGCAGCCTTCGAAGCGATTGGCGCACCCGACTGGAAGTACCTCGACTTCGACTTGTCGATCTGGGACTGGGTTGGCTATATCGACCCGGACTTTGTGCTGTCGGTCGTGCTGTGCAATCAGCTTGGCGGCTGGAGCGACACGGGCTACTGCAACCCGGCCTACGACAAGCTCTACGCCCAGCAGGGCGTGACGATCGACCCCGCCGAACGCAAGGACATTGTCTGGCAGATGCAAGACATACTCAACCAGGACCTGCCCTACCTGTGGGTCGCTCAGAAGCAGTCCATCTCGGCCTACACCCAGCAGTGGGGAGGGCTGACCGAGCCCTTCCTTACCGGCATGTCGAAGATCCCGTGGAACAAGATCCACCAGACCGGATGATCGACCGCCAGCCCGCCACAATCGAGTACTAGATGGGGGCTGGCTGGTCGTACGTTGGGCGACGAACACTGTTCGCACTGATCACGATTTTTGTCGCAATTAGCCTCAACTTCGTGCTGTTCCGACTCGCTCCAGGCGACCGTACCTCCGCCCTGCGCTGCCAAAGCTGCACCAAGGAATTTAAACAACAATTACGCGCCGATTATGGACTCGACAAGTCCGTGCCCGAGCAGTACTGGATCTACCTGAAACAGACAAGCCAAGGCGACTTTGGGCGCTCGTTCGTGACCGAACAGCCCGTCATCAACGAGCTCTGGGAGCCAATCAAGAACACCACACCAATGATTCTGCTCGGTACGATCCTATCGATCATGCTTGGCGTCACCACGGGGGTGATTGCCGCCTGGCGTCGCGGCACACTGACGGACAAGACGACTGTCTGGGGGGGACTCCTGTTCTATAGCCTGCCGACGCAATGGCTGGCGCTGATGCTGATCCTCTACCTTGCTGGCCCACTCAACCTGCCGACGAGTGACATTGCGGATCCCTACCTCGCCTACAACAATCCGGGTGCATGGAATGAAGCCCTCGATCGCTTCAAACACATGATCCTCCCCGCCGCCACGATCGGTCTCGTGCTGTTTGGCGAGTACACCCTGATCGTGCGCTCCTCGATGCTGGAAGCACTCGGCGAGGACTACATCCTGACCGCGCGGGCAAAAGGGCTCTCGAACTGGGAGATTGTGCGTAAGCACGCGCTACGTAACTCGATGCTGCCGATCGTCACACTGATCTTCCTCTCGCTGGGATTCATCCTCGGCGGCACGATCCTGATCGAAACAGTCTTCAACTATCCCGGTATCGGACTGCAGATTTATCAGAGCGTCGGCGAACGCGACTATCCAATGCTGCAAGGCGCTTTCCTGCTCCTGACCGTGGTCGTAATCTTGATGAACTTCATTGCCGACCTCTTGTACTTCAAGCTCGACCCGCGGGTAACCGAATGAGCACCCTCGACGCATCGTTCGAACCCGTTGCCGAGGCGCGCAAGCCACGGTCGCGCACGCGCGCCTTGTTGCGCTTCCTGCGTGAGCATCCGCAGGCCGCGATCGGTGCCTTCGTGCTGCTGTTCTTCGTCTTGATCGCCATCTTCGGTCCCTGGATCGCGCCCTATGGCGAGCGCGAAAAAGTCGGCCCCTTGTTCGGCACACCATCGGGAGCACACCCGCTCGGGCTCGATGACGGCGGAATCGACATGCTGTCGCTCTTGATCTATGGCGCGCGCGTGACGCTGATCGTGGGCTTTGCGGGGGCCGTTGTGGCCATGCTTGTCGGCGGCTCAATCGGGATCCTCGCCGGCTACTTCGGCGGCAAGATCGACAACGCACTGATGCGCGTCACCGACTACTTCCTCGTGCTCCCCGACCTCGTGCTGATGATCGTGGTGGCTTCGATCTGGGGCCGCAGCCTGCGCAACATTATCATCATCATCGGCCTGATCTACTGGACCTTTATGGCACGACTGATCCGCGCACAGGTCAAGGTTGTGCGCGAGCGCGCCTACGTCAAACGCGCCCAGGCGCTCGGCGCGTCGCACACGCGCATCATCTTCAAACACGTGATCCCACAGATAGCGCCACTCCTGCTCGCCCAAACGGTCCTGATGGTCGCGCTCGCGATCTTCCTCGAAACCGCGATCTCGTTCCTCGGTCTGGGTGATCCGTCGGTGACGAGTTGGGGCAAGATGATCTCGAGCGCCTTCGAGCGCAGCGCAATCTCCTATGGAGCGTGGTGGGCGATTGCGCCCCCCGGCATTGCCGTCGCACTCGTGATTATGGCCTTCAACATGCTCGGCACAGCCGCCGAAGACTCGCTCAATCCGCGCCTCAAAGTCAGCCACCTGTCGCGGCGCCACTTCCGTCTGCGCCCACTGCCCGACAAGGAAGCTCCGCGATGAGCGTCCTCAGCGTCGAAGACCTCCACGTCTGGTTCGAGCTCCCCAACGACAAGGAACTCCACGCCGTCCAAGGGATCAGCTTCGAGCTTGAGCGCGGCGAGCGGCTCGGCCTCGTCGGCGAATCCGGCTGTGGCAAGACGACAGCCATTCTCGCAATGATGGGCCTCTTGCCCCCAACCGCGAGCGCCGCAGGTCGCATCTTCCTCGACGGCGAGGACATCCTGGCGGGTGGCGACGATACGATGCGTCCCCACCGTTGGACCGACATCGCGATGGTCTTCCAGGGCGCGATGAACGCCTTCGACCCCGTCAAGACGATTGGCTCGCAGATTCAAGAACCGATCGAGAAGGCAGGCCTCGCCGAAGGCAAGGCCGCTCGTCTACGGACCGCCGAACTGCTCGAACTCGTTGGCATCGCCGGCTCGCGCCAGGATCGCTATCCGCATGAGTTCTCGGGCGGCATGCGTCAGCGCGCCGCGATCGCGATGGCGATTGCCTGCGAGCCGAAGATCCTGCTGGCAGACGAACCGACCACCGCGCTCGATGTGATGGTGCAGGCCCAGATTCTCGAGTTGCTCGTGCAACTAACCGACGACCTCGGGCTCGCGATGATCATGGTCACCCACGACCTCCCGCTCGTCTCGCAGGTCTGCAACCGGGCGGCAGTGATGTATGCGGGCATGATCGCCGAGACGGGCACGACAGCCGAGCTCTACCACCACCCACTCCACCCGTATACGCGCATGCTGTTTAGCGCAACGCCCGACCTGCTCGCCAACCACGAGATACGGTCTATCTCCGGCACACCTCCTCGCCTCGATGTCGCGATCGAGGGTTGTCCGTTTGCGCCACGCTGCGACTCTGCCATCGCGGCGTGCTCGACGACCCCTCCGCCACTGCGCACAGCAGGTCCCGACCACCGCGCCTACTGCCACGTGGAGGTGACGAAATGAGCGAGCAGCTACTGACCGTCACCGACCTTGTTGTGCAGTTCAAGGCCGGACGCAAGCGGGTTGTGCATGCCGTCGATGGCGTCTCGCTCTCCGTCGCCGCAGGCGAGTTCGTCGCGCTCGTTGGCGAGTCGGGTTGCGGCAAGACGACGACGGCTCAGGCAGTGATGCGGATGGTCGAGTCGCAATCCGGGTCGATTCGCTATCGGGACCAGGACATCACACGGGCGTCGCAGCGCGAGATGGGGCCCATTCGCCGGGAGATGCAGATCATCTTCCAAGACCCCTACGAGTCGCTGGATCCGCGCTTCCGTGTCCGCGACACGGTCGCCGAACCCCTAGAAATCCACAACATCGACAATCGTGAGGCGCGCGTCCTCGCCGCGCTTGAGCGCGCCGGCCTCGCGCCCGCCGAGCTCTATCTCGACCGCTACCCACACGAGCTCTCCGGCGGGCAACGCCAACGCGTCTCGATCGCAGCCGCCCTCGCACTCGAGCCGACGCTGCTGTTGGCCGACGAGCCCGTCTCGATGCTCGACGTGTCCGTGCGTGCCGGCCTACTCGGACTGCTCGACGATCTCCGTACGGGCGGGCTGGGTATCTTGATGATCACCCACGACCTCTCGACAGCTGCGCACTACGCCGATCGGATCTGCGTGATGTACCTCGGTCGCATCGTCGAGGAGGGACCCGCGCACGAGGTGATTCGCAATCCACAGCACCCGTATACGCAGGCGCTCGTGTCGGTCGTACCGCAACCCGACCCGTTGCGTGCGATGAAACCACAGATTCTGCAGGGCGAGACACCCAACCCAATCGATCTGCCCTCGGGTTGCCGCTTCCATCCCCGCTGCCCGCTCGCGCAGGACCGCTGCAAATCCGAGGATCCACAGCTGCGGCCGGCTGGAACAGACGGCCAACAGGCTGCCTGCGTCCTGCTCTAGCGACCGGCGACCCGGTTTCTAGACTGTCGGGGTGGCATCCATCAACCCGCATGTGCTGCTCAAGCAGGTCTTTGGACACGAACAGTTCCGCCCGGGACAAGAACAGGCCGTCCAGGCCGCGATTGACGGTCGAGACACGCTTGTCGTGATGCCCACCGGGTCGGGCAAGTCGCTCTGCTACCAACTGCCCGCGCTTGGTGCCCTGCGCCTGACGATCGTGGTCTCGCCACTCTTGGCGCTGATGCGTGACCAAGTCGAAGCGCTCCGCACGCTCGGGCGCACCGACGTCGCAGCACTGACAAGCGACACGAGCGCCGGCGACACCGACCAGATCCTGCGTTCGCTCCAAGGGGTCGATGCGAATTTGCTCGACGATGGTGGCATCCGACTGCTGTACGTCGCACCCGAGCGATTCGCCAACGCGCGTTTCGCGGCGGCACTCGCAGAAAGCCATGTCGACCTGCTCGTGGTCGACGAGGCGCACTGTCTGAGCGAGTGGGGCCACGACTTTCGTCCCGATTACGGCCGCCTCGCACAGATTCGCGAGCGTCTGCAGCCGGGAGCCGTAATGGCCTTGACGGCCACGGCAACGATGCCGACGAGCATCGATATCATTCGCCGCCTCGCACTCAACGATCCTGTCGAGGTACGCACGGGCTTCGACCGCCCCAACATCACCTTCGACGCGATCGAGGCCAGTGGTAAGGCGCGGCGCCTCCAACTACTGGAGCATGGGCTCAAGTTAGCGGCAACTCGACCGGCGATCGTCTATGTCCGTACCCGCAAAGACAGCGAGATGGTCGCAGAGGCGCTCGTTGCAGCAGGACTGCCAGCTGCTGCGTACCACGCGGGTCTCGGTCGCGAAGATCGCCAGCGCCGGCAGGACACGTTTATGGCCTCCGACGATGCGATTATGGTCGCCACGACTGCCTTCGGCATGGGCGTCGACAAAGCCAATATCCGTCAGGTCTGGCACTGGGGCCTGCCACAGTCGCTCGAGGCATACTCGCAAGAGTCGGGCCGTGCAGGGCGTGACGGCGAGCAGTCGCGCTGCGTCCTGCTCCACTCGACCGGCGATCGTGGCGTACTCGGCGCGTTGATTCGACGCGCCCAATTTGGACCAGAGGAGGTCAACCGCGTACTGGCGGGACTCGCCGTCTTCGCCGACCCCGATTCCGGCGCTTTCGCCGTCCACCCAGGCGAACTCACTCGGGCGCTCGGTGGTGAGGACGACAATGTGCGCGCCTGGCTCGCCAGCGCCGAAGCCGTTGGCGCAGTCGAGCTGTCGCCCGGCTCGAACCAACAGTGGTGCGGCCGCCTACGACTGCGCGGTCTCGGTACAGATCGTACCGGCCAGGTCGAGCAACGGGCCCGCAAGATCAATGGTGGCCGCTGGGATCGTCTCGATGCTGCACAGGCCTATGCCGCAGGGAGCAGGTGTCGCCGAGGCACGCTACTGCGCTACTTCGGCGACCACCAAGCGCCACGCGCGAATGGGCGCTGCTGCGACGTCTGCGATCCCGTCGACGTGCTCGCCGCCACAGCTGCCACACGTACGCGCTCAGCCAAGAAAGCCGCTGCTCCAGCGATTCCCGACGACGTACCCACAACACTCCTAACTGCGCTCAAGGCGTGGCGTGGCGAGACCGCCAAGGCTGCCGGCGTGCCCGCCTACGTGATCGCCAAAGACACCACCCTGCACGCGATCGCCGCCACGCAGCCCTGCACGCCCGATGCACTCAGCGTGCTGCCCGGCATCGGCCCGGCATTCCTAGAGAGGCACGCCGATGTCGTCCTCACACTGCTGAACGACTGGCGCACAGCGGCCTGCGCAGCCTAACCTGCCCCGAACCTATTACGATTGCGGCATGAGTAATCCCCGCCGTTCCGATGACGTCACCAAGGGCTTTCGCCGTGCCCCCGCTCGCGCCATGCTGCGCGCAGTCGGCCTCAAGGACGAGGACTTCTCGAAGCCACAGGTAGCCATTGCCGCGTCGTGGAACCAGGTCACACCCTGTAACCATCACCTTGATAAGCTCGCCGTGCACGCCCAGAACGGTGCGAATGCTGCCGGCGCAGTCTCACTGATCTTTAACACGATTGCCGTATCGGATGGCATCGCGATGGGCCATGAGGGCATGCGCGCCTCGCTCGTCTCGCGCGAAAACATCGCTGACGCATACGAGCTCGTGATGCACGCCGAGCGCTTCGACGGCTCCGTCACCATCGCTGGTTGTGACAAGAGCCTACCCGGCATGCTGATGGGCGCTGCCCGTCTCGACCTGCCGAGCTGCTTTTTGTACGGCGGCACGATTATGCCCGGCAAGTTCCGCGGCAAGGACGTCAATATTCAGGACGTCTTCGAGGCCGTCGGCGCGGTCGCGCGCGGCACAATGAGCGAGGCAGACCTGCTCGAGCTCGAGAAGGTGGCTTGCCCAGGTGCCGGCTCGTGTGGCGGCATGTTTACTGCCAACACGATGGCGACGATTGCCGAGGCGATCGGCATGGCACCGATCGGCTCGTCTTCAGCGCCGGCGACCTCAACACGCCGATCGGAGTGGGCCGAGCAGGCCGGCACGATCGCCGTCCGAGCCCTCGAACTCGAACTGACACCGCGTCGCATCATGACCAAGCACGCCTTTGAGAACGCAATCATGGCCGTCAACGCCTCTGGCGGATCGACCAACGCCGTCCTACATCTGCTCGCAATTGCGCACGAGGCAGAGGTCGACCTGACACTCGACGATTTCAATCGCCTTGCCGCAACGACGCCGCATATCGCAAACCTCAAGCCCGGCGGCCAGTACGTAATGGCCGATCTCGATAAGGTTGGTGGCGTGCCTGTGATCCTCAAGGAGCTCCTCAATGCCGGGCACCTACACGGCGATACACTGACGATCACGGGGCAGACAATGGCCGAGGCGCTCGCCGACGCACCCGACGCAGATGGTCAGATCGTGCAGCCGTTCACGAACCCCATTCACAAGGATGGTGGCCTGCTCGTGCTGCGTGGCACGGCCGCGCCCGACGGTGGCGTCGTCAAGGTCGCATCGACCGGCATCCGCGAATTCCGCGGTCCCGCCCGCGTCTTCAGTGGCGAAGAGGCTGCGATGGATGCTGTCGTCGACGGCAAGATCAATGACGGTGATGTGATCGTGATCCGCGACGAAGGCCCGATTGGCGGGCCCGGCATGCGCGAGATGCTCGGCGTGACGGGTGCTGTGATGGGTGCCGGCCTCGGCGAGACCGTCGCGCTGATCACCGATGGGCGTTTCAGTGGCGCAACCCGCGGGTTCTGCATCGGCCACGTCTGCCCCGAGAGTGTCGAAGGTGGTCCGATCGGCCTGATGCAAGAGGGCGATATCATCAACATCAGCGTCGCCGAGCTGCGCCTCGATCTCGAGGTTGATGAGGCCGAACTGGCCCGCCGCCGCGCCGTGTACGTGCGCCCTGAGGCGAAATACAAGCGGGGCGTGCTCCACAAGTACGCGATGCTCGTCGGCCCCGCCTCCAGCGGCGCAGTGCTCGACTAGTCGTCCGAGCACCAGGTTTGGTCGCTAACTACTCCGCCCACTTCCCTGCGAGATTTCGTGATGGGGCGGATGCCACAACCGCGGGGATGGGCGGACGCCACAACCGCGGGGTTTTGATGTCCGCCCCCTAAAACCGTCTGTCGAGCGTGATTGAATATGGGGGCGGACATCACAACCCCGCGGTTGTGGCGTCCGCCCATCCCCGCGGTTGTGGCATCCGCCCCATCACGAAATCCTGACCTCGATGCCTCCTCAGAAGCCCACCCCAACGTCAATCGGCTCACATGCTCATCAGCAGAACAGTTAGCGCCCCACATAGCGGTCGGTGGCTACGCCAACTGCGACGAGCGCGCTGTTGTAGGTGCGCCCCTAGGCCGGCACGAACCGGTTCGGGCTCGGACTGACTGCTCGACCATCAGCGACCAGCCGCTCAACGTGGGCGAGCGCCTCGACCAGCGCGAAACGCCGCTCGTGCACACCGTGACCGCCCGGCCAGATCACGCTCGCAATATCCATCGCTGTCGTGCCACCATCGCGCAGCGCGGCAAGGGCGATCAAAAGCCGATCCTCGTGCATCGCGCGGATCTCGCGGGCGCGACCGGGCACATCCACAATCGGCACACGATGGCCGCCATAGACCACCCTCGGCGCCAGTGCCATCAAACGATCGAGGGTCTCGAAGTAGCGCCCGAGTGGATCAAACTCGGTGTCCTCCCAGCGACCGATGTTGGGACTGATTGTGGCGAGAATTACGTCGCCTCCAAACAGGCGCCCGGTCGACGCGCTGTAGAGCGCGATGTGGCCGTCGGCGTGGCCCGGCAGGTGCAGCACTGAGAAGGGCTCATCGCCAACCAGAACTGTGTCTCCCTCATCGACAAGTCGATTCGGTTGTGGAATCTTGACCGGTGTGCCCTCCTCGCTCGCGGCTGCTTCGCGCGCCAAATCCTCCGGCATACCATTGCCGTGGAGGTGATCGAAGACGAGTTCGAAGTCGTAGCCGTTCCATGCCAACGCGGAGAGTTCGGCATCAAGCCGACCTTGCACGATCTCGACCGGTTGCACGAGATCGGCTAAGTCTCGACCACAACCGACATGATCTGGGTGATAGTGCGTTATCACGAGCCGATGGATCGTCGGATTACCGAACCCGGCGAGCGTCTCCTGCCAGCGGCGCAGCGTGCCGGGCGTGCCAAGACCAGCATCGATGATCGTCCAGCCCTCTGTCGCCTCGAGGGCGTAACAGTGGACGTGGTCGAGCGCCCACGGCAGCGGCATCGTCACGCGATGTGCGCCACCACCAAGATCCGTGATCTCGACTTCACGGGACATCGCGCCGTCAGACCCTAGAGCGCAGTCCGCTCAATGCTCTTGGAGAGATACGCCTCGACGACATCCTTCTCGATCAGCTCGGAGAAGCCCTTCAAGACGATGCCGCACTCGAAGCCTTCCTTGATCTCCTTGACCTCATCCTTAAGGTGGCGGATCGAGTCGATCTCGCCCTCCCAGAGAACCACACCATCGCGAATCACACGCGCACGCGAGCCGCGCACGATCGTACCCGCGGTGACCATGCAACCGGCAATCGTGCCAATCTTCGACGCCTTGAAGAGCTGGCGCACCTCGGCCGAACCAGTAATCTCCTCGACGATGTCCGGCGTGAGCATGCCAACAAGCGCCTTCTCGATATCTTCGGTCAACTGGTAGATGATCTTGTAGGTACGAATATCGACGCCTTCACGCTCGGCCAAGTTCTTGGCCTCGCTGTTCGGACGGACGTTGAAGCCCACGACGATCGCCTTGGAAGCGGCGGCCAACATGACATCCGACTCGGTGATACCACCGACGCCGGTGTGGATGACGCGCACCGCAACCTCTTCGCTCTTGATCTTGGCGAGCTCGGAAACCGCGGCTTCGACCGAGCCCTGCACGTCACCCTTGATAACGAGATTGAGGTCGCGCACAGCACCATCGGAGACCTGCTTGAAGAGATCCTCGAGCGAAATCGACTTCTGACTGCGACGCGAAACCTCTTCGGCGCGAAGCCGTGCAGCACGCTTTTGCGCGAGCTGGCGGGCATCGCGCTCGGAGTCGACGACGCGGCAGACCTCGCCCGCCGGCGGCGGCCTATCAAAGCCAACGATCTCGACCGGCTCTGCCGGACCAGCCGACTCGAGTTTGACACCGTGCTCGTCGAGCATGATGCGCACCTTGCCCCACGCATCGCCTGCAACGACTGCGTCGCCTTGACGCAGAGTGCCGCGCTGGACCAGCATCGTCGCGACGGGACCACGACCAAGATCGAGACGAGATTCCACAATCGGACCCGATGCTGGGGCGTTCGGATTAGCCTTCAGTTCGAGCACGTCGGCCTGTAGGAGCAGCATCTCGAGCAGCTGATCAAGACCAGTGCCATCCTTGGCGGAGACATCGACGAAGACGGTCTCGCCGCCCCATTCCTCGGGCTGCAGGCCATGCGCGACAAGATCTTGGCGCGTCTTTTGCGGGTTGGCTCCGGGCTTATCAATCTTGTTGACGGCCACGACGATCGGCACGTTCGCGGCCTTCGCGTGGTCGATCGCCTCGAGCGTCTGCGGCATCACGCTGTCGTCGGCCGCCACGACGAGCACCGCGACGTCCGTCAGCTTCGCGCCACGCGCACGCAACGCAGTAAAGGCCTCGTGGCCCGGCGTGTCGAGGAAGGTGACCTGGCGATCACCAACCTTGACTTGGTATGCACCGATGTGCTGCGTGATACCACCGGCCTCGCCCGACACGACACTCGTTTTACGAATCGCGTCGAGGAGCGTCGTCTTGCCGTGGTCGACGTGGCCCATCACGGTGATCACCGGTGCGCGCGGAAGCAGCGACTCGGGATCGTCCTCGATGACGATGTCATCGATCTCCTCTTCCGCGCTCTTGATCGTGACGGGGCGCTCGAACTCGGTTGCAATTAGTTCGATCGCATCGTCCGTAAGCGACTGCGTAATCGTGACGAACTCGCCGAGTCCCATCATCATCTTGATGATCTCGGCCGTCGACACACCGAGCTTCTCGGCGTACACCTTGACCGTCACGCCGCTCGGTACGGTGACCGGACCAGTCGGACGAACGACAACCTTCTCTTCGCGCTCTTCGGTCGGGCGGTCGCCACCACGCCCGCCACGCTCGCGCGGCCCACGTGCAGCCTGCGAATCGATGACAACGCGGCGCTTCTTCCCCTGCGGTACACCACGCTGTGGACGGCTGCGACCAAACGGTGCTGCGGTTGCCGAGGGCGGCGGCGGCGGTGCAAATCGACTGCCGCCCGAGCTCCGTGTCTGACGCGGTGCATCGCTACGCGGCGCTCGCTCTGAGCGTTCGCCCGACACAGCAGCCGGCACGGGCTTCTCAACCTTCGGCGGAGCGGGTGGTTCGGGCTGGATCGCATTGGGATGCGCAGCCGCAGGATCGGGCGCAGGCACGGCTGGTGTGCTCGTGCTGGACATCTTGGCAGCAGCAGGCTTCTTCTTGACCGGCGCTTTCTTCGGCTTCGAACCAGCCAACGCGCGGGCAGCAGCGACCTCATCGACCATGTCGCGCTGGATCGGCACACCTGCCTCAAACAAGACGCGGGCGACCTCATTTGGATCCAGCCCGCGCTCACGCGCAATTTCTACGATTCTTCGCTTCGCCATCAGCGGGTGATCCTACCAGTCAGACGGCTTCTAGCCCCCCGCCAGACCGCATTGCACCTGCTCTGCAAGGTCGTTTGGTACCTCGACCGACGCCCGCAGGCGCCGCGTCAACGCCCGCGTCTGCAACGCGCGCTCCACGCAGGCGACATTCGGACATAGGTATGTCCCCCGCCCCGTGCGGCTACCGATCACAATTCCTCCAGCGGCATCGACCGAGAGCCGAACCAGCTGGCTCTGCGGTCGCTGCTGCTGACAGCCGGCGCAGGTACGCGTCGGCATGCTCATCTCGAACTAAACGGCTTCGCCGTCGATCGTGACCGCGTCTTCAGGACCCACAAGACGCTCGTAGCGACGGATCACGATGCCGTTGATGGACACGCGCCCTTCCTTCAGCATCGCCTTCATCGCGCGCTCATCGTGCCCACGAGACTCAAGGTACTTGGCGATGTTGTCGGCGCCAGCATAGTCTTCGTCGCCTTCCATAGCGAACTCGGTCTCCGACTTGATATCGATGCGCCAACCCGTCAGCTTGGCTGCAAGACGCGCGTTCTGCCCCTCACGACCGATCGCCAGCGACAGCTGATCGTCCGGAACGATGACGGTTGCCTGCATGCTCTCGTCGTCGACGAGTACCTCGCGGACGCGTGCCGGAGCAAGTGCCTTCGCAATAAAACGCGCCGGCTCGTCGTTCCACGGGATGATGTCGATTTTCTCGCCACGCAACTCGGAGACGACCATGCGGACGCGCGAACCGCGCGGACCGACGCAAGCTCCAACCGGGTCGACACCCTGCACCTTCGACTCGACCGCGATCTTCGCGCGGTAGCCCGCCTCGCGGGCGACCTGACGGATCTCGACGAGACCGTCAGCGATCTCCGGCACCTCGAGCGTAAACATCTCGCGGATCATCTCCTCGGAACGACGCGACAGCACGATCTGCGGTCCACGTGTGCCACTCCGGACCTCGATGATGACGGCCTTGATGCGTGCTCCATGCTCGTAGCGCTCACCCGGCACCTGCTCCGAACCAGGCAGTAGTGCTTCAACGCGGCCAAGGTCGACGAGGCAGTAGCGATTGTCGGCCTGCTGCACGATGCCGGTAACGACGTCGCCGACACGATCCTGATACTCCTCGAACATCATGTCGCGCTCGACTTCGCGGATTCGCTGCATGATCACCTGCTTCGCCGTCTGCGCAGCGATGCGACCAAAGTTTTTTGGCGTGGCGTCATACGGCGTAATGCCGTGTTGTGCCAACTCGTCCCAAGCAATGATCGCCTCGGGCTCATTGTCGATCGGATCAGGATCGCGATCGGCGCGGATATAGAACGCGGGACGCTCGCGGCGTGGACGCTCCGGCTCGACGACGAGCTCGCTCATCTCTGGCACATCCGGGTACGTTAAAAGACCCAGGCTCTCAAGCTTGTCATCATCAGCATCGATCTGCATGACGCGGAAATCGCCGGTCTGACGGTCGATCTCGACGCGCGCATGCTTGCCCGCAGCACCCGGCGTCTTCTTGTAGGCGGCACGCAGTGCCTCTTCGAGTGCCGTCAGCAACACTTCGGCATCGATCGACTTCTGCACTTCGAGCTCACGAACCGCTTCGAGGATTTCCTTGCTCATCGCGATTTCACCAACTTCCACATCAGGGTTGACTTCTTGATATCGGCGTAGGGCACATCAAAGCGCTCTCCACCGGATTCGACTGTGACGGCGTCCGTGCCAGCGGAAATCAGCAGTGCCTCGAACGTCGAACGGCCCGCGATCGGCACGCGCAGCACAAACGTTGCCTCGCGCTCGAGTGATCGAGCGTAGTGATCAGGGCGCGTCAGGCTTCGATCGAGACCGGGCGACGAGACCTCGAGCGACCACTCCTCCCGCAATGGCAAGAGCAGACGCGTGATCTCCTCACAGAGCTCGATCGACACGCCAGCGTCCGTGTCGATCATTACGCGCAACTGGTCATGGCTTGGGTCGGCAGCAACATCCCAGAGGTACACGTCGGGACGGGCCTCGGAAATCAGCTGCTCGATGACACTGCGTAAATCTGCTGTATTTTCCATGGCACCCCTCTTCAGTTTTGTACGTCCAGAAATGAAAAAACGGGCTCTTGGCCCGTCTCGGCCGAGCGCCTTACCGCCACGCTCAGTTGCAGGGCTACCAGAGTGAACTCTACCGGGTGGCGGGCTCAGCGCGTGCTGTCGAGCACGATCGTGACGGGACCATCGTTCGTCAGCGCGATCTGCATGTCTGCACCAAAGCGTCCAGTCGCGACATCAATGCCGCGCTGACGCAGGGTCTCTGCGTAGTGCGCGACGAGCGGTGCTGCGTGTTCGGGAGCTGCCGCCGCAGTAAATGACGGACGATTGCCTTTCTGCGTGTCGGCCAGCAGGGTGAACTGCGAGACAACGAGGACGCTGCCCGCGATGTCCTTGAGTGAGCGGTCGAACCGCCCGTGCTCGTCGCAGAAGATACGCAACCCCAGCGTCTTGTCGGCGGCCCGCTCGACGGTCGCCTCCGTGTCGTCATGCGCGATGCCGACGAGCGCGAGGAGGCCGTAACCAATCGCGCCCACAACATCGTCCGCCACTGTGACGCTGGCCGAACTGACGCGCTGCAGGATGATCCGCATCGCAACGGTGTATCAGATCGTGTATCCGTCGGCTCGGCTACGCTCGCGTTGTACGTCTTACGGGGTCCTGCCCGCGCATCACGATAATGGTCTGGGCGACTCGCGTACGCATATCCGACAAGACGCCGATCGTTCTACTCGGCCGATCACGGGAGCCTCACGCTATGAGCGAAACCCCACTGTACGACGCCTATACAACATTTCTGGCCGATGCTGGTACGCCCTTTACAGTACCGGGGCACAAACGCAACCCGACGCTAATGGATCCGTTGCTGGCCCTCGACGTCCCGCACTACACGGGCGTCGAGGATCGTCGCGTATCGACAAAGCGCCTGGCCACGGCCGAGCGGTTGGCAGGCGAGTTGTGGGGTGCTGATTGGGCGGGCTTCTCCGTGCAGGGGTCTTCGCACGGCAATATGGCGATCGCCCTGACGCTCGGCAAGCCGGGCGATAAGGTGATCGTCGCTCGCACGCTGCACAAGTCGCTCTTCTTTGGGTTCGTATTATCGGGACTCGTGCCCGTCTGGGTGCGTCCGGACATCGACGAAGAGACGGGGCTGACGGCCGGCATTCCGGTCAGTAGAATCCAACACGCGCTGCAGGAGCATCCCGACGCGAAGGCCGTGATGCTCGTCGAGCCGAGCTATGTCGGTGGCGTCTCCGATGTCGCCGCGATTGCCGACGTCGCGCACGCGCATGGCATTCCGTTGACGGTCGATGCAGCCTGGGGCGCCCATCTCGGCTTCCACCCAGACCTGCCACCCCATGCACTGCAGGCGGGCGCGGATGTCCTCGTGACGAGCATCCACAAGCACATCACCGGCTTTACGCAGTCATCGATGGTGCTGGCACAGAGCGAGCGGATTGACCTTGAGCGGCTCGAGGCAGCTTTTGAGGGACTGCACACCACGAGCCCTTCGGGTGCGATCTTTGCGAGTATCGACAAGGCGCGCGGGCTGCTGGAAGATCGTGGCGAGGAACTACTCGGCAATGCGATTCGTCTGGCAGAGGAGGCGCGCGTGCAATTTCGTGCGGTACCCGGCTTGCGTGCCGTAGGTGCGGAGATCGCGGATCGCTCGCCGGCACTGCTGATGCACGATCCAACCAAGATCGTGCTGACGCTGACGGACACCGGCGCGGACGGGCAGGTCGTCGCTGACGTCTTGGAGCAGCGGGGTATTCACCTCGAGTTCGCCGATCGCGACACGTTCTGTCCGGTGATCACGCTGGCTGACACGCAGGAGACTGTTGACCGGCTGGTCTTCGAGGTGTCGCGTGCCATCGAAGAACACCGCGGCACGCCACGCCAACTGGTACCGCTTACCGCCTGGACACTCGAGCCAGATACCGCCATGTCGCCGCGCGATGCATTCTTCGCAGACCACGAGCGCGTGCCTGCGGCGCAAGCTGTTGGGCGGATCGCCGCCGAAACAGCAGCGCCCTACCCACCCGGCATTCCCGCCTTGGCACCAGGCGAGCGCATCCACGCGGAAGTGCTCGCTGCGCTCCAGGCCGAGGCTGCAAGCGGCACCCGCATCGCCTATTGCGGCGATCCCATGCTCGCAACAGTGCTCGTCGTCAAGGAGTAAGCGTAAAAAGGGTTTCGTGGTGGGGGGCGGATGTGGCATCCGCCCCCCACCACGAAATCGGGCCCCGCTCCGATTGGAGCGGGGCCCGCGTCATCACATCAGCCAATCGATCGACTGCGTATTACTCGACTTTTGCGATGTCGAATGATCCCTTCAAGAAGACGATCTTCTGCGCCTTGAAGACTGGCTCGTACGTCGAAGAATCAAAACTTACCTTGCCACGGAATTGTGCCCTGATCGAGCCAGGCGCATTATCAGCGGCATCATCGAGCTGCTTGCACGATACGAGATCGGGAATCTTATCCGCATCCTTCGTGTCAGCAAAGCACTTCGTTTTCGCCGTAGTACCGATCTCGAAACTATCCCCTGCAAGCTGATCGTTGAGGTAGCTGATCGTCGACTTGCCAACCCCACTGACAACCTTCGTAAAGGTCACGTTGAGCGTGTTGGGTGCATCACCTGCACCCTCCACATTGAGATTGATGACCATGTACTTCGACTTCATTTCCTTCTTAATATCACTGCTCGGAGGAGCGTCAAAGCCGTCCCCTCCACCGTCCTCTTTATTACCCGGGCCACCAGCACCCTGCGGTCGACATGGTGCCTGCGGGCTTGGCTGCTGGCCCGCTTCGCATGGCTTCATCTCGAACCGGCACGGAGCCGTCGGCGTCGGCACTTGACCAGCCGCACAGTCCGCCATCGTGGCGTAATTGAAGCCACCGCCGTGCTGGCCTCCGCCTTGGTTGTTACCTTGGTTCGGGTCAGGGATGTTTTGGTTTCCGCCTTGCTGACCTCCGCCTTGGTTGTTACCTTGGTTCGGGTCAGGGATGTTTTGGTTTCCGCCTTGGTTTCCACCTTGGTTATTACCTTGGTCACCTTGGTTCGGAATGCAAGGCAATGCCGGGGTCGGCTGCTGCCCTGCCGCACACGGCGGAGGATTACCCCCATAACCCGGGGTGGTGTTTTGTGCCACGCCAACATTCGCAGCGGCGAGCATCACCACAGATGCCACCAGAGCCAACATTGAAGCGCCCCAGGTTTGTTGCCGCATTCTTTTGAGTTGAAAGGATGAGCACATGCCCAAGAAGATTGATCCCGAGGTTCAGGCCCGCGCGGTGCGTTTGGTGGCTGATCACCTCAGTGAGTATTCGTCATTGACTGCGGCGTCGGCTGTGGTTGCCAGGCAGGTCGGTGTTGGTCGTGAGACTGTTCGTCGGTGGGTTATGCAGGCCCAGATCGATGGTGGGCAGCGTGGTGGTGTCAGCTCCGACGAGTTGGCTGAGATCAAGAAACTCAAGGCCGAGAATCGCCGGTTGCGTGAGGACGTGGAGATCCTGCGTGCGGCGACGACTTTCTTCGTGGGGGAACTCGACCCCCGCAACCGTTGATGAGTGGATTCATCGACACGATCAGGGCTGAGGGTTATGCGGTCGAGTCGATCTGTCGGGTCCTGCGTGAGCAGGGCTGTCAGGTCGCCGCACGAACCTATCGGGCCTGGCGGGGTGCCGGTCCGGCGGCCAGGACCATAACTGATGCCTATGTTGTTGACGAGGTCCGTTCTGTCGTGTGGAGCACTGATGGGGATGGTCGGCGCAAGATGACTCCTGAGGGCCTGTATGGGCGACGCAAGATGACCGCCCTGCTGCGACGGACCAGCCCTGATGGTGTCAGCTCTGGGGCTGTCGACCGGGCCATGCGGACACTGGGATTGTCCGGTGTTCGCCGCGACAAGGGCATCCGGACCACGATCCCGGCTAAGGACGGCAAACGCGCCGGTGACCTGCTCGATCGCGACTTCACCGCCCAGGCACCGAATCGGGCCTGGGTCACCGATTTCACGCACTGTCGGACCTGGGCTGGGTGGGTCTATGTCGCGTTCATCGTCGATGTTTTCGCCCAACGGATCGTGGCCTGGCACACTGCCACGAACAAAGAAGTCGACCTAGTCATGACGCCATTACGGATGGCGTTGTGGGAACGCGAGCGAGACGGACACCCAAAAGTCGCCGGCGAATTGATCCATCACTCGGATGCCGGCTCGCAATATACGTCGATTCGCCTGAGCGATCATCTTATGATCGAGGGCATCCTGCCCTCGATCGGATCCGTCGGCGACGCATACGACAACGCCCTGATGGAGTCGATCCACGGTCTCTACAAGGCCGAATGCATCCGCACCACCATCTTCCACGAGGGGCCCTACCGGAGCATCATCGACATCGAGTTCGCGACCGCTGGCTGGGTCGACTGGTACAACAACCGACGCTTGCACAGCTCGCTCGGTAACGTTACTCCCATAGAGTTCGAGCAAGCCCACTACGCGACCCTCAACCGAGAGCCGCAACCCGTATAAGAGCGGCAGAAAACCTGGGGCGCTTCAGTCCGCCCCCCCACATTCAACCACGCTCGACAGACGGTTTTAGGGGGCGGACATCACAACCCCGCGGTTGTGGCGTCCGCCCCCCACCACGAAATCCGTTTTTGCACTACCGCCAGTCAACAGCGCGGCGCGGCGTACGATCGACGGTAAAGGAAAAGACGTCCGGACGACTGTAGTGGCCGACGGCATCGAAGTTTTGGAACTCGCCCGCAAGGCTGCCAAGGTCGAGCTCGGCATGCAGGATCTCCTCGCCCGGACCCGCTGGACCGACAATCCACTGACCGTCCGGACCGATTATCCCCGACCCACCCGCCAACAAGACACCATCTTCTGCAACCCGCTCGTTCCACGACCCAATTAGAGCCTGCTCGCGGAGCTCTTCGGGAATCTGATCGATCGTCGTCGTGGCCCCCGCCGCAATCACAAAACAGCGCCCCTCAAAGGCGTAATGCTGACTCGCCAACTGCGCGTTTCCCAGCGCGTCCGGCCAGACCGCAATGTGGATCTGCTCGCGCTGCGCATGCATCGCCATCCGCGCCAATGGCATCCAATGCTCCCAACAGATAAGACCACCAACTCGACCCAGCGCCGTGTCATACACGTTCAACGTGCTGCCGTCGCCCATGCCCCAGACCAGCCGCTCGGCATGCGTCGGCATCAACTTACGATGACACCCCAAGAAGGAGCCATCAGCATCGATCGACACGATGCTATTGAACAGCGACCCGCCTGATTGCGTGTCGCGCTCGTGCACACCGACGTGCAACTGCACGCTGGATTGACGTGCGATCCGGCACAGCCGATCGAGTGCCGGCCCGGGCACTTCGACCGCGTTCTCTAACATTCGCGCGTAGGCCTGCTTTTGCACCGCGCCATTCCACGGCGCATTGCCGTAGATCCAGGTCGGATACCCCGGAATCCACGTCTCGGGGAACACGACCATTTGGGCTCCATCTCCCGCTGCCAAACGCACGAGGCGCTCGGCCTCGTCAAGGCACCCATCAAGATTGAGGACAACCGGAGCGGCTTGGGCGATCGCGACGTGAACGGTTCCTGTTTGCATACGCGTGTTGTATCAGGAATGCAGAACCGAGCGGGCCTGCCACCATAGATCGGGCGTTGGCTATGTAATGATCGTGCAGCACCGAACAACGTGAGGAGCGCTCGTTATGTCCTTCCCCCCATGCATCGAAATCATCGGTCCCATTCTGGCCGCGCAGACTGCGGTGCTAAGCGACGATGCGCTCACCCTCGTGGCAGAGCTCCAACGCAGCCTCGGCCCGCGCCGCAACGAACTGCTCGCTGCACGCGCAACGCGCCAACAGGCACTTGACGCCGGCACCCTCTACGACTTTCTCCCCGCAACACAAGCGGTGCGCGACGGCGACTGGCAGGTAGCATCGGCACCCGCCGATCTCCAAGACCGTCGCGTCGAGATCACCGGCCCCGCCGAGCCGAAGATGATGATCAATGCCTTCAACTCCGGTGCCCGCATCTTCATGTGTGATCTCGAGGACGCGCTGTCACCGACCTGGACGAATGTGCTCGACGCACAGGCTGCGTTGTCTCAGGCAATCCGCGGCACGCTCGCGTTCACCAGCCCGGAAGGCAAGGAGTATCGCCTCAACGAGCAGACCGCGACGCTGATGGTACGACCGCGCGGTTGGCACCTCGAGGAGCGCCACGTGCTGCTCGACGGAGCACCTGTCGCCGGCGGACTCTTCGACCTCGCTCTCCATATGACCCATAACGCCAAGGAACTGCTTGCGCGCGGGTCGGGCCCGTACTTCTACCTACCGAAGATCGAATCGCACCTTGAGGCGCGCCTCTGGAACGACGCATTCGTGATCGCACAGGACGCGGTCGGTGTCCCGCAGGGATCGATCCGCGCGACCGTGCTGATCGAGACGCTGCCCGCTGCTTTCGAGATGGAGGAGATCCTCTACGAGTTGCGCGACCACTCGGCGGGACTCAACGCGGGCCGCTGGGACTACATCTTCAGCGCCATCAAGAAGCTCCACGCGCACGAGCAGGCGATCCTCCCCGACCGCGCTTGCGTGACGATGGGCGTGCCATTTATGCGCGCCTACACCCAACTGCTCGTGCGCTCGTGTCATCGCCGTGGCGCACATGCAATTGGTGGCATGGCGGCATTTATCCCGTCGCGGCGCGATGCAGCCGTCAACGAGATCGCCTTTACAAAGGTGCGCGAGGACAAGGAGCGAGAGGCGAACGGCGGCTGCGACGGAACCTGGGTTGCCCATCCCGACCTCGTTCCGCTGGCAACAGAGATCTTCGACGCAGTGCTCGGTGACAACCCCAACCAGGTCGCCCGGTTACGCGAGGATGTGACACCCGACGCTGCTGCACTCCTCGCGCTCGGTGACACCCCCGGCGAGATCACCGAACAGGGCGTCCGCACGAACATCTCCGTCGGTGTGCGCTACATCGCAGCCTGGCTCGATGGTCGTGGCGCAGTGGCGATTGACAATCTGATGGAAGACGCCGCGACGGCAGAGATCTCGCGCGCCCAACTCTGGCAGTGGCTGCACTTCGGCATGGCGCTGAGCGATGGGCGCCCGGTCACGCGTGAGCTCTACACGACACTCCGAGACGAGGAGATCGAACGCATCGGCGGCCGCAGCAATGGCCGGGTTGGCGAAGCCGTTGACCTCCTCGACGAACTCGTCTTGCAGGAGCGCTTCGAAGAGTTCCTGACGATTCCCGCTTACGCCAGATTGGCGTAGCCGGGCCAGGTCGATCGTCGCAGCTCCCAGACACAATCAATCCCCACATCTGCCGTAGCCTGCATGCCGGTCGCCTCGCGTTCGCCCAGCAGGGTGAACCCGAGCCGCCGAGGAATGCCCGAGCTGGGAGCGTTCGTGACGTCATGGATGATCCGCACCACCTCGATCTGCGGATCATTGAAGGCGAGATCGGTCACGAGACCAACCGCAATCGTCATTAACCCCTGCCCCGTCCAGTCAGCAGCCAGCCAATACCCGACTTCGAGCCCACCCGGCCCCATGCGGTCGTGCAGACCAACGGCCCCTATGATCATGTCCTCGACGAACACCCCGGCATGCAGGTCGCCGCCTTCCTCCCACTTGCGATTCCAACGCTCAACGGTTGCCTCACCGTCGTAGTCGTCAGCAAACCACTCATCAACCCACGGCATCCGCGAACGCAGATGATCGGCGGAGGCGAAAATCACGTCGCGCAGCTCCTCCGCGTCCGCTACTGCCCAGCGGCGCACCTCGACTTCGCCGCGCATCGCACGGTCTGCGATGCGCCCCACTAGGAGGTTGGTACTTCGACGACAGCGAACGTCGCGAGCGACACGGCCAGCAGACGTCCCTGCTCGTCGCGCATTTTTCCCTCGGACACGATGGTGCGGCGTCCGCGGTGCAGCACCTCGGCCTCGACGGTCACCGTTGTGCCGGGGATCGTCGGGCGCGTCAGATTGACCTTGATCTCGATCGTGACGGCGCGCTCGCCCGCCGGCAGCAGCGTGTGCGCCGCACCACCCAACGCCGAATCCATCAGCGTCGTCACCCAGCCGCCATGCACCATGCCAATCTGGTTGAGATGCTCCGCTCCCGGCGTGGCCTGCAGCACGGCCCACCCCTCCCCAAGATCGATCACGCTCAGCCCCGCTGCCCGCGCGTACGGGCTCGGCTCGATCTCGCCATCCCGCAACTTCTCGAACAGTTCGAGTCCAGACAACGCGGTGTGCTTCGGATCCGTATCGCCAACCATGGCAACACCGTAGCGATCAGACCGCCTGCACCGCCTGCACAAGTTGCGCCAGACTCTTGCGCGCGTCACCAAACAACATCCGCGTCTTTGGGTCGTGGAACAGCAGGTTCTCGACACCGGCGAAGCCCGTCGCCATCGAGCGCTTAAAGACAACCACATGCTCTGCTTGGTCGACCTCGAGGATTGGCATGCCGTGCAGCGGACTGTTCGGATCGTCACGAGCCGCCGGATTGACGACGTCGTTGGCACCGATCACGAGCACCACATCCGTCTGGGGAAAGTCGGGATTGGCCTCTTCCATCTCAAGCAACTGGTCGTACGGAACATCGGCCTCCGCCAACAATACGTTCATGTGGCCTGGCATACGCCCCGCGACGGGGTGGATCGCGAAAGCGACCTGTACACCACGCTCGATCAGCAGGTCGGCAAGCTCGCGCACCGGGTGCTGCGCCTGCGCGACGGCGAGGCCATAACCCGGCACGATCATCACACGTCGCGCGTAGACGAGCTGCGCCGCTAGATCGGCGGGAGAGATCTCGAGCACGGGGAGCACCTCGCCACTTGCACTGGTTGCGACCACTCCTCCGCCACCACCAAACGCACCAAACAGCACACTCGCCAACGAGCGATTCATCGCCTTCGACATCAGTTGCGTCAGCAGCGTGCCGCTGGCACCAACAAGCACTCCGGCGATGATCAGCAGACTATTGCCAAGCGCAAAGCCGGTGGCTGCCGCGGCCAGACCGGTACAGGCATTAAGGAAGGCGATCACGACGGGCATATCCGCCCCACCAATTGGCAACACGGCTACTGCCCCGAGCAGCAGCGCGAGCACGACGATGATCCACAACAAGGGATCATTGAAATTCAGCGATGCGTATGCGGCGAGCCCAAGAATAGTGATGGCGAGGGCGCCGTTGATCAGCTTCTGCGCAGGCCACGTGATCGGTCGTCCCGGCAGCAACTCTTGCAGCTTGCCGAAAGCGATCATGCTGCCCGCGAACGAGATCGAACCGACGATCGCCGAGAACATGATCGACACGGCCAGCACCGCCCCCAGCGCACCCGTGCTGACCGCCCCGTGGGCGTGATACTCCGAGACGGCAATCATGGCAGCCGCACCGCCTCCAAGCCCATTGAGGACGGCCACGAGTTGCGGCATGGCGGTCATCTGCACGCGCCGCGCAACGAGCGCGCCGATCGAGCCACCAACGATCGCGGCAATCACAATCCAGACATAGTCGACAACACGCTGATCGACGAGCGTCGCGATGATTGCGATCGTCATACCAATCGCAGCGACACCGTTGCCACGACGCGCAGTGCGTGGCGACGAAAGCCAGCGCAAGCCGAGGACAAAACAGAACGCGGCGATCAGATACGCGACTTCGATCAGGTCGACGCGACTCATCCCCCATCCCCCTTGGGTGGTTCGGGGCGACGACGGAACATCTGCAGCATGCGGTCCGTCACTACGAAACCCCCGACGACATTCGCTGCACCAAAGCCCACAGCGACGATGCCGGAAATCGTCTGCACCACGCCACCCGCGGCGGCTCCAAGCACGAGGATTGCACCAACAACGATGACGCCGTGCATCGCATTCGTGCCACTCATCAGCGGCGTATGGAGCATCTGTGGCACCTTCGAGATGACCTCGACACCAATCCACGCTGCCAGCATAAGGATCAGAATTTCAGTAATGAAACTCATCCGTTTCCTCCACTACCGAGCCGCTGCAGCACACGCTCGGCCACGACGAGACCAGCTTTGGTGATCAGCGCGCCCGCGACAATCTCGTCGTCCCAAGCGGGGGCCAACAGTGCCTCGGGTGCGATCAGGCGTACGAACGCGCGCACGTTGGCGGCATAGAGATCGCTGGCCGTGCTGGGAATCTCGGCCGCAGGATTGAGCGGCCCAAAGATCAACACTCCAGCGATATCCGTGGTCTCGCCCGGCACCGTGCAGACGCAATTGCCACCCGTGGAGGCCGCCAAGTCGACGATGATTGAGCCAGGACGCATCGATCGCACCGCCGCCTCGGTGATCAATATGGGAGCGGGCACCCCGGGGATCTGCGCCGTGGCGATCACGACGTCTGCGTCGGCACAGGCACGAGCAAGCGCCTCTTGCTCCAGCCGATGCTGCTCGTCGTCGAGCCCTGTCGCATAGCCACCAGCCTGCTCCTCCCCGGCGACATCAATCGCAAGAAAGCGTGCTCCGAGCGACTCGACCTGCTCTTTGACGGCCGATCGCACATCGAAGGCCGTGACGACGGCGCCGAGCCGTCGAGCAGTGGCGATTGCCTGCAACCCCGCGACACCCGCGCCAAGCACAAGCACGCTGCGTGGCTTGACCGTACCTGCAGCTGTCATCAGCAGCGGAAACAGGCGCGGCGCGCGCGCGGCTGCCAGCAGCACGCCGTGATAGCCCGCGACGGTCGCCTGGGAAGAGAGCGCATCCATCGATTGGGCGCGCGTAGTACGCGGCATAAACTCGAAGGCGAAGGCAGTCGCGCCCGTCGCAGCGACGGTCTGTGCGCGAGCCGGCTCGCCGAGCGGATCGAGGAATGAGATCATCGTATGCGCAGCAGAGAGTTGCGCGATGTCGCTGGTCGTGGGCGGTGACACTCGCGCAATCACCGTTGCCACGGCGTAGACCCCGGTACTATCAGCAGCAATCTCTGCGCCCGCCGCGCGATATGCAGCGTCGGAGTAGCCGGCGGCCACGCCCGCAGCGTGTTCGACAACGACACGAAAACCGTCTGCCACGAGAGACTCGAGCATCGTCGGTACGAGTGCGACTCGCCGTTCGCCGGACCCCGCCTCGTTCGGAACTCCAATAACCGCTGCCGTCATGAAACCCTTCGAGCCGGCGAAGACCACGGTGTGTGGTGCCCGTCAGCAGCCTAGCATCACCGGAAACACCAAAAACTATTTGGCCCCGTGACGCTTCGGTACTCCACCGACGGCTATTCGTGATTTCGTGATGGGGGGCGGACGCCACATCCGCGGGGTTGTGAGGTCCGCCCCCCACGCCCAACCATGCCCGACAGACGATTTTAGGGGGCGGATGCCACATCCGCGGGGTTGGGCGGACCCCACAACCGCGGGGTTGTGAGGTCCGCCCCCCACGCCCAACCATGCCCGACAGACGATTTTAGGGGGCGGACCTCACCAACCCCGCGGTTGTGGGGTCCGCCCAACCCCGCGGATGTGGCATCCGCCCCCAACACGAAATCCCAGACTAGCTATTCCAGCCCGGCGTTTGCAGATCGAGCAGGCGTTTCATCGCTGCAAACAGCAGCGGCGCCGCATCAAGATCGTCCTGCCACTGCTGCGCCGTATGCTCCGCGACCTTCTTTGGTGCCAAGCGCAACTTGCCACCCGCAGATTGTGCGAGCAGTTGCACCTCGCAGGATCGCTCAAAAAAGTAGGTCTTAAGCCAAGCATCCGCAGGTGATGCGCCAATAACAATCACGCCATGATTACGGAGAAGCAACACGTCGGCACCCTTGGCTACAGCCTTCGCGAGACGCGCACCCTCATCGTCTCCCTCCACCACACCACCGTAATTGAGTTCGGCAACCCTGCCATGAAAGCTCATCGAACTCTGTGTCAGTCGCGTCAGAAACCCTTCCTCCGAGACACTGACAGCCGTCGCGTGCGGCATGTGCGTATGCATCACGCAGCGCGCATTTGGACGCGCCGTATGGATCTGCCGGTGGATCTGGACCGCCGTAATCTGACCCGCACCCGACCCGTCGACAACCACGCCATCGAGATCGACGAGCAGAATGTCGCTCGGTCGCATCTCCGTCCAGTGCGGACCAAAACGATTAAGCAAGAACAGATCGTCGTAGCCATCAACAGCAAGCGAATAGTGATTATCGATGCCTTCGTGATAGTCATGCATCGCTGAGATACGGAACAGAGCCGTCAAATCTTCGCGACCAGAAGCCAGCACTTGCGGGTCCACCGTGGGGGTACTCATAGCCGAAACGCTACCACGAGAGAGGCGCGAGAATAGCGTCATGCCTCGACAATAGTAAGGCGTTTGCAGGCCATCGTCGACTTGTTACCAGTTGCATCCTTCGCCGTCAGACACCAGATATACGCGCCCGGCCCATACGAACGTGGCACCAACCAGCGATAGGCGTACTCGGTTCCCGGCTTGTTGACCGCGGCGACAACACCAAGCCAACGCTTGACCAAACTTGTCGGCGTCCGGCGAATCGTGATGCTTCCGGTGGTTGGTCCCGTCTCACCACCAATCCGATACCGAAACGTGACGGCACCACCCGGCTTAGCGCGCGCAGCCCAGATCCGGACGCGTGGCGGATCTGGGTCGCCTACCACTCCCGATGCAGCCGCTCCTCCTGTCATCAATGACGTAGCCCAAGCGGTCAGAGTCGAGACACGCGTGTACACCCCCGGGCGGTTTGGCGCACCGCACTCGTAGCCCCATGAAACGATACCGATTAGAAGTGTGCGATCGTCTGATGGGTCTGGCGTGCCGGCGTCTGAGACACTCGTCAGTGGCCCGCCACTATCACCCTGGCAGGTATCGATGCCGCCAGCGGGCAATCCAGCACAGACCATCATCGCTGCCTCTCCCCGCGAGATATTGTCCAACCGAGCACAGTCGGCATCTCCCACGACCGACAGTGTCGCCTGGAGCAGCAGATTCGAAGCTCTACCCGTAGTGGTGGTCAACCCCCAGCCAGCGATACGCGCCGTCACTCCAGCAGCAAACGCCGCAGCGTCAGCCGTCCCAGCCAATGCGAGCGGCTGATACGGTAAATCACTGGCGAGTTCGAGTATCGCCGCGTCGTAGGGACCGCCCTCCCTTTCGGAGCTTTTGCTGTACTGCGGATGGACTGCAATCTTGGTGACAGCGAACGGTGTTCCATCACTGCCGCGTAGATCCGCCCGCCCAGCAACACCCGTCAGGGTGCGAGCGGGGATTGTGACGCCCTTGTCGATCACACAATGCGCCGCCGTCAACACGTAGCGTGGCGCGATCAGCGTGCCACCACACGACCAACGCGTGCCATCCGCAACGCCCGCCTCGAGATACACGATCCACGGCATCTCGGCAATTGCCGCAGGCGTACCACCGATGATGCGCGGAACGGGTTTCGCCGCCTGGACGGGTAGCACTATCACCAGCGAAACCGCCACCACAACCAACAGCATCAAGACTCGGCGGCACATTGAAAACCAACTTTACAACAAGCGCAGCAGAGCCCTTCGACTAGACGTCAACGCGCGCACCTGCGACCGTGCCACTATGACGACGCGTCTGCTCTTTACGGTACTCGCCGCGGGACTCGCCGTCGTCGCCTGGTCGGCGTGGCATGGTGGCCTCAAGATCCCAGCCGTCGGCGCATTCGTGCTGGCTGCCTGGCTCGTGTGGATGGCCGGCCGTGGATTACGAAAACGGTAGCGTCAGGGGAAGAGTTACCCGCGCCGCGGCGAACCCCCTTCTCGATGGGCATTGTTTCGGATCCGGTCGAAGCGCACCTTGCTGCACTCAACGCCCGCGGTGCGAGTGCGCAAACGCTGCGCGCCTACCGCGCAGACCTCAGCGATTATCTGTGCTGGCTCGAAGAGCATGGAGCGAGCCTGCACGACGCGACACGCGCCGACGTACGCGCCTATGCCGCCGCACTCGCTACACGAGAGCTGGCACCCGCGACGCGGGCACGGCGCTTGTCGGTGGTCCGTGGACTGCATCGACGTCTCGCAACAGCCGGTGCAACCGATCCCGCAGCCGAAGTGCCTGGCCCAAAACGTCCACGCCGACTCCCCGTCGTACCGCCAACACGCGCAACCGAGCGACTACTCGACGTCGCCTGGCCGGACACACCACTTGGCATCCGGGACCACGCCCTCATCGAACTCTTGTATGGCACCGGCCTACGGGCAGCAGAGGCCTGCGCGCTCGACCTGACAAGCGTCGAGGGCGACACGCTACGGGTGTTGGGTAAGGGTGGCAAGACGCGACTTCTGCCGCTTGGCGAGCCAGCAACGAACACCATCGCCGCATGGCTCGCCCGGGGTCGCCCCGATCTGGCAACCACAGACAGTCCCCCGGCACTATTTCTTTCGGCTCGTGGAAATCGCTTGGAGACGTCGAGCATACGCCGCACGCTGACTCGTCGGCTGCGAGCCGTCGGATTGGAAGTCCATGGTCCGCATGCACTCCGGCACGCCTACGCCACGCACATGCTGGAAGGCGGCGGTGATCTACGCGCCATCCAAGAGCTGCTCGGACATGCCTCGCTCGCCACCACCGAGGTCTACACGCAACTCGGCTTACCGCATCTTCGCCGGGCACACGCCCAGGCCCATCCCCGCGGTGATGCCTGATCAGCGACACGACACCGACACAAGATTCGTATCATGCCGGTCTGATGCCAACGACACGTGTGCCGATGACGACGATGGACCGCCTACTGGCGTGCGCCTTCTGCGAGCGCACGATCCTGCTTGGCGAAGCGCCCTTACGCTTTACGCATCAGGGCCAATCACACACCGTGTGCCCACTCTGCGTGAGCCATGCTCGGAAAGACGGTTGGATTAAGGAAGGGCGCGCGGCGCCCCCACCGATTACTTCCGAGCGACATGCTGGTCGTCTCGGACGCCTCTTTACACGCAACCGACAGCCAGTGGAGCTCGACCCCTCAAATCCTGTGCTCGCCCCGAACGGTCTCGGGATAGCCGACGAACTCGCTCGCGCAACCACAATGCTGATCAGCGTCGAGACATTCAACGCGAGCCCCTATCACGGCACGATCTCAGGAATCACAAAAAGCCTTGGACGTCCGCGTGTGAGCGTCGTCGCCTTCGGTGGCCATCGCCCCGGCGCTGCCATCACCATCGTCTGGGATCTGACGTGGTACCGCTACCACATCGAGCCGGGCGGTATTCCAACGGTCCGCCTCGACGAGCGTGGCGACGCGCTGGCCGAGCTCGCCCCGCGCTGGCGTGAGTGGAATGCTACGACGCGTGAAGATGGCGCGATCGAGTTGGATATTCGGCCGCCGAATCGGCCAACCGCCTCCTCAGCGCCATAGGCGTCGCAGTGGTTCGCAGGCGGTCGGTCGAGCGTTTCGGCTTGGCATGATCGATGCTGCAACACTCGATGCCGTCGACCAGCCAGCCTCATGCGCGGCTAGACTCGCGTTATGGCGACCACACAGCAGCGCGACACAATCACCGACTCGACTGAGGCCGAGGATGCGCATTATCGTCGCACGTCCTATTGGCACGACAGCGCGCCTGGAGCACTGACGCGACGCGCACCACTCCCCGGCGATGTGCAGGCCGATGTGGCGATCGTCGGCGCGGGCTATACAGGCCTTTGGACGGCGCATTCGCTGCTCGAGATCGATCCCTCGCTGCGCATTGTCATTGTCGAGCGCGACATCGCAGGATTTGGTGCCTCGGGACGCAATGGTGGCTGGTGTTACGGTGGCCTCCCTGGCAGCCGCAAGCGGTGGGTCGCGAGCCATGGCCATGACGAGACCATGCGCTACGAGCGCGCCTGTTTCGACACGATTGACGTGATTGGCGCCTCACTCGAGCGCGAGGGCATCGATGCTCACTTCCACAAGGGCGGCTGGTCGACACTCGCGATGACGCAGGTCGGGCTGATGCACTCGCGCGAGGCCGTCGAGACGCACCACGCATTCGGACATAGCGAGGACGATTACCGGCTGCTACCAGCTGAGGAAACTGCACTACGTACCAACGTGCCAGGTGCGCTCGGTACGATTTTCTCGCCACACGCTGCACGCCTGCATCCGGCCCGGCTTGCCCGTGGCCTCGCTGACGTCGTCGAACGGCGGGGCGTCGGCATCTATGAGGGCACGAACGCGCTGCGCCTCGAACCGGGTCGTGTCACCACCGATCGAGGCACAGTGCACGCGACGTTCGTGATTCGCGCGACTGAGGGTTTTACGCCCGAGCTAGGGGGCGAGAAGCGAACCATGATGCCCTTCGCCTCGTGCATGGTGGCGACGGAACCCCTGTCCCAATCCGTCTGGGACGAGATCGGCTGGAATGGGCGCGAGGTGTTGTCCGACGGTCGGCGCCTGTTTATCTACGCCCAACGCACGGCTGATGATCGGATTGCCCTTGGTGGGCGCGGCCACCCCTACATCTTTGGCAGCAAACTCGAGGTCGAGTTCCACGATCTACCCGTCCACGAGCGCCTGCAGGGCGTGATCGCGAAACTGTTCCCGGCGGCTGCGAGCGCGAACATCACGCATACCTGGGGTGGCGTGCTCGGTATTTCCCGCGACTTCCAGGCCTCCGTTGGGCTCGATCCGAAAACGGGGATGGGCTGGGCCGGCGGCTACGTCGGTGACGGCGTCGCGGTGACGAACCTCGCCGGTCGCACGCTCGCCGACCTGATTACGCGGCGCGACACCGACCTGGTGACGTTGCCCTGGGTCAACCATCGCTCGCGCAAGTGGGAGCCCGAGCCACTGCGTTACATCGCGGCGAACAGTTCGCTGAAACTGCTGCGGATCGCCGAGCAGAACGAAGAGACCGGCACGAAGACGTCGCGCGCCGGCAGCTTCGTCGACTGGCTCACCGGGCACTAGTAGTAACCCCTATCGAGGTGGTTGGCAGTTGGGGCCGCCTATCAACAACCTCTATAGGGGTGACATCTAGTGGGTCGCCGCCAGCCCCGACGATGCGTCGTTCATGATCGCCCGCATCCCACGAGGCCTCGAGCAGGTACCCGGCTGGACCGGGATCACCCTTGCGGACGAGGACGTTACGCTGACCCGTCGTGCGGCGGGGCGGGGCCTCTTTTTTGTTGCCCAGGGTGGTTGTGGGATTTCGTGATGGGGGGCGGACGCCACAACCGCGGGGTTGTGATGTCCGTCCCCCCCACACACAACCACGCTCGACAGACGGTTTTAGGGGGGCGGACATCACAACCCCGCGGTTGTGGCGTCCGCCCCCCATCACGAAATCCTGACGACTCGGTTGGGTCACACCCCGAATACTCACCGGAGGTCTAACCCAACGTCAGCCAACCCACAGAGGCAGTCCGGCAGCAATCGCAACACCTTCGCGGCCTGCTCGGGCCTCTGGCTATACTCCCCGTCTATGCGGATGTAGCTCAGTTGGCTAGAGCGTCGCCTTGCCATGGCGAAGGTCGAGGGTTCGAGCCCCTTCATCCGCTCTCGGAAACGCCCCGCCCTGCGGGGCGTTTTTCGTTCTACGCGCCGATGCCCTCGCGGCCGTGCGGGCGGTCCCAGTCCAACGCCGGGCCGAGCGGAACGATCGCCGACGGGTTCAGTTGCCCGTGCGTCATAAAGTAGTGCCGCTTGATCTGATCCAGGTCGACGGTCTCGGCGATGCCGGGCTGTTGGTAGAGATCGCGCAGATAGGGGCCAAGATTCGCGTAGTCGGCGATCCGTCGCTGGTTTGTCTTAAAGTGCGTCACGTAGACCAGATCAAAGCGCAGCAGCGTCGTGAACAGCCGCCAATCGACCTCGGTAATCGCCGCTCCCATCAAAAAACGGCGCGTACTAAGACGCTCGTCGAGCTCGTCGAGCATCGCAAAGAGCGCTGCGAACGCCATCTCGTAGGCCCGCTGAGAGGTCGCAAAGCCGCACCTGTAGACGCCATTGTTGACCGCGTCGTAGATGCGCTCCTCGAGCGGATCCATCTCAGCGATCAGCTCGGCCGGGCGCAGGTTGAGCCGCACGTCCGTGAACTCGTCGAAGGCGACATCGAGCACGCGCATCAGTAGCGCGGACTCGTTGCAGACGACGCGGCGCGTCTTGGTGTCCCACAAGATCGGCACAGTTACCCGCCCGTCGTATGCGGGGTCCGTCAGTTGGTAGGCCTCCGAGAGGAAATGGAACCCCTCAGACGGGTCCACACCCGAGCCCACCGGATCTCCGAAACCCCAACCACGATCGTCGCGTAGCGGATTGACGACCGTCATCGGCACGACATCGTGCAGGCGCTTGAGTTGCCGCACGATGATCGTGCGGTGTGCCCACGGGCAGGCATACGAAACGTAGAGTCGGTAGCGCCCGGCCTCTGCCGGATAAGGCGCCGTACCATCGGGCTGTACACAATCGAGAAACCGGCTTGGCTGACGTACGAAGCTGCCATCGTCATCAATCTCGCGGGGGAACTGGGCCGGAATGCTGCGCATGTCCGCACCGTAGCGCGACGGACTACTATGCCCGGACATGCGCATCACTAACCTGCGGCTCGCGGTCCTGATTTGCGCGTTTGGCGCAATGTCCGAGTCGCTGTTCTATACCGCACTCGCGCCCCTCCTGACGACGCTCGATAGCGAGCTCAGCTTTGCCCACGAGCAGGCGGGTCTGCTCGTTGCGGGCTACGCGATCGGCTACTGGCTCGGGGCCTACCCCGCCTACCGGCTCGCGGCGCGCTACGGCCCGCGCGCGGCGGCCACGCTCGGCGTCCTGATGGTCGCAGTCGCGACGTTTGGCTTCGCAGCCGGCGAAACGTTCGCGTTCCTGATGACCGCGCGCGTGCTCGTCGGCGTCGGTAGCGTCGTCGCCTATACCGGCCTGCTCTCGGCCGCTAGCGCGATCGCTGGCCAAGAGAACCGTGGCATGGCGATCGGTACCGTCTACAGCGGCTCGGCCGCAGGATCCGCCGTCGGTCCTCTCGTCGGCACGCTCGCCGTCGAGTTCGGGCGCGGCACCGTCTTTACCGGTGTTGCAATTGGCCAGGCCATCATTGGTGGACTGCTGTCGCGCCTACCCACAACGCCGAATACGGAGCACGCACCGATGCGCGTGATGCGCGGGTATCTGCGCTCGCCGCAGGTCCGCGTCGGCCTCTGGATCACGTCCGTGCCGGGCTTCGCTCTGGGGGTGCTGACACTGTCCGGGACCTATCGCCTGGATGAGCTGGGAGCGAGCTCGACCATCATCGCGGTCGCATTCAGCGGCATCGCTGTGATCAACGTCTTCGTCGCCCCGCGTGTCGGCAAGGCGAGTGACCGCCTCGGCCGGCGCAAGCCGCTGATGCTCTCGCTGATCGTGTCGACATTCGCGATTTTGCTGATGGCGACCGCCGCCTTCGAAGTCTCGACGATCGTCCTGATCGCGATTGCGGGCGCCTTCATGCTGACCATCGCCGGCCCCGGGCTAGCCCTCATCGGCGACGGCATCGCCCACGAGGGCGGCGACCCCGCACACGCGACGTTTCTGATGAACATGTGCTGGGGGCCGGCCGCCGCTCTCGGCGCAATCAGCGCCGGACTCGTGCACGGTGCGGCGAGCGTCGAGATCTCGCTGCTGATGCTGGCGGCAGTGGCCGCCTTGTCGTTCGTGTTTGTTCGGCGTCACGCCTAGCTGTGCTGCCTATGATCCTCGGATTTCGTGATGGGGTCATGACTGGACAAAGGGGTCAGACCCCTTTGTCCAGTCATGACCCCATCGCGATATCTTCTAGGCAGGACGCCAGAGGCCGGCGATCGCGGCCTCGGCGATCGCCTCGGCGCTGAGATCCAGCCACTCGTACACCTCGGGCTGCGAGCCGCACTGTCCGAACCGGTCCACACCGAGGGAAATCAGCGGCGACGAGAACGCCGAACCAAGGAATGCGAGTGCATGCGGCGCGGCGTCGTGAACGGTGACGAGCGGAATGCCACGCTCGGACGGTAGGGTGAGGCGCTCAAGAATCGACGGGTCGCTGAGGCGCCCGTTGCGCAAGGCGCCGGTGCGGACACGCAACGCACGAAAAAGTCGATCCGGGCTCGTAACATTGATGATCGACGCACCGATGTCCTCGGCAGCCAACAATTCGCGCGCAGCGAGTGCCTGCGGGATCATCGCGCCACAGGCGGCGATCAGCACCTGTGCGCCCGGGCCACCAGCCTCAGCCTCAGCGAGTCGGTATCCGCCAGCCAAGACGTCGTCGCGCAGCGCGGCACGATCGACGCGTTCCAACAGGCTAGTGAAGGCGTCTTGGGCAACCGGGGTCGTCGAGAGTCGCAAATAGTGCGCCTCGCCCTCGGGCAACACGATGTCGCGCAGCGCATGCAGCATCGCCCACTCCGTCTCGAGCGCAAAGCACGGCTCCCAGAACGTCAGACCCGGCAGTTCCATCCCGATCGACGCAGTAATGCTGGACTGGTGAGCACCTCCCTCGCGCGACAGCGAAACACCGGATGGCGTGCCGGCAAAGACGAAGCGTGCGCCCGAATAGACGGAGTAGATCAGCGCATCCAGACCACGACACACGAACGGGTCGTAGACCGTGCCGACCGGCAACAACTGCGTGCCATGGAGCTCAGCACCAAGACCGAGCTGGCCGAGCAGCAGGAAAAGGTTCATCTCAGAAATCCCGAGCTCGATGTGCTGGCCCTGGGGCGTCGGCTCCCACTTGAGCGGCCCAGCGTCGTCTTGTGTCGTGTGGATCTCCTCGACCTCTGGGCTAAATACGCCGCGCTTGTTGATCCAGCCGCCGAGCCCCGTCGAGATCGAAACATCGGGACTCGTCGTCACGACATGCTTGGCAACCTCGTCGATACTGGCGAGATCTTGCAGTACACGCGCGAACGCGCCTTGACTCGACGTCGGTCGCGAAGCGACCGGACCAAACTCGTTCGGAATTGCATAGGGATCGACGCGTTGCGGCGTCGGCGCGTGCGTCTCGCTGAGCCGCTCGGCCGACGACAGGCAGAGCGCTCCTTCGGCCGAGTCGGCGGCGAAGGCTGCCCACTCGTCTTCTGCGTCGGCCAGTTGTTCCCGCAGCACATCAATCTCATCGCCCGTCATCAGCGCCGAGTGATTCATCGGATGGCCAGCCATCGGCAGACCCCAGCCCTTGACGGTAAAGGCGAAAATCACCGTGGGGCGTGTTGAATCGGCATCGGCACGCTCGAGGGCGGCGATCATATCGCCGAGGTCGTGCCCACCGAGGTCGCCGATCAGTGCGGGCAAAACAGCGTCCTCATAGGCGCCGAGGACACCCGTCAGCGCCGCGCGATCTTCCGGCAGCGCCCCGTCGACAAGTTTGGCGCGCGCATCCGCGCCCGGCTTGCGCAAGAGGCTCTGGTACTCGGGGTTCGGCATCTCGTCGAGGCGCCGCTCCAAGGTCTCGCCGCCGGGCAGCGCGAAGGCCTCGCGCAGGCGCGAGCCGTACTTGACGATCTCGACCTGCCAACCATGGTCGCGGAAGACGTCGGTGAAGGCCTGCGAGCGTACGCCCGGAATCACTCGGTCGAGACTCTGGCGATTGAAGTCGACAATCCACGTCAACTGACCGAGCCCGTGCGCGGCCGGATCGGCCAGCGCCTCCCAGACGTTGCCCTCATCGAGCTCGGCATCGCCAATCAGTGCCACGAACCGCCGCCCGGGCGGCGTATCGAAGTGCGCCCCAACGTAACGATCGACAACGCTTGCAAACAGCGGTGCGGCAGCACCAAGGCCGACCGAGCCCGTCGAGAAGTCGATCGGGTCTGGATCCTTGGTGCGTGACGGGTACGCCTGCAATCCACCGAAGTCGCGCAGGCGCGTCAGGTACTCGCGATCGAGGCGGCCGAGGAGGTAGTTGATCGAGTGCAGCACGGGCGAGGCGTGCGGCTTGACGGCAACACGATCCCCCTCCTTCAGCCAATGGAAGTAGAGCGCCGTCATGGCCGTCACCATCGATGCAGAAGATGCCTGGTGGCCACCAACCTTGAGCTTGTCATCGCTTGGACGCTCACGGTTGGCGTAGTCGATCATGCGCGTCGCGAGCCACAACACGCGGCGCTCAATTGATGCCAGAGTCTCCAACTCGGTCGCGGAGATCGTGCTGCGTGGAGGCGACGTAGCCATGCGTGTAGCGTAGCCGCTCTATCCCGCAATCTGTAATCCGGGTGGGGGTACCGAATCGATGGCACGACAGGTCGTCGCGCACTGCATCACCGAACCACCATGCCCACTGAGTAGTATTCATGGACGCGATGCGCCTTCCCCCCCGAAAGTCTTGTCGCTTTCGCCGCCGTTTTTGAGTACGGCGGCGTGACTGCAGCCGCAGACCACTTGCGTCTCACGCAGCCTGCGGTCTCAAATCGACTGAAGTCGCTCGAGACGTTCGCGGAGGCGCCGCTCTATCGCCGCGCCGGCGGACGACTGGTGTTGACCGAGGCCGGTGAGCGCCTGCTGCCGCATGCCCGCGCCGTCGCCCGCTCGCTGGAACGTGCTACCTCCGCCATGAACGAGAGTGTCGGCCCCACCTCCGTGACCGTCGGAGTCTGCGAGGCAGCGGTGCCGTTCGTCGTGCCGCGCCTCGCCCGACTCGCGGAGCAGATGCCGGATTGTGACGTACAGGTCGTCCACGAAGAAGGTACCTCCGTCGCCCAAGCCGTGACTGTGGGCCGCGTGGACTTCGGTGTCACCGCCGCTGGCCCCGACGACGGCGGCGATAATCTTGAACGCCGCGCCCTGCTGGTCGACGAAATCGTTGTTGCCATGGCCATCGATGACCCGCATCCCGGTTTAGTCGTGCAGTTGTCGGAGCTCGCCGAAGCGACGATCCTTTGGCAGTCACGCTCGTCGGGTGTGCGTTGTACGGTCGATCGCGCCCTTGAGGAAGCGGGCATCTCCCCTCGCCGATCGATCGAGACCGGCAGTGCCCAGGCAGCACTGAGCGCGACGGCTGCCGGTCTCGGCTGGTGCTTTGCCGCCCGCACCTTCGCCGCGCCCTGGCAGCAGGCCCAGTCGGTCCGCCTGTGCTCCCTCGAGAACCCCGACTTCTACGCGCACATCGAGCTTGTCACGCCGCCCGTGGCGACGCTGTCACGCCCGCAACGAGCGATCGTCGAGGCGCTGTATCCCCATTCAGGACGCGAATGGGTTAGTGCCTAAATCATGATTATCTGATATCGCCTGCAGCGATAGACCCAAACCTGGCTACAGAGTCAGAATCGTACGCATCGAGTCCAGGGTTAGAACACGGCAGAGCACCACGCGGCAAGCGCCATCGGGTCGTCGTGCTCGGATCGAGTTTTGCTGGCCTCACCGCCGCGCTCGACATAGAGCGCCGCATGGGATCCGCGGCTGACATTACCGTCGTTGATCCAAACGCACAGTTACCTTCATTCCCTCGCTGATCTGGGTGCCATTTGGCGGCCGCAAGCCGGCGGCCACGGGTCCTGAGTTGTTTGCCGTACTTGTCCGAACCCGCGCCGAGGAGTGGGTCGCGAGTCTCCCACACGATCTCGACAAAATCATCAGCGAGGATGGTGCCAATATCTCGGGCGGGCAACGTCAACGCATCGCGTTGGCGCGAGCCCTGCTCGTACAGCCGCGACTACTGATCCTCGACGAGCCGACCGCGCACCTCGACCAGGCCACCGCTCAACCGTTGCTGCGCGATCTGCTCGCCGCGACGCGCGAGGCGGGAGTCGGGGTGTTACTGATCTCGCATGGTTGGATCGACCCGCGGGACGTCGACGAGGTCTTTGTGATCCGCGCTGGCCGGATCGATCAGGCAGTGGTGTAGCTGTGCGGTGGCGGATCGCGTGCAGGGCGGACGCCACAACCCCGCGGATGTGGCGTCCGCCCTGGCACCACGCGTTCCGACTAGAAGTCGTTCAGGCCTGTGGTGGTGCGGCACGCGAAGCGAGCGTCCCTAGCTCAGGTGACCCCGTTAGGTGGTTTCAGGTAACCGCATGCATGGCCGCATTTTGCGGTCATATGACCGCATTTTGCGGTCGCGTGTGATAGATTCGTGACATGCACTTGGCAGCACCCGCCTCGGTTCTCTTCTCGACCACTAACGCCCGCGTTCTGGCCGTGCTCGCGGGTACAGATCGGGGCATCAGCGGTCGCCAGGTAGCCCAGCTGGCCGCCATGTCTCACGGGACGGTGTGGCGCTCCTTGCGTCGATTCGTCGAACACGGCCTCGTGATCGAAGAGGAGGCAGGCGGTAGGACCCTCCTCTATCGGCTCAATCGCGATCACATAGCTGCGGATGCAGTGATTGCCCTCAGCCGCCTTCGTGTCACGCTGATCGAGCGGATCAGACATTCGATCCAGCAGTGGGATGTGCCACCTACTCATGCATGGCTATTTGGCTCGATGGCGCGTGGCGAAGGAGACACCGGCAGCGATGTCGACATTCTTCTGATCCGTCCCTCGGGAATCGGCGATGAAGGCTCCACCTGGAACGATCAGATCGAGGAGTTATCGGAAGCCGTTCAACGCTGGTCGGGTAACGTCGCGAGCATTGCCGACATCCGGGAAGAGGAGATCCCTCGCTTGCGGGAAGAGCGCCCTGTGGTTGTCGATGATCTGCTGGACGACGCCATCACGCTCGCCGGGGCATCCGCGATGAGCGTCTTCGGCGGTAGGACGTGACACCGCGAGACACTGCCAAACGGGCGCGTAGACAGCGGTGTGGGAAAAGCGAGGCTCGCACGAAGCTGCGGCGAGCAGAACAGTTCCTCGAAGCCGCGAAGCTGATCACAGAAGAGGACGACCCGGATTGGAAGAGCGCCGGAGCAGCGGTCGCGGTGCTTGCCGGTATTGCCGCATCAGACGCCGCGTGCTGCAGCGCTCTGGGAAGCCGGTCGCGGAGTCAGAATCATCACGACGCCGAAGCGCTTCTCGAATCGATTCTTCCGGGCGGCAAGAGCGCAGCAACCGCCCTGAAGCGCGTCCTTGCCATGAAGGACGAGGCGCACTACGGCTTCTATGACATCGGCTCTGCCGATCTGAAGACGATCTACGCACAAGTCGAAAAGTTGATCAAGTTCGCCACAGACACCCTCGTATCAAGAGATCACTAGCCGCAATTCGTCCGTGCCGTGCGGAGGGGGGGTGATTCGGCCGGCTCCCTCTGGGAACCGGCCGGATCGGGAATTCGCAACCCTCTTCCTAACTGAGTTGCAACCTCCCCCCAGTGGAGGCGCCGGGAATCGAACCCGGGTCCGCGACCGCTCGGAAAAGGCATCTACGAGCGTAGCCCGCTGATCAATCTCACTCGACGGCGGCTCTGCGGGCCAGCGTTTGTCGAGCCAGGTGTATAAGGTCTCCCCCCTCAGCACACCATTCTGAAGAGGGACAAGCCCGTTGGTTTACGCCGTTTGCACCTCACGGGCCGAAGGTGCAACGACGTTCGCTACGTGATCCTTAGATCAGGCAGCGAAAGCGATGTCAGTATCAGACTTCGCAGTTCATAGTGCCGGATTTTTTTACGAGGCCAACCGACATCCTCGGCTCGCAACCAGTCCCTGTAGACGACCACGTCGAAACCATGACGCCCCCTGTGAACCTAACGAATGATACAGAAAGATCGGCGACAATGCTAGCCGGCGAAGATGCGGAGCAGATCGAGGATGCCGACCTGCGACAGCACGCCACGCAGGAGCAGTACCTCAATCCCCGAAATGGCCCCCGCATCTTGCGCTTCAGCAAGACCCTTTTCGACCCCGCTACGCAGCGCAGTCTCGATCTCAGCCTGCGTCTTCCCCGAGGTCGAGATCAGAGCATCGAGCTCGCTTTGGCTTGCCAAGGCGGCGAACACATCAAACGTTGGCGCACCCAATTGACAGGCCGCATCGACGACGCCAATCAACACAACCGCCGCTAATGCATCGCCCCGACTGCTTGTCTCCGGCCACGCAAACGGCGAACAAGGATCGTCGTCACCGCGCACAATTGCGAGCATCCGATCGACGGGAGCAACGCGCGCAGCCGCGGCCAACACGGTGCCTTCGATACCCGACAACGCCCCCGCCCCAGCCGCCTCATTGACCGACTGCTCGATCGCGGTGCGAACAGCCTGCTCGACATCCGCCTCCGATTTACCGGATCGCGCTGCGAGCCCCTGGAGTCCCCGCGGGTACGCAAGTGCCGACACTGCTTCGAGTGGCGTGACATTCAACGCACAGGCCGCAGCCAGCCCCGTTTTGACGCCGATTTCGGCCGCGATCTGCTGGATGTCACCAACGGACTTCCAGGGGAGCTTCGCGCACGCGCCGCTTGAGCCCTTGACCGCCGCGAGTAGCTGATCGGGCGGCACAATCTCGATCAACGTGCGCAGTGCCAGCGCCGTTGTGGCTGTCAGTCGCCCCGCAGCCTCCTCGTCTGCTGCGGTCTTTGTGATTGCCCCAAGCACGGCATCCTGTAAGGCCTTTGGTGTGACACCAAGAGTATCGGCTGCTACCGCGACCCCGTCCCCTCGACCAAGCGCCAACACGAGATCCTCACGCGAGACCTTGAGCGTGCAGGCCGCGGCATTGAGCGACGTAATCAGAATCGTCGACGCCTCCATCTCGGCAGCACTACCCGTCGACGCGCCCGTTGTCGCGGTGCAGCTCGCAGTCGCAGCGGCAGCAGTCGCGGGACTCGCACGCAACCGCTCGGCACCGCCGAGAGCAGCAAATGCGCCGACGAGTACGATTGCGGCAACGATTGCAAGACCCAATACGGTATAACTCGCGCGCCGCATACTCAGCGACGCTCCTTGATCGCGCGATCCATCTCGCGCTTGGCATCCCGCGCCTTGACGGTATCGCGCTTGTCGATCGTGTCTTTACCACGACCGAGCGCAATCTCGACCTTTGCACGACCCTGCTTGAGGTAGATGCGCAACGGCACGAGCGTAAAGCCCTTCTGCTCGACTTTCTGACGAAACTTCTCGATTTCGTGCTTGTGCAGCAGCAACTTGCGGTCGCGATTGCGATCGTGGTTACGCATCCCCGCCTGGGCATACGGCTCGATCGTCGCACCAACCAGCCAGACCTCACCATCACGGATCATCGCGTAGGCCTCATTGACACTCGCCGAACCGGCACGCAGCGACTTGATCTCACTGCCAGAGAGCACGATGCCGACCTCGAGGTTACCCTCGAGGTGATAGTCGTGTCGTGCTTTCCGGTTTTGCGCAACCGTACGTTCGCCTTCGCCACTCATGCGCACATCGTACGCGCCGACGCGAACCTAGCCCGCGATCGTTACGACTACCTGCGCAGACGCCGCAGGCGCACCGTCGGTGCCGGGCGAGATCACGACCACCTCGACCGCGCCGTCGAGCGTACGCGGAACTGGAATTGAGGCGGAAAAGTTCCCACGACACTTTTCATCGATGATGCGATTGGTTACCTCGAGACCATCCTGCAAGATACGAATCACCAGTGGACCACCACGACTCTGTACCGATCCGCGAAGCTGAATCGTGTTCTCCACCACTTCGCCGTCCAAGGGCCGCCGCAACGTCACCGTCCGAGCACCGGTAAAGGGGACAGCCCCGACCTTTGCCACCGCACAGCCCGAACTACCTAGCAGCGTTTCGACCTCAATCACAAAACTGAGGTCTGCCCGCGTCAACGACTGCTCCAGTGCACTCGAGCCGCCCGAGACCGAGCCAAGCCCATAGGCCCGACCATTGACGCGCACCTTGACCGCATCGACACCACCCGAAGCCGTCGCCGTATAGACGAGTTGGTACAGCGCCAACAATGCTTCCGAAGCCTTCCCCACGCTCGACGTCGGCATCGCCGAAAGATCGATAATGGCAGTGCGATTGTCGATGCTAAACGCCAGCATTCGCGTGTCGGGTAGCAGCGCAGTCGAATAGTGCAAGAGACCCTCCACAGCGGATGGGCCCACCAGTAGGTCGCGGATACTGGACTCGACAATGCCCATCCCAACGGGAACACTGCGACGCGTCGGCTCGGGCCGGTCATAACGCAGCAAATACACGAAGGCGACACCCGGATCTGGCACCAAGGCCGCCGGCGTGGTCGTGGAGGCAGCAGCCCCGGTCATGTCTGGCGGCGATACCACAGCGGTCTCGCCCGCAGCCACGAATCCCTCGTCGCGCAGCCCTCCGTTCGAAGCACCACAAGCAGCAGCCAGCAAGCCGGCAATCACAATCAACAACAAGGTCCTCACGCGGACCCTCCTGCAGGCACCTGCACATCGACCACAACGCGCGCTGTCGGTGGGAGCCGCAGCATCGCCACAGCGCCCCCGTCATCGCGCAAAACCAGTTCGCCACCAAGCACGCGGGACTGGCCTTCTGCGATCGCCAACCCTAGACCCGTGCCACCGCCACGCGTACGCGACGCCATCGCAAAACGCTCGCCCGCTCGTTCCAAAAACAGCCCAAATCCTGGGCCACTATCGCGGACAGTAATCGTTAATGCCTGCGCATCCACGACCACAAAAAATGGTGCTCGGCCGTGTCGTCGAGCATTGTCCAGCAGGTTGACAAGCACGCGCTGGAGACGTCGAGCATCCGATTCGATACGCAACGATTCTGGCACCACCAATTGGGCATCCGGCAAGCGCTCGCGCACAACATCGGATACGAGTCGAAGCAGGTCGAACTGTTCGGCGAGTGCCGTCTCGGCACCCGCACCGAGACGCATTACCTCCAACAACTCCTCAATCAGATAAGCGAGCGCCCGCGCACGCTCCTTGACCATGACACCCTCTGGCGTGTCCTCAAGCAACGCCGATGCTGCAACGAGACCCGTGATCGGCGTGCGTAGCTCGTGCGCAACGTCTGCCGAGAAGCTGCGCTCGCGCTCAGCAGCATCATCGAGTTCGCGAATTGTGGCGCCCAACGCCTCGGCCATATCGTCGAGTGCGTGTCCAAGCGCCGCGATCTCATCGCGACCACGCGGATTGAGTCGCGCTTCGAGATCACCCGCAGCGAGACGCCGCGCCAGCGTCACGGACCGTCGCAAGCGCCGCGACAATGCCGAGGCAACAAGCACCCCCAACAGCGCACCCAAAACTGTTGCGCCAGCCGTGAGGCGAATCAAAGCATCGCGAAGCGCACTCAATTCCTGTTCGTCAGCAACGAATGACTGCCGGACAAAAACGGACCCAATGCTCGGCAACATCGTGCCGGCATAGACAGCTGGACTCTCGGCATCCAGATCCGGATCGGTAAAGACACGGCCAGGAGTAGTCGCGACACGGACGCGCAGATGCGCCGGTAAGCCCGCCGCGACCAAGGCATCACCAACCGCACCATTATTCGTGACGACGTACGACCCGGCTGGTGTCACCATGGCTCCTCCCGGCAACCGTAAGCGCACAATCGATGCGGCCGTACGCACCTGCCTCGCCGCCGTGTCACGCGCGCGATTGACGCGATCCGAAACACTCCGCTCATAGACTGCGAGACTAATGCCGCCCGCTACGAGCGCGCTAATGATGGCAATCGCGAGCGCGAGGCGAACCCGCAGGCTCACAGATCCTCGCTCGGCCGCACCAACTTGTACCCCACTCCGCGGACCGTCTGCACGAGCTCTGGAGCAGCAGGGTCTTCCTCGATCTTCGCACGCAACCGTTGTACATGGACATCAACCAGGCGCGTATCCCCCGCCCAGCCATACCCCCAGACGCGCTCCAGCAGTGTCGCGCGATCGAGCGCAATACCGACGTTGTCGACAAACTCGACAAGCAGGCGATACTCCGTCGGCGTCAGGGCCAGTGGCTCACCCGCACGCGTCACCACATAACCCTCGCGATCGACCTCGAGCAGGCCGACCTGCTCGACTGCGACTCGTCCATCGGCGCTCGGCGCAACACGACGCAAAGCCGCCCGCAAGCGCGCCGCCAGCACCGCTGGCTCGAACGGCTTCGTGACATAATCGTCCGCCCCCGCCTCGAGCCCCAACACCACGTCGATCGGATCCGAGCGAGCCGACAGTAGGATCACTGGGATCTGCGACTCCGCGCGAATCGCTCGACACAGTGCCACGCCATCCATGCCGGGCAGCATCACATCCAAGAGCGCCAAGACCGGATCCGACTCACGCCAAGCGAGTAGCCCCGCCTCACCATCCTCGGCCGCAATCACCTCAAAACCATTGCGCGTCAGATAATCACTCGTCGCCCGACGAATAACAGGATCGTCCTCGACAAACACCAAGCGCGGTAAATGAGATTCCATCATCGCCATAGGGTAGAACGCCGATTGGGATCCTGCCGGATCGGTAGCACTGTCTTAGACCTGCAGGAAGCGACGCATCGTCAGACCCGAACCGATCGCACCGATGGCAAGGCCCGCAACCATCAGCAGAAGAATCAGCAACGGAAAGGCCATCGACTCGGGTGAGCCGCCGCCCGTCATCGACGATTGCACTCGGTCAGCCAAAAGCGTCTGATAACTCACCGCCAGCAGAATCGACGCCAAAATCGAACCCGCGAGGCCACAGAGCATCCCCTCGATCATGAACGGTAAGCGCACAAACCAGTTCGTGGCACCCACGAGCTTCATTACCTCAACCTCGCGGCGACGCGCAAAGATCGACAAGCGAATCGTGTTCCCAATCAGCAAGATCGCCGCGATTGCCAAGACCACGCCCATCCCGAGCAGCACGAGCGTAATCGTGCCAGCAGTCTTCAGCACGCGATCGGCCTTGCCCGCGCCGTAATCGGGATTTGGCAAACCGGGCTGCGGTCGATCGAGCCCAGGCAATCCCGCCACAGCCTTCGCGATACGCGCCGTCTGATCGGGGTTCTCCGCCTTAAACTCGAAAGAGGCAGGCAGCGGGTTACCGAGCGTCAATTTGAGCAACTCCGAATCCTCACCGAGCTGCTTCTGTAAACGCAAAATCGCATCGTCCTTCGAGACGAACTGCAGCGATCCGGCCAGCACGCCCGGTGTCTGCGTAATCATCCGCTGGATACCGGCAATCTGCTTCGGCGTGGATGAGTCTTTCAGATAGGCGCGGATCGTGACGTCGTCGCGCACCTTGTTCGAATAGTTGTAGACATAGGAACCAAGCGCGATCCCGAGGCCGGCAATGAACATCACCACCAGGACGGTGACGACGGCCGCAATGGTCGTCGCAAAGTTGCCCTTCAGCGACATCAATGCCTCAACGACGAAGAACCTCCAGCGCGTCTCCACTACGCCTCCCCCTGGACGTAGCCGCCACGACGATCATCGCGTACAACCTTGCCCTCTTCGAGCGCGATCACACGACGCCGCATCTTGTCGACCATCTCGCGGTCGTGCGTTGCCATCAGGATTGTCGTACCGGCACGGTTGATGCGGTAGAGCAGTTGCATGATGCCAATCGACGTCTCGGGGTCGAGATTTCCCGTCGGCTCATCGCAGATCAGAAGCGGTGGATGATTGACGAATGCGCGCGCGATTGAGACGCGCTGCTGCTGGCCGCCGGACAACTCGTGCGGCAATTTATCGATCTTGTCGGCCAGACCCACGAGGCCAATGATCTCAGGCACCTTGCGTTCGATCACTTCGGTCCGCTGCCCCTGCACTTTGAGCGCGTAGGCCACATTCTCGTAGACGCTGCGGGTCGGCAGCAGTTTGAAGTCTTGGAAGACGCAACCGATGTTGCGCCGCAATTGTGGCACCTGGGAGCGCTTTAGCTTACGCAGCGACCGGCCACCCACCTGCACATTGCCACTCGTTGCATCGATCTCTTTCAGCAATAGCTTGATAAACGTCGACTTGCCCGATCCTGATGGTCCGACGAGGAACACCCACTCACCCTTATCGATCTGCAACGTGACATCGTCGAGACCAACAACATCCCCCGGATAGACCATGGTCACGTTCTCGAGCAGAACCATCGCCTCCGCACGCGGCGCAAATGGTCGACGGAACTCGCTCGTCTCCCCCGCCAGCGCAGAGAGTGCCTCGGCACGACGACGACGACGCTCTTCCGCCTCCTGCTCTAACTCGATCTGACTGCGCAACTCGGTCGATGCGATGCTGACATGACCGGGATCGGTCACGTCAAACGGCGCTTCGAACGCCTCGGATGGAGAATCGCGCTTTAACATGTCAGCGCACCCAATCTATCAGTCGAAGCCGCGATTAGCGCATCACGATTGCGCAACAGCGTCACCATCCGCAGCAGTGCGGCGTAGTAGAAAGTCGCGGATAAAGGGATCAAGATCTCCATCGAGAACACCCTGCACATTGCCATCCTTACGATTGGTGCGATGGTCGTTGACCATCGTGTAAGGGTGTAGGACATAGCTTCGAATCTGGCTACCGAACGAGTTGTCCTGACTCGTTCCACGCGCCTTGGCGAGTTCCTCCTCGCGTCGCTTTAACTCAAGTTCGATCAGGCGACTCTTCAGTACGCGCATCGCGGTCTGCTTATTCGAGGTCTGCGAGCGCTCGTTCTGGCACTGGACGACGATTCCGGTGGGCAGGTGGGTAATGCGTACGGCCGAATCAGTCTTGTTGACGTGCTGGCCACCCGCACCCGAGGCCCGATAGGTGTCGATGCGTAGGTCTCCCTCATCGATCTCGACCACCACGTCCTCGTCAACCCATGGCGTCACGTCGACACGCGCAAAGGCCGTGTGTCGCCGGTGGGCCGAATCGAACGGCGACAGGCGAACCAAGCGGTGGACGCCCTTCTCCGCCCCGAGAATGCCGTAGGCGTTCTCGCCCTCGACCAGCAGGGCGACCGACTTGAGGCCCGCCTCATCGCCCGGCGATGCCTCCAACAGGCGCGCAGAAAAGCCGCGCCGTTCGGCCCAGCGTAAGTACATCCTCAGCACCATCTCGACCCAATCCATTGCGTCCGTACCACCCGCACCCGCACTGATCGTGACAACCGCCGGACCCGCGTCGTACTCGCCCGAGAACAACGCTCCCTCTTCGAGCTCGTCAATACGCGCAGCGAGCGCCTGCACCGATACCGCCACCTCGGCCGTAAGGGCGGGATCATCAATCAGCATCAGCACGAGATCACTGGCGTCCTCAACATCCGCCGACAGGCTCGCATACAACTCGAGCTTGCGAGCGCTTCGCGAGCGCTCAGCCGAGACCTTGACTGCCCGCTCCTGGTCGTCCCAGAAGCCGGGCTCGCTGATCATCGCATCGAGTTCGTCAATTCGCTCCTGCAAGTGAACCGGGTCAAAGGTAATCACGGACCCACACAAGGCGGGCCCTAAGCTCCTCCACTGCCGCCGCGAGCTCATCCGCGGTCAGCACGTCGGGTAGATCAGCCACGACGCTTCTTCTTCGTTGGTTTCTTGCGACGCCCCGCCGCTCCTGGCGCCTGCCCGCGTTGCGTATTCGACGATCGGTCCGAATCGTTACTCGCACCAGCAGCCGCCGTCGATGTTCCCGCCCAATCACTCGAACGCGACCATGCGGAGTCCGAACTCGGCGTCACCGGATCCTGCCGTTGGGCAGCCACTGGAGGCGTTCCAGGTGCATTGAAGGCGCTAGCTTCCTCGTGCTCCAGAACGAGATCATCCATGTGCTCCTCGATCGCGAACGGGTCGATCACAGCCCGCCCATCGGGACCGTCAACCTCGATCACGAACTGGAAGAGCCCGGCCACGACCTCCTGCTGCACCTCGGCCATCATCTCGCTGAACATCGCATGGCCCTCGGTGCGGTACTCAACAACAGGATCCTTTTGCGCAAGGCCACGCAAATGGATGCCATCGCGCAAGTAATCCATATTGTCGAGGTGCTCACGCCAGCGCGTATCAATCGTCTGCAACAGGTAGAAGCGCTCGGCACGACGCATCAGATCGGGATCGATCTGCGCGATCACTCGCTCCTTACGCTCGTAGGCAGTTGCAGCATCCGCTACCGCCCGATCGATCAGAGCGTCCGGAGTGGTCTGCGCAACTGCTGCAATCTCCGAAGCCGAGAAGGAGACGGGATAGACGGAGCGCAACCCCACCACCATCGCCTCGAGATCAACGCCATCCTGCTCCTCCGTCTGCAAGTGGGACTCGACGACACTCTCCACCGTCTCATCAATCCAGTCGCGCACGAGCTCGGAAATATCTGCACCCTCGAGCACTTCGCGACGCTGGTCGTAGACAACTTCGCGCTGCTTGTTGAGCACGTCGTCGTATTTGAGGACGTTCTTGCGGATCTCGAAGTTGTGCTCCTCGACGCGCTTCTGCGCACCTTCGATCTGACGCGAGAGCAGCTTGTGCTCAATTGGCTCACCCTCGGGTGGGCCAAGCCGATCAAGGATCTTGTAGATGCGATCCCCCGCAAACAGGCGCACAACCTCGTCTTCGGCAGACAGGTAGAAGCGCGTCTCGCCCGGATCGCCCTGACGACCAGAGCGACCACGCAACTGGTTGTCGATGCGACGCGACTCGTGCCGTTCCGTGCCGAGCACATAGAGGCCACCGAGTTCCGGCACGCCCTCACCCAACTTGATATCCACCCCACGACCCGCCATATTCGTCGCGATCACAACCGCACCCGGCTGCCCTGCGTTGACGATAATCTCTGCCTCGCGCTCGTGCTGCTTCGCGTTTAGCACCTCGTGCTTGATGTCACGCTTGGTCAGCAAAGCACTGAGCCGCTCCGACGTCTCAATGTCGATCGTGCCGACTAGGACGGGCTGCCCAGTGCCATGACGCTCCTCAATGTCGTCGGCAACAGCATTGAACTTCTCGCCCTGCGTCTTGAAGATCAGGTCTTCCTTGTCTTCGCGCACCATCTCCTGATTGGTCGGGATCGTAATCACATCGAGGCCATAGATCTCGGCAAACTCGTTCGCTTCAGTCGCAGCAGTACCCGTCATACCAGCGAGCTTGTCGTACATACGAAAGTAGTTCTGGATCGTGACCGTTGCAACCGTGATGTTCTCGGCCTCGATCTTGACGGACTCCTTCGCCTCGACCGCCTGGTGCAGCCCCTCACTCCAGCGACGACCTTCCATGATGCGTCCGGTGAACTCGTCAACGATCTTGACCTCGCCATCAATAACGACATAGTCGACGTCTTTTTTGAACAGCGACTGCGCCTTCAAGGCCTGTACCAAATGATTGACCATCTGGCCATTGCCGGGCGCGTAGAGGTTCTCAATGCCGAGCGCCGTCTCAACGCGATGAATACCATCCTCGGTCGGCGCAACCGTTTTGCGCTTCTCATCGACCTCGTAGTCCTCGGGCACTTTGAGGGTTTTCGCGATCTTGGAAAACGTGTAGTACGTCTCGGGAGCATCCTCGGGTTGACCCGAGATGACCAGTGGCGTGCGTGCCTCATCGATCAGGATCGAATCGACCTCATCGACGATCGCGAAGGGATGTCCGCGCTGCACCGTGTGCTCCAACTCTACCGCAAGGTTGTCCCGCAGATAGTCGAAACCGAATTCGGAATTAGTGCCATACGTGATGTCGCAGGCGTAGGCCGCTCGGCGCTGATCGGAGTCCATACCCGCTTGAATAATCCCGACCGTAACGCCGAGCATCTCATACAGCGGACTCATCCACAAAGCATCGCGGCGCGCCAAATAGTCGTTGACGGTGACAAGATGCATGCCGCGACCAGCGAGCGCATTGAGGACCACCGGCAGCGTTGCCACGAGCGTCTTACCCTCACCCGTCCGCATCTCCGCAATCCAGCCTCGATGGAGACAGGCACCGCCAATAATCTGCACGTCGAAGGGCCGCATATTCAACGAGCGTGCGCCCGCCTCGCGCGCCAGCGCGTACGCCTCGGCTTCGACCTCCGCCAACACATCGCGCACGTCATCCTTGCTGGCCGTCTCGTCGAGACGCTCAGCAACGAGCAGGCGCAACGCGTCGTAGCGCTCCCGCAACTGCGCATCCGTCAGCGCAGCCGTCTCGTCGGCCAGCGCAGCCGTCTCATCGGAGATCACCTGCAACTCTCTGAGACGTTTACCTTCGCCAAGGCGAAGCAGTCGATCAAACAACTCTGCCATGCGTCGAACCCTACCAGCCCGTACCTGAACGCCGCCTGCGAGTGCAGCCCCCACTACCGTTTCGATTGTGCCTGGTGAACTCCAACCGGTCTCGCCAACGTCGCCACTGACAACGCTGATTGCCGCGTGGCTCGAAGGTGATGTGACGACACTCGAGATGGGCCGCCGCCTCGACCGCCAACAACGCGCGTTCGATTACCCAGCATCGCTCGCCCGTGACACGCTGACGCGCCTATTTCCTCCCTACCCGGGGGAGGAGCCTGATCCCGCGATCGTACGACTCCTAACATCTGCGCTACTCATCGAGGAGCCCGCGGGCGATGCGCTGGCGGCGATTGCTGGCCGAAGGGCGCTGCTTGCAGCCGTCATCGAACTCGATCCGAGTGACACCGTTGTCGAGATCATCCTGCGTCCGGGTGAGCGCATCCTGCTCGGTACAACGGGTGGCCGCAAGGCACTCGCTGCGATTCTCGCCGATGACACCACTCCCTTTGTTGATTGGCTCAGCCGCACCGTGCTCGACACCGACGCCTTTGCCAGCACCACCAGTGATGTGCCTCTGCACGGACTCGACAATCTGCAGCGACTGATTACTGGGCTGGCCTGTGCGACAGCATCACTCGCCGCTGGCCCAGCCCGCGTGATGGTGGCAGACGAATGGGTGGCAGAGACAACCGTGGCGGCACTCACCGACGATGTGCCATTCGCCGAAGTTGCCCGCACGATTGGGGAAACACTGCTCAAGCACGAGGCCCCGATTCTGCTCTGGCACGCCGCACACGAACTTGCCCTCGTGGCTGAGGACGATCCGGATCTGCGCGACATCGTGCTGCGCAAGTGCCTGACCCATGCCGACTGCGAAGCAGGGCGCTGTCCGGCCGAAGCTGCAGCACCCCTATTGAGCGAGCTCGGAACACAAGCTGCTGTGCGATTACTAGAATCGATCGGCACGCAACTCGACGCGAATGCGTGGCGCGCAATCGGCAAGACGTACCTGCGTAACGCGCTCGCCGAGCACTGGCACGACTGGCGCGAGCACGCCCAGCGGTGGGCCACCGCCGACGATGCCAATCGGGCACGCGCGACGTTTGACGCGCTGCTCCGCACACCCGCCCCAGAGCCAGGGGCTATCGCGTGGTTTACCGACTCGTCCGTGCCATCCGTGCGCGCAGCCTGCCGCCAACGGCTCGGCCTCGCAAGCTGAGGCCCCTAGCTGTTCCGCCTATGAGCCTGCGAGACGGTTAACGTTGGGTCGGGCCTCCGGTGAGTCTTCGGCGACGATTTCGTGATGGGGGCAGGCTCGATTTCGTGATGGGGCGGACGCCACATCCGTGGGGTTGGGCGGACGCCACAACCCCACGGAAGCATCGGCTACAAACCACCCATCAGCCGCGTCTCACAGCGAAGTAGGCGGAACAGCTAGCTCGTTTCACGCCATTTTTGGCAGCCGATGCGGATGCGCGCGGCGACGATGATGCAAATCCGATGCCTCTTGCCGGACGTTGCGAACTGCATGGATGATCGCGT
>Ga0105052_10000395_pt1 | contig 60972 bp, 62 predicted proteins | sample FRY03_FD_78094 | JGI IMG/M metagenome (GOLD analysis project Ga0105052, IMG submission 78094) | Freshwater microbial communities from Lake Fryxell liftoff mats and glacier meltwater in Antarctica - FRY-03 | ecosystem: Environmental > Aquatic > Freshwater > Ice > Glacier meltwater ... | reverse complement strand
GGCGAGGTCGTCGGCGTCGCCGAGGGGTGGTAGTGGTGTCCTGGTTGGCAGGGCGGCGACTTTGACGTCCTGCGCCGCGGGTGTTGTGTTGAGGTGGGTGGTGGGGGTGTGTCAAGCCCAGCGTGGCTGGGCTTGAGCGGCGAGGTCGTCGGCGTCGCCGAGGGGTGGTAGTGGTGTCCTGGTTGGCAGGGCGGCGACTTTCAAGACCGCCTCAATAGGCCGCTCTGACACCCCGCCTGTGTGAGCATTGTAGGGAGAGTTGCGAACGAGCCGTCCTGCGCCGCGGTTGTGGTGGGGCGGATGCCACAACCGCGCGGATGTGATGTCCGCTAATGTCATCGCAACTCAACGTGGAGGCTCGCTATGTTCCTACTTCTCGGTCGCTACACCGCGCCCACAGAAGCCGTCGATCCTCACCGCGATGCGCACGTCGCGTGGGTGCAAGAGCATGGTGCGGCCGGACACTTCCTCGCTGGAGCAATCGAGGATGGTGGTGCGGGTGGCTGCATCGTCGCCCTATCCGCGAGTCTTGCCGACGTTGAAGGGTGGACTCAGGCTGACCCGTTCGTCCACGCAGGTGTCTTCGAGTACGACATCCGCCAGTACGAAGTTGCCTTTGCCGCCGACAGTGTCGCTGGACTCAAGGGGTAGTGCTTTGAGCCATCGCGGGTTAGAGCACGCTGACGGCGCGCGCCGTCACGAGCACGATCAGGAGTAGCGACGCACCTGCCTGCACCATCATCAATAGCTTCGCCCAATGCGACAGTGGCATCACATCGGCCGCCGAAAAGGCCGCACCGTTCGAGAACGAGAAATAGACGTAATCGAGCAGGCGCGGATGCCACGTTGGAGGAGCCAGTCCTGGGTTCTCTAACTGCGGGTACTGGAAATCCGGATAGCGCTTCAGTGTCGGGTCGTCCCGTGCCGCCGCCCGCGCACCCGGACCACCACCGTCGAGCTCCCAATACCAGAGGCCAAAGACGATCACGTTCGTCAGCCAGATGACGGCCGCCGAGAGGATCAGCTCGCGCCCGGTCAGTGGCTCGTTTTTCGTCAGGAGCATTTGCACTAGGCGACCAAGCGCGAATACGTTCGTGATCGAGATCGTCGCCATCACGACCATCACTAAGCTGCGTTGCCAGCGCTCAACCAGCCTGTGTCGATGCGGGACTAAGACCACGAGCAACACGACCAGCAGCACATTGATGCTGATTACGAAGATGGATGGGATCGGCTTGAAATGCGCTGGCAGTAACTCGAATAAGACAACCGTCAACAACACAAGAGCGGCCGCCGGCAGCGTCGACTCTCGCGTCGTGCCCACGGGTGGGCGTGGAAACAGGCGAAGCGGCATGACTGAAGGGTAACGCGCAGGCCACCAATCGTGGCGTGCCGGGACGCCAGAATCGGTGCGGGCAAACGTAGGTTGCATCACACGCGGACCGCGGGCGCACTCGTCGATTCGCCGTAAGATGAGTCGATGGGAGTGTCCAGGTGCATCGTTGGGTTGATCGCGGCATGCATTGTTGTCACCAATGTCGGCGCTGCAGTCGCAGCCAGCCAGATTGCGGCGCCGTTTCGGCCCGCCGGGATCGCGGCCACTGATACGCCACTCGAGGTCGCGCAGGCAGTCGTCGAACAGCGACCTGGGCTCGTCGACCACGCGGATCTCAACGAGCTCGTACCGATTAGCCAGTCGAAGGGGCTGGGAGGCACAACCATCGTTCGACTCGGGCAGGAACTGCACGGCGTGCCCGTGCTTGGTGGCGAGGTTGTGGTGGTTGTCGACGCCAAGCGACGCGTGCTCGGCGCCAGTGGCGAGACCCTTGCCGGGGCATCGCCCTCGATTGGCCCATCGATCTCTGCCAACCAGGCAAGACAGATCGCGCTGGACGTGCTCACAAAATCGCTCGGGGCAGGTCTCGCCGCTGCCGATCCGACGCTGATGATCTACGACGCAGCGATCGTTGGTGGGCCCGGTCCCTCGACGCCCGTGCTGACGTGGCAGGTGATCATCACCCGTGCGGATGGTACGAATAGTCATCTCTATGTCGATGCGTCGAACGGCCAGATCGTGCAGGAAATGGACCAGCGGAAGAACGCACTAAGCCGAGGGGTGTGCAATGCGGATCAATTGGCCCAATATGTGCCGTGCCTCCTGGCGAACTACGCGACCATTCCCTCGCTAAACGCCGAAGTCACAGCCGCCTACACCTTTTCTGGCCAGACCTATAACTTCTACGCTGCGCTCGGCCGCGATTCGATCGACGGTCTCGGTATGCCGATCATCTCGACGGTGCGCTATTGCCCACCCTCGGAGGCTTGTCCCTACCAGAACGCCTTCTGGAATGGCGACCAGATGGTCTATGGCACGGGCTTCGCAGCGGCTGACGACGTTGTCGCGCACGAGTTGACGCACGGCGTGACGCAATACACGTCGGGCTTGCTGTACTGGTACGAGTCGGGTGCGATCAACGAGGCGATGAGTGACATCATGGGCGAGTTCGTCGACCTCGCGAACGACCCCGGCAGTGGTCTAACCGAAGACACGCTGGCTAATCGGTGGCTGATGGGCGAAGACCTTACGGGCCTCGGCCCGTTCCGCAGCTTGAAGAACCCACCCGCGTATAGCGATCCGGACCGCGTCGGGAGCCCGTACTTCTGGTCGACAATTGGGGACAACGGCGGTGTGCATTCCAACAGCGGCATCATCAACAAGACCGCCTACCTGATCGCCGACGGCGCGACCTTCAACGGGCAAACAGTGACCGGGATCGGCCTGACGAAATCCGCGTATCTCTGGTACGCCACCGGGCTCGCCCTGCGTTTTTCGTCGGGGTACGCTGACCTCGCGGACACGCTCGATCAGTCGTGCGCGGGCCTCGTCAGTCTTGGGACGTACGGTTTCAGCGCCGACGATTGCGCGCAGGTCGCGAAAGCCACGACGGCGACAGAGCTGCGGACTCCCGCAGCGAATGTCTCCCCGCCCGTTGCAGTCTGCACGACAGGAACGCCGGTTGATGCGTTCAACGACACCTTCGCCGGCGGTTACAGCCCCGCCTGGGTTGCCACGACAACTCCCACTCAGGTCTGGTACACCAGCGCGGATACGTCGCCGGATGGCGTCAACATGCACTGGCCGACGAATACGTCCACCAACATTCGTGGCTACGATCCCGCCGTGCGGGCTGATGCAGCACTCGCCATGGCGGCAGGCGTGGCGATTCCCGCGGGTGCACACCTACGCTTCGACCACTCCTACACGTTTGAGAATGCCTACAATGCTGGGGTTCTCCATGCCTACGATGGTGGTGTCGTCGAATACTCGTCTGACGGTGGCGCGTGGACGGATATCAGTGGTTTGCCCGAGACCAATGGCTACAACGGCTCGATTGCGACTACGTCCGACAACCCACTGCCAGGCCGTGCAGCGTTTGTGGCCTCGAGTATTGGTCCGCGGATCACGCAATACGACCTCTCCCTGCTCGCCGGCCATAGCGTTCGCTTCCGTTTTCGCATCGGTACCGACACGGGCGGCAACAAGGCCGGCTGGTATATCGACGACGTCCGCATCTTCTCGTGCAGTGCCGAGGCCGTGGCGCCGGTGATCGTGCCGGTGGTCGTGCCGGTGGTCGTGCCGGTGGTCATCGTGCCGGTGGCTGTACCGGTTCGACCCGCCAAACCGCGCAGTGTCGACTGGCGCAGTGCAACGGCGATGGGCACGGTCGTTGCGGCCTTCCCTGCGATTGCAGGCACGACGTATCGGATCTCTGCGACGTTCCGCTCGAGGGCCAAGATCATCAAGGGGGTATGTCGCGTAGCTAAGGGCACCGCGGCCTGCAGGGTCAAGTTCCGCAAGAGGGTATGTCGCGTAGTCAAGGGCACCACGACCTGCAGGGTCAAGCTCCGCAAGGGGAGATGGGTCATCGCGATCACTCCATACCGGCAAGGAGTTGCCGGGACGCCGGCAATCAAGGTTCACCGCGTCCGCTAGTTACTCGAGCGCTGCTCATGTAGATGCGGCGCCGGACGCGTGATCGCATAGATGCCGCTCGCGATGATCAATGCGGCACCCACCAGAGTCAGCAAATCCGGCAACTGATTGAAGATCAAGAAGCCCCACAACACGGCCCACAGCATCATCAAATACTCGATCGGGGCAACGGCGCCGGGTGGTGCCGAACGATACGCATACACAATCAGCGTGCTTCCGATTGCTGCGACCGGGCCGCAGATTCCGAGCAGGAGCGCATCGTGCAGTGTTGGCATGGCCCATGGCCGCAACAAAAAGCCGATGCTTCCCGTCCCCGCAAAGCCCTGCACGAACGGCGCTAGGATGCCTGCCAGCAGGATCGATCCGACAAGGTACGTCGTGTTCTGATGCCACGAGATCACGGCTGTGGGAATACCCGCGCCAACGCGGCGCGCAATTAATTGTCCAAAGGCATAGAAGATCGCGGCCGCAATTGGCAAGAACACGGCGTAGGACAAATCGATTGTTGGGTGCACAATCACGAGTACGCCAACGAAGCCAAAGCCGACCGCAAGCCAACGTTGCCGACCCTGCCGTTCGCCCAGCATCAACTGGGACAACGCGACCATAAAAAGTGGCGCAGTAAACCACAAAGCCACAGCCGTCGTCAGTGGCAGTGCCGGCAGCGACAGATAGTAGGCAGTGTACGCACTCATTTGTATGCCTCCACGGCCGATCAACGTCCAGGGGCGTTTCGTCCAAAGCATGCGGATACTGCCCGCATTTAGAACCAGCAACGTAAACAGCGGAAGCGCGAAGAGGCCACGAAAAGCGATCGCCTGCGTCACCGGATAGCCATCGGAGAGGCCCTTGATGATCGGATCCTGGATCGAGTAGACGGATACGCCAATTGCCATTGCGACCATCGCGCCCCGTGGTGTGCGAAAAAATCCGGGAGTCTTGATCACGTAATGGCCCGTGCGACCGCAGAGCCCCGCGTAATCGCAAAGATGCCACTACCGATAATCAGGGCCGCACCAACTAGGGTTGCGAGGCTAGGAACCTCGTCGAAGAAGAGAAACCCCCAACAGGCGGCCCAGAGTAAAGCCAAGTACTCGATCGGAGCAATGGCACCGGGTGGCGCCTCGCGGTACGCCTTAGTCAAAAGGATCGTACCGACGACGGCAATCGGTCCAGTGGCAGCCATCAGCACGAGACTCGTCGCATCGGGCATCACCCATGCCCGCGTCAAGAACGCCAGACTACCCGTCTCGCCCGGTGCCGAAGCAAACGGCATGATCATGAATGAAAACAGCATCGCGCCGACCAGATAGACCGTGTTCTGATGAAACGACATCACCGTCGCGGACGTATCCCCGCCATACCGTCGTGCCATCAGTTGGGCGAGTGCATAGAGCGCCGCGGCAGAGATTGGCAGCAGTGCAGCCAGCCCAACCCCACCCCTGCCCGGCTGGGCGACAATCAGCGCGCCAGCGAAGCCGACCCCTACTGCTGCCCAGCGACTGAGGCTCTGACGCTCGCCAAGATACGGGCGAGACAGCAGCACCACAAAGAGCGGCGCGGTGAAGTACAACGCCACAACATCAGCCAGCGGCATCGCAGGAAACGCCAAAAAGTAGGTCGTGTAGGCGGCCATAAGCAGCAGCGCACGAATGATCGATTGGCGCGTGTTCCCCGCACGAATAACACGCACACCACCCATCCGCCAGATCAGCACCGCAAAGATTGGCATCGCCACGAGCGACCGAATCAGTACGGCCTCCGTCACGGGATAGTCGCCCATCAAAGACTTGATGATCGGATCCTGCAGGGTGATCACCAGCATTCCGACGGCGAGTGTCACCATTGCGCGTCGCGTTGCGCTACTCGATAGGGACCGACTCACAGCGGCACGCTACCGCGTCGAGCCACAGCACGGGCATAGTGGGGACCGGGAGTCAGACGCGCGGGTCGATGACGGCGGGCGCGCCATAGTCGAGCAGTGCCTGCGGGATCGCGACGGTGCCATCGGCCTGCTGGTGCCGCTCGAGCACCGCGATCACCGTACGCGACGATGTCACCGCCGTGCCATTGAGCGTATGCAGCGTCTTGGGGCCACCCTTCGCACCGCGGAAGCGCGCGTCGAGACGGCGCGCCTGATAATCCGTGCAGTTCGAACAGCTCGTCAACTCGCGAAACTTGCCCTGGCCGGGCAGCCACACTTCGATGTCGTACTTGCGCGCCGCAGACGCGCCAAGGTCGCCCGCGGCAATATCGACGACGCGGTACGTCAACTCAAGTCGTTGGGTGATCGACTCCTCGAGCGAGAGCAAGTGTAGATGCTCGTCCCACGACGAGTCAGGATCGCAGAACGAGAACATCTCGACCTTCTCGAACTGGTGCAGACGAAAAATCCCGCGCGTATCTCGACCCGCAGCACCCGCCTCGCGGCGAAAACACGAAGACAAGCCGGCATACCGCAGCGGCAAATCTTCAGCAGCGAGAATCTCGCCCGCATGCAGTGCTGCCAGCGGTACCTCACTCGTCCCAACGAGATACAGGTCGTCGTCGGCAAGGCTATAGACACTGTGGCGATCCGTCGGAAAGAACCCCGTGGCGTACATCGACTCCTCACGCACAAGCACCGGTGGAATCACGGGTGTAAAGCCGCCCTCGTCAAGCGTGTCGAGCGCCATCCGCGAAATTGCCCACCAGAGGCGCGCGATATCGCCCGTCAGATAACCAAAACGCGAGCCCGACGTGCGTGCGCCGCGCTCCATATCGATGCCGCCGCCTGCGAGGTCGAGGTGGTCGCGTGGCTCAAAATCGAAGCTGGGGATCTCGCCGACCACACGTAACTCGCGCGCATCCTCCTCGCGATTGCCGAGCGGCACATCGGGGTGCGGGAGGTTCGGCACGACGAGCATCGCATCCGAGAGTCGCTCGTCGACCGACTTGAGCGACGCCTCAAGACCATCGAGGGTGTTCTTCAACGTGCGCATCTCGGCCTGCGCGGTCTCCGCCTGAGCCGCTGCCGCCGGGTCTTTCTTGGCAGTGCGCATCAACTGTCCGATCGACTCGGATGCGCGATTACGCTCGGCCCGCAACTCGTCGACCTGCACCTGCAAAGCGCGCCACTCCGTGTCGAGCGTCAGTACCGGCTCGAGCAGTGCCTCATCGCCGCGGCGTGCAAGCGCAGCACGAACGAAGTCGGGATCACTGCGCACAAGACGGATGTCAATCATCGAGAGACAGCCTACCGCTGGCCGGCACGCGCTTCGGCGATCGCCTGCAAGACGCGCGGTACACCATCATCTTCGATCGAAGGCGCCACCCAATCAGCGCGCCTGATCAACTCGGGATGGCCACCACCCACGGCGATGCCAAAGCCCGCCCAATCGATCAACTCGAAATCGTTCTCGCCATCGCCGATCGTCACGCAGCGCTCTTGCCGTAGCCCGAGGAGATCCGCAACGACCTGGCAGCCCACACCCTTGTGTACGCCGGGTGCTGCAACCTCGAGGTAGAACGGCAGCGACTTCGCGATAAACGCACGCTCGCCAAAGATCGGTAGCAGCTCGTCGCGGAGAGCATCCATGCGGTCTGGCTCGCCCGAGATGACGAGTTTCGTAATCGGCTGATCGAGCCACTCCACGAGATCACCGACGGCATTGATTGGGACACGAGCACTGGCCGCATACTTCTGCGACTGCTCGTTCTCTTCCGCGACATAGAATGCGTCGTGGGTGAAGACATTGATGTGCTCGCCGGCCGCGTTGGCAGCGGCGATGATCTCGCGAGCGGTCTCCGCGTCGAGGCGCTCGTGGTGGATAATCTCACCCGTCGAGCGACTGCCAACGAGTGCGCCCTGGAAACAGATCACCGGATCGGCAGCGCCTAGGAGGTTGGCGAAACGACAGGCCGAGATAAACATCCGACCGGTCGCGACGACCACTGGTACGCCGGTGGCTTGGAGGGCAGCGACAGCGTCGATCGCCGTCGAGAGCAACTCGGCATGATGCACGACCGTTCCGTCGAGATCGACAAAGACGCCATCGATGGCGTCTGGGTCAAGCCCGGCGGGGAGTGGCACTACTTACTTGCCAGCGTTCTGCGAGACGTAGGCAGAGACATTCTGGATATCCGTCTCGGAAAGTTGGCCACTAAACGAAGGCATACCGCCCTTGCCGTTTGTGACAAGCTCCATGACGAGTGCGTAATCGGGCATTGCCTCGTCGAGATTTGGACCGACAGCACCCGCCGACCCCGCCGCCGCCAACGTATGGCAGCCGCCACAGCCAGCAGACGTATAGATTGCTGCACCCGCCGCTGCATCGCCTTGACTGGCAGCGGTCGTTGCGCCGGAATCGGCTGTTGTCGTGGCAGCGTTCGTGTCGGCTGCTGCGTCGGTGTTGACTGGCGTCGAGGTGGGTACGGTGCTCATGCCGATGGTGACTTCGCCACCGAGTGTGCCCGAGGCCTCGTTCGATCCACCACAGGCGGAAAGGACTCCGAGGCTGAGCGCTCCAAGAGCGATCACGATGGCGATCTGGCGGCGCGTCTCCATGTCGACAATACCCTTTGCTAGGGGGACAATGCATCCCCAACTGACTCCCGGAGGCTACCACGGACTACCGTAGGAAGGGCGCCGTTTGACAGATGGGGCAAAGGCACCGACGCTATCTCGTATGGATGACTCTGATCGCAGCCTGCTCGACCGCCTCCAGAACGAACTGCCGTTAGTGGAGCGCCCTTGGGCCGCGCTCGCTGCGGATATCGCGATGCCGGAAGACGAGTTGCTCGAGCGCATCTCGCGGCTGCGGGAGGAGGGAGTTGTACGCCAGATCTCGGCGATCTTCGATACGCGTCGTCTCGGCTACCAGTCGGCTCTCGTTGCTGCGCGCAGCAAACCCGGCACGCAGCAGTTGGCAGCAGACGTCTTCAGTGCCCATCCTGGCGTAACGCATAACTACGAACGCGAGCACGCGTTTGATATCTGGTTCACGCTCGCGGTGCCGCCCGATACCAAGATTGGTCTTGACGAGTCGATCGACTTGTTGGGTCGGATGGCGGACGTTGAGTCGATTCGGCCTCTGCCGGCGCTCAAGTTCTTCAAGATCGGTGTTGATCTCGACATGGTTGGGGGTCGCGATCCGGCTGCCAAGAAGGTGCGCCCGAGGCCATCGCTCGCAACGCCTGCACAACTATCGACGGAGCGTGAGATCGCCGCTGTGCGTGCCCTGCAGACCGACCTGCCGGCGGTACCCGAGCCACTCAAGCCGCTCGCCGAGGCGCACGGATTTACGGTTCCCGAGTTGTTGACACTTGCCAATCAGCTCTTGGCCGACGGTCGCATGCGGCGCTTCGCCGCCGTGCTGAATCACCGCAAGGCGGGCTTCATGCAGAACGGGATGGGTGTCTGGATCGTCGACGAGGATCGTGTCGATGAGGCGGGCAGCATCATGGCTTCGTACCGCGGCGTCTCGCATTGCTACGAGCGCCCCACCTACGACGACTGGCCATACCGTCTCTTCTCGATGACGCACGGTCGTGACAAGGAGGAGTGCGAGGCAGTCCTCGCAGCTCTCTCTGAAGAGACGGGTCTCAAGGAGTACACGGTGCTGTACTCCACCAAGGAGTTTAAGAAGACGCGTCTCAGGTACTTTGACGAGACTGCGACGGCGTGGGAAGACGCGCACCTCGCGCTGGTTTAGGGCGGGCGCCACGTGGCGTGCGGGTGCACAAAAGGACCCGGGTCCTTTTGTGCAGTTGCGGCGACCCGGTCGGATCGCGATGAATGCTTTGACCTGCGTTAGAGCGTACCGATTGTCCATCGTCGAGCTCGCGATTGGAGGAACTGCACAAAAGGACCCGGGTCCTTTTGTGCACCCACGATGGACATCACATCCGCGCAGTTGTGGCGTCCGCCCTGGTTAGAGCTTGGTCTCGTCGACCGACCAGATGTCCGGTAGTTCGCGGAAGCGCTGTGCCACATCGAGGCCGTAGCCGACGACGAATGTATTCGGAATCTCGAAGCCTACGAACCTGCACGGCACGTCGTTCTCGTGCCGAGCGGGCTTAGCAAGCAGTGTGCAGACCTCGAGCGTCGCCGGACGTCGCGTCTCGAGATTGCGTAAGAGGTACGAGAGCGTCAGGCCGGAGTCGACAATGTCCTCGACAACGACCACGTCAAGCCCCTCAATCGGATCGTCAAGGTCTTTGAGAATGCGGACGATTCCCGACGATTGTGTGCCGGAGCCGTACGACGAGATCACCATGAAATCGATCCCACACGGCACCGTGATCTCGCGCACCAAATCGCCGAGAAAGATGAAGCCACCCTTGAGGACGCAGATAAACTTGACCTCGCGGCCGGCATAGGCCGCAGAGATCTCGACACCAAGCTCGCCGACGCGCTGTGCGATCGCCTCGCGCGAGAGGATTTGATCGACAAGCGCAGGATGCCGCCCGGTCATGCGACACCCGCTCGACGGCCCGAACCGGGTGGCAAGAATCGGATGCAGTCAGTGAACACCTCGGCCATCGCAGCGCCCGGCAACGTACGGCGGCGCGGATCGGTGCGCAGTGCCTCGACATCGTCGTGCCCGAGCGTGATGCCGTGTCGCCCAGCCGCCCGGCGCAATGCGATGCGTTGCAGAGCGGGCGGGGCGGTGGTCAGTGTGGCGAGCGACACCGTGCCATCATCGCCGATCAGGTTGTCGGCAAGCGCGTCGAGCAGTGCGCGTTCGTCGTCAGCGATGGCGGCCGCGCGCGCCAGATTGCGTTCGGCACCGGGGTGCGCGAGCGCCAGCGCGGGGAGGACATCGAGACGAATGCGGTTGCGCGCAGGACCGGTCTCGAGATTCGTCGGGTCGTCGCGCCAGCTCGTGCCACGGCCCGCCAGTTCGTGTCGCACTTCGTCGCGCGAACAGTCGATGAGTGGACGTACCCACTGGCCGTCGCGCGGCGGCAACGCGGCCAACCCGCGTGGCGTGCCCGATGCCGCCAAGCGGTACAGCACCGTCTCGGCTCGATCGCTCAGCGTGTGTCCGGTCGCGATCGGGTCTGTTCCTGCTGCAGCCAGGGCGGCCGCTCGGCGCGCATCACGTAGGCGCGCCTCGAGGTTGCCCCCCGCGTCGACGCGCCCATCGACAACCTGCAGTGGCACGCTGAGTCGCAGTGCCAACGCGCGGCAGGCAGCTTCGTCGGCGATGGAGTCGTCGCCGCGTAAACCGTGCGCGACGTGCACGACGCGCACCGCGCAACCAAGTTCGGCGAGCATGACAACGAGTAGCGTCGAATCGGCACCGCCCGACAGCATCGCGACGACTGGCCGCCCAGACTCGAGCCCAAGCATGTCTACCCGCAAGGCAATGCGTTCGGTGGTGCTAGTGGTCACGCGCCGCCAGTCGCCCGGCGTACGACGTACCGATCTCGATGTATCGGGCATGGAGCGCCTCGCGGCGATCCTCATCACCCTCGGCCTCGGCCCGCGCCATCGCTTGTTGGATTGCTCGCAGGCGTTCCTCGAAGCGCAACACAACCGTCTGCTCACCCGTCAGTTCGCCTTGGCGACCAGCCAGTGCCAAGAGCCGTGGTCGCCACAATTGTTCGATTCGTCGCAACTCGTCATGCTCGGGTAGTCCTGCGTCGAAGGCGGCGAGCGCAGCGGGCGCGAGGGCCTGGAGCGCGTCGACCGAGAAGGGGGCGTACGGGTCAGCTGTCAGCGCGCCTGCGACAGCCGCGAGTACGTCGGGCGACGAGAAATCGAGGGGAGAACCCTCTGCCCCGACCGTGGCGAGCCGCACCAGGCCCGCCTCGAAGGGATAGTCGCCAAGGTCGATCGATCCGGCTCCAGCAGGCAGATTGACGGTCTCGGTCATCGCCTTGGAGTGTGGCACGGGTTGCGGTGCGCGTGCAGCCCCAATACGGTTAACCAGATGAACGGCAATCTCGCAGACAAAGCAATGGAGCGGGTCTTTGGCGTCTGTAAGCCGTTGATCGGTGTTGTTCACCTGCTCGCGCTGCCCGGCTCGCCCTCCTTCGATCGTGCGGCTGGTATGGGTCCGATCGTCGAGGCCGCGCGCCACGATGCACAGATTTGCGAGCAGGCAGGTGTCGACGCCGTCTTGTTTTGCAACGAGGGAGACCTGCCGTATCGCGTTGAGGTGACGATGGAGCAGTCGACCGCCATGGCCGCCGTGGTTGGTGAGATCACGACCGATATGAACTGCCCGATTGGCATCGACATGCTCTGGGATCCGTTCGCGACGCTCGCCGTCGGTCGCGCAGTTGGTGCACGGTTCGTGCGCGAAGTGTTCATCGGCGTATACGAGAGCGACATGGGCCAGCTTCGTCCCGACCCAGGTGCGGCGTTCTCGTATCGCCACTCGATCGGTGCCGACGAGATCGCGGTCTTTACGAATCTGACACCCGAGTTTGCGTCGCCGCTCGGCTCGCGCACGGTTGCCGACCGTGCTCAAGGTGCCCAATTTTTCGGCTGCGAAGCCGCGCTGATTTCGGGACCACGGGCCGGCGCGGCCTTTCGCTTTACCGATCTGGAAGAGGCCAAGGCGGCCTGCCCCGACATGCCGGTGCTCGCCAACACCGGCGTGCGGCACGACACCGCAGAGCGCATCCTCGAAACGGCCGACGGCATTATTGTCGGTACATCGCTCAAGATTGATGGCAAGACAAAGAATCGCGTGGATCCCGAGCGCGCCAAGCGGATGGTGGATCTGACTCGCGTCGCGCGTGAGCATCATCTCGAGCGCAGTTCCCATGCGCGTGCGTAACGGGCTAAACCAGCGATCGTCGCGAATGAAACGAAAGATGGAATACTGGACGAGTGTCGCAAATTCGAATAGCGAGTACTGGCTGAGGCCAAATTCGCCTGTCGAGGCACCTACGTCGGTCCTTGCAGACGAGCTGGCTGGGGCGTACTGGGCGAGTCTGTCTGAGTCCCTTGCCCACGCTGTCAGTGTAGATGGCGATGCACTCGGCCCGGTCGCGTTGCGGATCGGTCGTCGTGGGCCCGTAATCCTCTCCTTTGAGCAGGCAGTGGTCAGCCCCGTCGAGGGCGGCATCGAGGTGCGTTTCCCGATTGAAGCAGGCTTTGCTGCATCGCAGCCTGGCGGCGAGTTGCGTCTCGTGGCGCGCACCGTCGGCAGCCGTGTGACGCTCGGTGTCGTTGTCGATGGCTATCGCCCGCGCTTCGAGAAGCTGCGCATCCTGACCTTTCCGATTGCCGCGCCGTACACGCTCGCACAGCACCTCGTGCACCGCTGGGTGACGCGCAAGAGTCTTGTGCGGCTCGCCGAGGTGATCCAATGACGCGCCTGGCAGGTGTCAAGATCGGCGTCGTTGGCGCTTCCGGCTACGTTGGGCGACGGCTCGTGCCGGCGCTGCGCGACGAAGGAGCAATCGCGCGCGCCATCGGTCGGCGATCCGACCCGGACCTCAACAAGGTTCGTGGTATCGAGTTTGCGCTTGGCGATGCGCTCGACCGAGCATCGCTCGACAAAGCGTTCGTCGGTCTGGATGTTGTCTACTGGCTGGTCCACTCGATGGGCGCGGGTGGCGACTTTGCCGAACTCGACCATCAGGCAGCCGAGAATGCTGCGCAGGCTGCTGCTGCTGCTGGCGTGAAACAGATCATCTACCTCGGTGGTCTTGGCGATGACGCTCCGGACCTCTCTTCGCACCTGCGCAGCCGACTCGAGACGGGCCGCACGCTCGAAGCTGGCACTGTCCCTGTCACGACACTGCGTGCAGCCATGGTGATTGGCATGCAGAGCGCGTCGTTTCGCATGCTGCGCGACCTCGTCCACCGCCTGCCGATCATGGTGACGCCGAAGTGGGTGACGACGAAATCGCAGCCGATTGCCTTCTCGGACCTGAGGCGCTATCTCGTTGGCGTCGCAGCGCTCCCCGCGGCGTATGGGCGCTCATTCGACGTCGGTGGCCCCGACATCCTTTCTTTTCAAGAGATGATGGAGCGCACTGCCGTGCTGGCTGGACGTCGCAAGCCGATTATCTTGCCGACGCCGGTGTTGTCTCCCAGTATTTCGTCACTTTGGTGTGGGCTCATCACGGATGTCGACACCAACATCGCTCGTCCGCTGGTCGATGGTCTGCGCAACGAAACGATCTGTCGAGGGTCGGCGATCATGGAGCTTGTGCCATTCGAGCGAATGCACTTTGATGCAGCGGTAGAACGTGCACTCGTCGGCGTGCCACTGACGTACTAACGACTACTCGAGCGGCCAGACGAGGCAGCCCGCGTTGTGCCGCAGACGATGTGTGTCAATGCGAAAGCGGAGTTTGCCGTAGCGCGTGCGGTGCGGGCCGAATACGAGCAGCCCGAGTCCGCATGCCTCAGCAACACCGATCGTGGTTTTGAGTGGGCGCGGCGAGTTGTAGACCAGGATCTGTGCTTTGGCACCTGCTGCTCGGGAGCGACCAATAATTGCTGCCATTTCTTCGCGCACGGCGGGGTTTCCCATGTGCCGGCGCGCAGCAGCATTCGCGTTACCAACCGGTAGGGTGGCCGCGAGACAGGGCAAGAGTTAGGAGTTCGCCTGGACTGCCGATTCGATCACGGTCACGCGTCGCCGACGTCACTTGCGGGAGGCGGTCACAATCGGCTTATAGGTTTCGCTGGCTGCGCGGAGTAGGCGCCCCTTCATGTACGGCATCAGCAGTACAAACCAGAGACCTGCACCCAACGCGGCACCTACGATCATCCCCGGCATCTGGAAGGTAAAGAAGCCAATCAAAGCGAGTAGGCCGACGAGACCAATGCCCATCCGCGATAGTACTTTGAAGCGTCTTTGTGTGAGTGCCGCAACCAGTTCTAATCGTTGAGCTTCCGCTTCCGTGTCGTAGCGCAACCCGCAGCCCTGACACTTGATCACGTCACCGGTGCGCCCACGCGTCTCAATACCACATTCACACTTGATCACAATCGGGGCAGGAGCCATCTTCGTATTGTGGACGGAAACCTTGTAAACAGCAATTGCAAGTTGTAGAGTCTGGCCAGCCGGATGGAGAGCCGGGTGATAAACGAAGGAGGAGTCATGCCAGGAGGCGAAGTATCGCTCGATCAAGTTGGTCTTATCAAGACCATGCAGTGGTACGACGGGTTTGTTATTGGGCTTGCCTGCCCGGGATTTATTCTCGTGGGTATCGCAGGATCGACGCTTACCTTAGGCCCCGTTTGGGCTTCAGTAATCTGGTTTCTCTCGGCATTAGTCGGTGGACTATCGGCCTATATCTATGCCGAACCTGCCGCGATGTTCCCTGATAAGTCCGGTGGTATGCCGATGTACGCCAAAGAGGGTTGGCGCCAGCACTTCTCGCTCGCTGGTCCGATTGCAACGTTTGGCTATTGGTTTGCGTGGTCGTCGGTACTTGCAATCTACGGTGGCATCATCGGCACCTTGCTGCTCTCGCGGTTCAAGCCCGAAGCATTAGCGACCGTATGGCACTTGCCGATCGTTGATGTTACGTGGCCGCGCCTGATTGGCGCTCTCTGCATCTTGGCGTGCTTTGTCTTTAACTATGCTGGTATGCGTCCAGCAGTGTGGTTCTCGTATGTCACAGGCGCGATGATGGTACTTCCCGTTGCCGCTCTCGCCTTTATCCCGATCATCAAGGGACAACTCGGCGATGGCAATATTGAGTGGGTTCTTAACAGCACAACGATCGACGCCAATGTCGCGTACTACGGTGGCACGCCCAGCCTGACGCAGGCGATCATTCTCGGCATCGTCTGGTTCTGGGTGATTGCTTGGTCCTCGTACGGTTCAGAGGCACCAGCGACCTTCGCTCCCGAGTATCACGATACAAAGAGTGATACTCAGAAGGCCATCGCTTCGACGGCCGTGCTGGGTGGGGTCTTGGCGCTACTGCTGCCGTTGACGGTTGTCGCTGCGGTCGGCATGGACACGATTGCGGCCGACCCTACGTACATCGCGTTCTTGACGACAGCGCTTGACGTAACCGTTGGCACGACGCTCGGTGCTGTCTTTACCGTGTTCCTCTGCGCAGGTCTCTTGTTGTCAATGAATACCGCGACAATGGATGGTTCGCGTGCGCTCTACGGTATGGCTAAGGATGGTCTCACGATCCGGTGGTTTGCGAATTTGAATAAACATAGTGTGCCGGGGCGTGCAATGTTCTTGGACATGGTCTTTAACGTGTTCCTCTTGTTCTTCGCTCCGACGCTGCTCTTTATCCTGCTGGCGGGCAACGCTGGCTATGTGCTGGCTCACGTGCTCGCGCTTTCAGGCTTCTTGCTGTTGCGCAAGTATCGGGGGAATTGGCCGCGCCCGCTCAAGCTCAGTAGTACTTGGGTAGTGATTGCATGGATCGCTCTCATCGTCAATGGGATTGGCACGATCGTTGGAATCGCATACATGCAGTACACCGGTTATCTCGTCAAGTTCAATGCTGATGGCGTGGCGGATGTGACGGGGTACCGTCCGGCCGCACTCGCAGTCGGTGTCGGTGTGATTATCGTCGCCGTGGTTGGCTACATCATTGGTCAGAAGCAGGTCGGGCGACCGATCTCCCTCAGGGATCCCTCGGATGAGGAGCCTACCCCGCAAGTGTACGAATTGATGGGCAAGCATGCTCCTTCGGGAGACTAGTCTCAGCTCTTCTTGACGGGTCCCTCGGGGTCGGCTTCGGCCGGCCCCGAGGGACCCGTTTTGGTTTGTGGCGAGCACATTCGCTCGTACCTGATGCGCTAGGCTGATGCCATCACGATCGTGCAGATGCGGAGGCTCGACATGGCGGCAACAGCAACACACCCCGGCGTGTTCATCGCGGGTGCTTGGCAGGCAGGCGAGGGCGAGACGATCGAGGTCCGCAGCCCGTGGGACGACAGCCTGGTCGGCTCCGTCGGCGCGGCAACGCCCGATCAGGTGGATGCCGCCGTCAAGGCTGCTGCCGACGCCTTTCCCGCCTGGCGCAAGACGCCGCTGATGGTGCGTGTTGAGATTTGCCGCAAGGCGTACGACATCTGCATGGAGCGGGCTCCTGCGATCGCCAAGATGATCAGCCGCGAGACGGGTAAGACGATTCGCGAGGCCGAAGAGGAGATGGTCGAGTTTACCGTCGACCACTTCCGGCGCGCCTCCGAGGACGTCATTCGTTATCGCGGTCAGGTGCTGCCGTCGACCCAGGAACACAACGGATCGAAGCGGATCATGGTTGTGCAAGAGCCGATCGGAGTCGTCGCGGCCGTGTCGCCGTGGAACTTCCCCGTTGACATCGCGGGTATTCCAATCGTCTACGGCCTTGCGTTGGGTTGCACGTTGGTGTGGAAGGCGTCCGAGATCGCGCCGATCTGCGCGAACATGTTTGTCGATGTGCTGCACGATGCTGGGTTCCCGCCCGGCACGATCAACCTGGTCCATGGTCGTGGCGACATTGGTGCGCAGTTGGTGCGTCACGAGTCGGTTGGTTCGGTTGTCTTTACGGGCTCGGTCGAGACGGGCGAGAAGGTTGCGCGTGACGCGGGCCTCAAAAATCGTGTGCTCGAGTTGGGTGGCAACGGTCCGCAGATTGTGCGTGCCGATGCCAATCTCGAGCGCGCAGCCGATGCGGCGATCACCGGCTGCTTCTATCTGGCGGGGCAATGCTGCACGGCTGCTGAACGGATCCTTGTGCATCGCGATGTGCAGGATCGTTTCGTCGAGTTGCTCGTCGAGCGCACGAATGCGTTGAAGACGGGCGATCCGCTGGATTACGCGACCGATATGGGTCCTCTCGCGACGGATGCGAATCTCAATCGCACGAAGGAGCACGTTGCTGACGCGGTGGCCAAGGGTGCCACGGTGGTGCATGGCGGTGGCGCTGATGGTCGACTGCACGAGCCGACCGTGATCGTCGGTGTCACGAGCGACATGCGTATTGCCAAGGAGGAGACGTTCGGCCCGGTCGCGCCGATCATCACCTTCGACACGGACGAGGAGGCGATCCGCATTGCCAACGAGACGGAGTTCGGTCTAACGGCGGCGGTCTTTACGGAGGATCTCCGCATCGCGTGGCGCTATGCCGAGGAGCTCTGCCACGGCACCGTGCACATCAATGAGACCACGAATTATTGGGATCAGATGGCGCCGTTTGGTGGAGCCAAAAAGTCGGGTTCGGGACGCGAGTTGTCGACCCATATTCTCGATGCGATGTCGGAGACCAAGCAGATCACGTGGGACGTCTTCTAGCGGCGGACATCGCTCAGCGGTACACCATCGCGTAATACGATGTAATATACTTTGACGATGGCGGCACCAAAACGGCAAACTACGCGCGAGATCATCTCGCTACGGCTTGATCCCGACACGCTCGTGCGTGTTTCTGCGCAGGCAACTGCGCAACGCATCTCGCGGACGGCGCTCGTCGAGCGCTATATCTTGGAGGGCATGGAGCACGACGCTCATCCACTGATCCAATTTCGCGAGCGCAGTGGGCGACGAGTTGCCGTCGTTGCGGGACATCGACTCGAGGTGCGGCATGTCATCAATCTGTTGCATGGGTGCGCCGGGGACCAGGAGCAAGTGGCGCGCCAACTCAACCTCTCGACGCCACTGGTCGAGGCGTGCGTATCGTTTTACGTCACACACAGAGACGAGATGGACGCGTACGCGGCCCAAGTTGATGCCGAGAATGAGGCGTTGTTTCGCGCCGATCTGGCAGCATCGACGGTGTTTACACCTCGTTGAAAATCTTGTTGGACAGGCATTTTCCAGACGCTATCGCGGTTGCTCTGAGAGACCGTGGGTTTGATGCTGAGTCGGTGCAGGGAAGGCCAGAGTTGGTGCAGCTCACGGATCGTCTGCTATTCGTGCGCGCAGCGCAGGAGGGGCGTGCGATCGTCACGGAGGATCGGGTCGACTTCGGGCGGATCCTGCAGGACCCACCGGACGAGGTCGATACTCATGCCGGCGTGGTGTTCGTGTCTCCGACGCGCTTTCCGCGTCGCCCGAGCACGTACCCGCAACTGATCGAGGCGCTCGCTGCACTACTGGAGGCAAACCCGGCTGAGCACGCGCTGGTGGGATCGATCCGCTGGCTTGCACCGGTCGAGCACACCGCCTAATGGCAGTTTAGTCGCGGCGATCGGAGGCACTGAGCAGCTTCGGGCCCGCACTCCAACGCAGTTGTGCGCAGGCAACATCAGGGGCAGAGGGGAAGCTGAGGCAGATGATCCCGCCCTTCTTCAGTTCGATGTCGAGCGCATTGCTGTTGCCCGTTAGCAGTTGGGCGGCGAGCATCGACAGGTTGGGTTCGTGCCCGACGAGGGCGACCGTTGCGACGTCGGCTTGCTCGCGCAGCACGGCGAGTGCGGGTGCAACACCAGCAGACGCTCCGAGCGCGTCACAGAGTTCTGGTTCGGGCCAACCCGCCTCGCTCTGCAAGATCAGCGCTGTCTGTTGCGCCCGCAGGTACGGGCTCGTCAGCACACGATCAACGTGGGGGATAATCGTTTGCAGGTGTTGAGCGATTTGGACGAAGCGGCGCTGGCCGGCTTTCGTCAAGGGGCGTTGCGCGTCGTCGGCCCAGCGCGACGCATCGCGACCCTCGGCGACGGCATGGCGGACGAGGTAGACCTCCATTGCGCTGCGCGGCCTAGCCGTCCAACCCGAGGGAGGCGAGCGCGGCCAGACAGATGGCCTCGTCCTCCGCACTGAGCGCGCCGCTGACACCGAGCGCGCCGATCAGCTCGCCGTTCTTGCGGATTGCGACCCCACCCGCAAAGACGATCATGCGGCCACCCATCGCGTTGGCAAAGCCCCAATCACCATTGCCCGGCAGGCTAATCTCGGCCATCTCGCCCGTGCGACACTGCCACATCGCCGACGAGAACGCCTTGTCCGTTGCGATCGGCAGTGCGCCCAGCGGAGCCTTGTCCATGCGGCCCGAGGCGACGATGTGGCCAGCACGATCGCTAACAACAGCCGCGATCTGAAGGTCCATGCCGGCGGCGGCGGTGTGCGTGGCACGCACGATCTCGAGCGCCAATTCGACGTTGACATCGCGACCCTCAACAAGTTCGCTCATCGTGTTTTCTCCCTGTACTCATTCGGCGAGGGGTGGCCGGCTGAGGAGTGGACCCGGGCGGGATCGAACCGCCGACCTCCTGGGTGCGATCCAGGCGCGCTCCCAACTGCGCTACGGGCCCGTGGGGGCGGAGAGTACCCGCTCCGTTGTGAGCGGCGACGCGAGTGCGCCGCCGCGGTGGTGCTTAGGACGAGAAGTCGACCTTGACGGGCTCGCGGTCGGCGGCTTCATCGAGCTCGAAGAACTCCCGGATCGAGAAGCCAAATGGGCCTGCCACCACGACGCCAGGGAACTGCTGGATCTTGGTATTGAAGATCTGCACCGCACTGTTGTAGAGCCGACGCGACCCGGCGATCTGGTCTTCCGTATTCGATAGCTCGGTCTGCAATTGCGTAAACGACTCCACGGCGCGCAGCTGCGGATACGCCTCAGCGATTGCGAACAGCCCGCCGAGCGCCTGGCCGAGCACGCCCTCTGCCTTGGCCGATTCGCCCGGAGTCTTGGCGCCCATCGCGGCAGCGCGCGCGTTCGTAACCTTCTCGAAGGTCTCGGTCTCGTGCGCTGCATAGCCCTTGACCGTCTCGATCAGATTCGGGATCAGATCGTGTCGGCGCTTAAGTTGCACATCGACACCACTCCACGACTCGTCGCACGTGTTGCGGGCCTGCACGAGTCCGTTGTAGACGACTACAAGGATCAACGCGAGGACGATAACGATGCCGATGATGATCAGAGCGATGACCACAGAAGAACTCCCTTACGAGTGATTAGACGCATACTAGTACGAGTCCGCTAGTTGTGGGAAAAGTCGCTGCGCGTTACTCGGCGTACCAATTCGACGAGTCCAGCGACGCCGAGCCCAATCGGTGGTATGGCGATCCATTCGTCGGCACGATGAGCGTGGTCGCCGCGACTGATACCGATGGCGACGGCGGGAATGCCACGTGCGAGAGCGGCATTCGCGTCGGTCGACGCGAGGTGTTCTTCGGCAGGTCCAAGTCCGACTGCGATGCGAGCTGCGTGCGCGGCCGCGATCAGTGGCGCATCAGGTCGATTCGTACCGCCTGGCCGATTGCCGACTTCGCAGATTTCGACCGTGACACCGGCGGGCAGTCCAAGAGCGAGTGCCCGACGGACGCGCGCGTTGGCCGCGTCGGCAATGCGGGCGTCCGCGTGGCGGATGTCGATCAACATTGCTGCATGCTCGGCGATTGCATTGACCGCCGTGCCGCCTTCGACGATGCCAACGTTGAGTGTCGCTGGCGGCGCGGTCGTCAAGAGTCGGTCGCCGGCAGCAAGCAGCGCGTGCACTGCGCTACCACGCCCACGGTCGCTCCAGGAGTGTCCGCCGGGGCCAACGAAGTCGACACGAAGTCGAACCGATGCGATGCCGCCGATGCTAAGCGAGTCCACGCCATGTCCCTCGATCGCGATCAGCGCGTGCACGGACTCGTGGTCGAGCAAGGCAGTGACACCACTCAAATCGCCGAGACCCTCCTCGCCAACCGTGGCCGCCAGCAGGACGGGCGTGACGGGCGGCTCGCGGACAAGCACGCGCGCCACATGCAGCAGGGCGGCCAGCCCGAGCGCGTTGTCGCCGATGCCCGGCGCGACGAGCCGAGCGCCATCGCGCCGCACGTCGACTGCAGTGAGTCCGGGAAAGACCGTGTCGAGGTGCGCGCACAGGGCTAGTGCGGGTCCGGGGCCTCCGAGTCGCGCAACGACGTTGCCAGCGGTGTCGAATGTGGCCGGTATGTCAGCGTCCATTAGCAGGTCGAGGAACACCGCTCCACGCTGTTGTTCGGCAAATGTGGGAGCCGGAATCGCACACAGCATGCTGGTTTCGGCGACGATGCGTTCGACGTCGGTTTCCGTTGGGATTTCGCTGCCCGCCACGCGTGGAGCGTACCCCGTGATGTGCAGGTGCGGCTGCGTTCCGACAAAAATCGCGTTTTCGGCTAGACTTCGCACGGTTCAACGGCTCGTGGTAGCCCGACCAGGAAGGTATCTATGTCGGAAAGTCAGACACTCTTCGCCTCTGTCATCGAGGCGCATCTCGCACTCAAGCGTCAAAATGCAAGGCTCGAGCAGGACATGCCGCTCGGGGAATTTATCCCCTCCGACCCCTTTGATAACCATGCCCTCTTTAAGACCGAGGACAGTGCGCGGCTCGAAGAGGAAGAGACGGGTGAGCACCCAGCGGTTCGACTCGAATGGAACGCGGACGAGACCGTGCAAGCCACCGAGGACACCGGGTGGTCCGACACGCAGTCCTCGGGCGAGTTCGACTGGGAGAAGTAAGCGAAGGGCCTAGTGGCCCTTCAACTCTTGGATGCCGTTGCCACCGTCGACAACGAACGGTTGGCCGGTGACGTACGACGCCTCGTCACTGGCGAGGAACGCGACAACCGCCGCGACCTCAGCCGGCGTGCCAGCTCGTCCGATTGGCGTGTAGGCGGCAGCCATGAGTTCGTCCTCCTCAGATGAGGCCGTGTGGATCAGGCCCGGGGCGACCGAGTTGCAGGTAATGCCGTACGGACCCTCTTCGAGTGCCACCGTGCGCATCAGTCCGTCCATGCCGCTCTTTGCTGTCGCGTAGGCGCTGCTACCCGCCACAGACACGAGCGGCCCCGTCACACTCGACAGCATCACGATGCGCCCGTAGTTGTTCGCGCGCATGTGGGGGATGGCTGCGCGTGTCGTATGGACCGCGGTCATCAATGTGATCTCGAGTTGGCGGGACCAGTCGGCGGCGGGCTGGTCTACGAGTGAGCCAGAGGCGAGCGTGTCGCCGGTCTGCACCATGCCCGCATTGTTGACGAGGATGTCGAGCCGGCCGAGTGTCGCCGCTGCCTCATCGACGAGCGCAGTTGCAGCCGTCACGTCGGTCAGGTCGGCAGTCATGCCCGTCGCATCAAAGCCTGCTTCGACGAGTTCGACAGCCCGCTGGTGGATTCGGTCCGTCGTCGCGGCGAGCACGACGCGAGCACCTTGTTGTGCCAGCAGGTGTGCTGTTGCAAAGCCGATGCCGTCGGACGATCCTGCACCCGTCACGAGTGCGGTCCGGCCGGTCAGTGCAAACGCTTGGGACATGGGATTACGGTAGTTGGTAATCCGGCAGGCTGACGCCAACCGCATCGTCGACGGCAGAGAACCGGCACAATGCGCCGTGCAGGAGTGATCCTGCGCTTGGGGCCATAGCTCAGCTGGGAGAGCACCTGCTTTGCAAGCAGGGGGTCGTCGGTTCGATCCCGACTGGCTCCACCTGAACTGCGTTCGAGATCCGTCCTCTAGTTGTCGGTGGCGAATAAAGGGGTCTGGCTCGGTTTCGTGATGGGGGGGCGGATCCCACAACCCCGCGGTTGTGGCGTCCGCCCATCCCCGCGGTTGTGGGATCCGCCCCCCCATCACGAAACCGAACCAGACCCCTTTGTCCACGCCCGTCACCGGCCGAAGGCGGCTAGGATCGTGCTATCCCACCGCCTGACCCGGAGGTCCCTGATGCCCAAGCGCGTGCTCGTAATCGTCCCGTTCCCGCTCGACGACGAGGGCGTCGCCAATCGGCGCCTACAGGTGTCGGAGATCGATCTTGGCCCTGACATCCAATTCGACTTCGAGCCCGTCAAGGCCGGAGCGGCACTGCTGGACAGCTATCACGACACGATGCTCGCCGAACTCGCGCTCTACGAGGTAGGCATGACCGCCGAGGAGCGCGGCTACGACGCAGTCTGTATCGACACGATGAGCGACTCGGGCGTCAACGCCTTGCGGTCGGTGCTCAAGATCCCGGTGATCGGGCCCGGACGCGCGTCGTACCTCACCGCATTGATGCTCGGATCTCGCTTCTCGGTCCTCACCCAATGGGACGGCTGGATGCATCTCTACCGCAAGAGCATTCACGAGGCCGGGCTTGATGCGCAGTGCGCGTCGATCCGTTCGATCAACATACGGCCCGACCTCAAGAATCTGCTGGGAGGCAAGGAGGAGGTTGTCTTCCCACTCCTACTTGAGGAATCGTTGCGCTGTATCGAGGATGGGGCCGATGTCATTTGCCTCGGCTCGACGACGATGCATCAGGCGCATGGTTTCTTGACGGAGAATTTGCCAGTGCCAGTGATTAATCCTGGTCCGTTGAGTTACGCGATCGCGCAGATGCTGCTGGTGACCGGACTCTCGCAGAGCAAGACCTTCTATCACACGCCGGAGGTCCCCAAATTGGGCATGGCGGAGGCGATGCTTGCAGCAGCGCAATCATTTGCGGCCGACGCGGGCTAGAGAACCTCATTGCCGATCGCGGCACGCAGCGCCGACAGAACCTCATCGTCCTCTGGATAGTCCTTGCGGCCCAGCGCGTGCTTGGAGTACACGAGCTCGCCATTCGCCTCGAGGTCGTAGACCCCGCCCCGACCAGGGACGAGTGTCAGTTCGGTAAGCACGGGTCCCCAACCAGCCAGAATCTTCGCCGCGAGACTCGCAGCGTTCGTCGTTGCTCCTCAGGGAAGGCAGTACGTCAAACGAACCACGTGCATCGGATTGATCGCCATCTGGAGATGATAGAAGGCTGAGGTGGCGGCATACCCTTGAAGCACTTTAGACTCCCGCCATGGCACCTTTGGAGGAACAGGTCTGGCCCGTTCACGCGAGTCGCGCCGAGCGTCGCGTGCTCGGCAAGGCGGCACGCGAGACCCTGCCGCTCGCAGGCCTTGCCGACACCGGCGTTGGTCTCGTCGGACGCGATCCCGTCGCGCTCATCGGCGAGCAGGACGCTGGTCGTCTCGAATGGCTTGTACCGATTCGCTACGGCCGCATGCTGCGTAGCTCCTTCACCTTCTATCGCGGCACCGCCGGTCTGATGGCACACGATCTCGCCTTCGCACCATCAAGCGGGCTCAATGTTCAACTCTGTGGCGACGCACACCTCTCCAACTTCGGCCTCTACGGTTCGCCCGAACGCGCGCTCGTGTTTGACCTCAACGATTTTGACGAGACGCTGCCGGGGCCCTTCGAGTGGGACGTCAAGCGTCTCGTCACGAGTACCGTCATTGCGGCCCGTGACCGCGGCTTCAAACCCAAGCATCAGCGTGCAATCGCGATGGCAACGGCCGAGCGGTATCGCACAGCGATGCGCGAATTCGCGAACCTCCCAACGCTCGAAGCCTGGCACGTACAACTCGAGGTCGACACGGCACTGGCGACCGTCACCGACAAGAACTGGCGCGCGTTCATCACTCGTTCCGCCGAACGAGCCCGCGGCAAGCACCACCTACAAGCCGCATCGCGCTTTACGACGGTTGTCGACGGGCAGCGGCAAATCGTTGCCGAACCGCCCCTGATCGTGCCGCTACGGTCGCTGCCAGAAGGGCTACTCGCCGAGCATCCGGAGGCGATCGTTCGCACGGCGTTTCTGCAGTACCGCGACTCGGTCCGCGACGATATTCGGGTACTGCTCGATCGCTACACGTACGTCGATTCGGCACTCAAAGTCGTTGGTGTCGGCTCGGTCGGTACGCGCTGTGTGATTGTGCTGATGCAGGGCGCGGACGAGAGCGACCTACTCTTCTTGCAGGTCAAGGAGGCGGGGCCGTCCGTGCTCGAGCGCTATCTCGGAGCCAGCGCGTATGCGCATTCGGGCGAACGCGTCGTGCAAGGCCAGCGACTCGTGCAATCGGCGAGCGATGCCTTTCTTGGTTGGGCCGACGGTCCGCTCGGTAAGCACTATTACTGGCGGCAGTTGCGCGATTGGAAGGGCTCGGCCGAGATCGAAGGGATGGATGAGAAACTCTTGCTGCTATACGGCAAGGTTTGCGCGTGGACTCTCGCCAAGGCGCATGCTCGTTCGGGTGACCGCATCGCACTCGCGTCCTACATGGGATCGTCGAACCGCTTCGAAGACGCCATCACGCGACACGCCATTGCTTATGCCGATCAGACCGAGCGCGACTATGGCGCACTCCAGTGGGCTGTACTCGAGGGTATTGTCGTCGCGCACGACGACACAGACAACCACGAATGACGAGTGAGGCACCACCGCGCGCTGGGCTGATCTTGGCCACGCTGATCCTCGGCGCCGCCGTCGCCAACATGAATCTCTCGGTTGCGAACGTCGCGTTGCCGACGATTGGGCGCGACCTCCATGCCTCGCAAACTGCACTCAACCTCGTCGCGGTTGGCTTTACGCTCGGCCTCGCTGCCTCCGTGCTGTATCTCGGAGCAGTCGCGGATCGCTACGGCCGCCGCCGGATGCTGATTGTGGGACTGGCTCTTTCGATCGTGGCGGCAGGCATTGCCGCGGCAGCACCGACGGTCGAGATACTGGCCGCCGCTCGTATCTTTGGTGGCATTGCAGCTGGCATGGCCTTCCCGACCACCCTCTCGATCATCTCCAGCTTGTTTGAGGGCGGCGCCAAGACGCGTGCGATCGCACTCTGGACGGGCATTGGTTGTGGCGCATCTGCACTCGGGCCGGCGGTCGCCGGTTACCTGCTTCAAAACCACGGCTGGGGATCGGCGTTTACACTGACGATCCCGATTGCCGCGGTCGCGCTTGTGCTCGCCGTCGTTTTCATCCCACACCACACGGGCGAAGATGATCAAGCCGTCGATCATCTCGGCGGCGTGCTCTCTGTGCTCGCTGTTGGCAGCTTGACCCTCGGATTGCACTTCGTCGCAATCCCTGGCTCGTTCGTTTTCGGGCTCGGTCTGCTCCTCGGATCGATCCTCGGCTTTGCCGTCTTTGCGTGGCGACAGTTGCGTGCACCAAACCCACTCTTCGATCTCAAGATCGCGGCTCGGCGCACCTTCTGGGTCGCTGGACTAGGGGGCCTGATTGTTTTTGGCTCACTCGTTGGCACGATGTTTATTGGTCAGCAGTACTTGCAAAACGTGCTCGGATATTCGACGTTCGCTGCAGGTGTAGCCGCACTACCTTCGGCTGTCACGATGATTGCAGTTTCGCCGTTCGCTGCCCGCTCGATCGAGCGATACGGTAGTCGTCTCACAATGGTGGCCGGGTTCGCTGCGGTGCTCGCCGGCGTCCTCCTGATGTTCACGTGGCGCGAAGGCGCATCGTATCTGCCCGTGGGAGTGGCGTTCGCGGTAATCGGCGTTGGCATTGGGCTCGCTGGCTCGCCCGCATCGAGGTCGATCATGGCGTCGGTACCGGCACGGCGTGCTGGCATGGGCTCGGCGATGACGGACCTGCAGCGGGATCTCGGCGCGGCAATCATGCAGTCGCTCTTGGCGGCTTTTTTGACGGTCAAGTATTCCGCCTCGATCAAGTCGAAGCTCGCCGATCTGCCCGCCCAACAGCGAGCTCAGATCAGCGAGAGCACAGCTGCTGTCTTGCAAGACTCGTTCGGTGGTGTCGAGGTGCTTGCACAGCAATATCCGGCGCAAGGCGCAGCCATCATCGCTGCTGGACGCGACGCGTTCCTGCAAGGCTCAGCGCTCGCCATCCTCGTTGCCAGTATTGCCGTTGGGCTTGGGCTCGTGCTGGTCTGGTTCGCCTTTCCTCGACACGCCGAAGAACTGGCTACCGAAGCAGAGTACGCGCGCGAGCAGTAACTGCTGGAGTGGTGCGGCTCCAGCGCGGGACTGTTTCGATCGCACACGCATAATTTGTCCGGAACGTAACGAGGGGGGTGACGCTGTTGCGCCACCCCCCTCGGGCCGAACGACAGTGCTATGCGCGTTGTCTACACCGTCGAGGGCGTAGTAGTGCGGACTGGCTTCGCCGGATCGAAAATCATCCACTGCGCGGCGATCAGCGCCACCACGAAAATGATGCCGGCGATCACGCTTGCCGAGCCACTTAGTGCAAACGGAGACACCCAAGCCACGATGTTCACGATCAGATACACGAAGAACCATGGCGACTTCGTACCCGTCTCGTCCGAGATCCGCGCGAGCCACATCCAGGACAGAATCACGCCCACAATCGGAATCAGGAACAGCAGCACGAGCCACGGATTCTTGCCCGCTAGGCGAGCCCAGCGGGTGAAGTTGAGCATCGGCACGAACGACAACCAGCCATGCGACACGCCCGATGCGTTGCAGAGGCTCATCAGGCGGATACCGACGATCACGTATCCAACCAGATAAATCAGGCCGAACGTGGAGAACTCTGTAGTACCCATGAGAACAACACTCCTTGCAGGGGGGGGCGATCATTACACATCTACTGCGCGATGTCTTGATTTCCTGCCGATTGGCTTCCTCGCTGTAGTTCCGTTGCTGGCATTCGGTAGGATCGATCTACAATGCCTGCCGCTCATGACACGCAGTGCGGAATCTGTCGGCGCAATCTGCTGACAGGCGAGCGCCCGCTCACATACATGGATCCGCGCGCTGACTCGATCGTGCTGGTCTGTTCGCTATGCAGTGAGCGCGCCGAGACGAACGGTTGGCAGGTACAAGAGATCGCAGCACCCGTGTCAGTGCGGGTCGATGACTCGGATCGCACGGTGCGTATCCTGACGGCGCAGGTGAGCACATTGCAGACCCAGCTCGAGACCACACTGGACACACTCGACGATACGCGTGACCACACCTCTGGACGCGAAACCGAACTCGCAACACTCGCCGCGCGACTCGCTGACGCGGAGGCCGAGGGCGCTGCGGTGCGTGTGGCGCTCGCCGAAGCGGAACGCCGGCTCGAGCAGGCGCGCCACGGTCTGGAGGAGTCGCAGACGGCGCAAGCGACGCTTCTGCGCGCTCGTCGGCGCGAAGCCGATGTTGTATACCTCGCTGGCATCGCAGCCGAGGTCTTTAATCGCTCCCCACAGGCCGCCACGATTGGTCTGCTCGTCGGATTGCACGGCACGCCAACGGTGCGCATCGACGTGACCAATGTGGATCTGCCGCGCCAGGTGTGCATCGCCTTCGCCTGGCCGCATGGTGGGCGTGACTATCGCGTCGACATCGACCTCGTGTCCCGCCGTTTCGACCTCACCGACCTCGTGCCGGGTGGCGATGGGCGACTAGTCGAGCGGACAGAGAGTTTGTTTGGTAACGCGGATTGGCTGGATGGGCGCATCGTCGCAGAGCCCGCCGAGCCGACGATGCTGTAGAGCCGGCACGACGTCATGTCCGCGGAGTATGGTGGTGATGCTTCGGACATTGCGGTTCGAGCGTAGAGGAGGACACCATGTCGGCAATTAGTTGGATCATCGCTCTCATCATCCCGATCGTCTTTGCGGTGGTGTGCTGGAAGCTCGCGGGCGTTCGTAACCGCAGGCAGGTGCTTTGGGCGATTCTGGGCTTCTTCTTTCCGATCTTGGCCCTCATCATTTTGCTGGTCATTGGCAAGGCGGGACCGAAGACGGCGTAGATCAAGGCTGGTGTGCTGGGCGTAAGCCTCGGCACACCACACGTGTCGCATTGCGGCTTGGAGGGTTGGCACCGGATCCGGGGCGACGCTGCTCGCGTAGGATCCCTCCGTGGCAAATCGTCCCTCGCGTGGTGATGTTGCCGATGTCGTGATCGAGTCGCTGGCGAACGGCGGTCGTGGCGTCGCGCGCATTGATGGTTTCGTAGTCTTTGTCGATCGTGCACTGCCTGGCGATCACGTGCGTGTGCGCGTTCGCACATCGCGACGCAAGTATGGCGAGGCTGATGTTGTTGAACTGCTCACAGCTGGTCCCGATCGCGTCGAGCCGACCTGCCCACACGTTGGCGCCTGCGGCGGGTGCCGCTGGCAGCCGCTCGCATACTCCGCGCAACTGAAGGAGAAAGAGCAGCTCGTGCGCGACGCCATTGCGCGCATCGCGCACCTGCCCGACGTACCGATCGAGACGATCATTGGCGCCGAGGAAAACCTTGAGTACCGCAATAAGGTCGAGCTGACCTTTACGCAGACGGAGGAGGGGCCTGCGCTCGGCTTCCATCGTGCCGGACGCTGGGACCAGGTGCTCGAGATCGATCGCTGCTTCTTGATCACCGCGCCACCGAATGCGGCCAAGGACGCCGTGCAGCGCTGGGCGCGCAGTTCGGGACTCGCTGGCTACGACCAGCGCCTCCACGAGGGCGAGCTGCGCAATCTGATTATCCGACACTCGCAGCGCACGGGCGACGTGCTGCTCGTGCTCGTGACGACGGATCTTGACCTGCCACTGCTCGCAAACCTTGTCGACGAACTGCACGAGTCCGTCCCCGGCTTTGTTGGTCTCCTACACACGCGTAATAGCGGTGTTTCTGAGACGACGCAAGGCCACCCGACCGAGGTTATTACGGGGCAGGACTACTATCGCGAGGAGATCCTTGGACTCAACCTTCACGTGCCGTGGAATGGGTTCTTGCAGACGAATACGGCGATGTGTGAGCAGCTGTATGGCATTGCGATCGAGGAGGCCCGTCTGACGGGTAGCGAGACGGTCTGGGACCTGTATAGCGGCATTGGTTCGATTGGTCTCGCGTTGGCACGCGACGCGGGTCGTGTGGTGGGGATCGAGATTGTCGAGGAGGCTGTTGCGCAGGCAACGCAGAACGCGACGCGCAACGGTATCGACAACGCCGAGTTTATCGCCGGCGATGTGGCGAAGGTTATCGAGCCGATGGTCGAGGCGGGCGCGTCAATGCCCGACTTGATCGTGATCGATCCGCCGCGTGCGGGTCTAACGCCCAAGGCGGTTAAGCGCGTCCTCGAGTTGGGGGCGCAGACGATCGTCTACGTGTCCTGTAATCCGACGACGCTGGCGGGCAACGCGCTGCTGATGACCGAGGGTGGCTACCGACTCGAGGTCGTACGTCCCGTCGACATGTTTCCCCACACGCCGCACGTCGAGTGTGTGGCGCGTTTCGTGCGCGTCTGACCCCAACATGAAACCAGGGGCGGTGGTGGTGGGTCGGGGTGGCTGTGAGATTTCGTGGTGGGGGGCGGACGCCACAACCCCGCGGATGTGAGGTCCGCCCCCCACACAACCACTCTCGACAGACGGTTTTAGGGGGCGGACCTCACATCCGCGGGGTTGTGGCGTCCGCCCCCCATCACGAAATCGAGCCTACCCCCATCACGAAATCTCAGTACGGCGGCAGCGCGTTGTGCCAGCGCCCAAGTTCTTGAAACGCCTTCCAAAACTTACGCTTCGACGATTCCTCGTCGAGCGACTCGTCAATGTCGGGCGTGACGAGGGCTTCGATCGTCGGCGTCAATTGTTGGATCGAGCCGAGCTGCTCGGCATCGAGCGGCTCAGCCAGTGGTACTTTGATGCGATTGAGGAACTCGGCCGACTCCGGCCCCATGCAGACGATGATCTTCGGCTCGGTGATCTGGATCTCGCGCAACAGGAACTGCGCGGCAGCACCGGCGCCTTCTGAGAGATCGTCATCCGCACGTTTCGCACAATTCGTACCGTAGATCGAGAGTGGATCGATACCGACGCGCGTGACGCTCTTGAGAATCGCACCGCCGGCGCGACCAAAGAAGGCGACGCCTTCCTGGATCTCGGAGGGCTGTGCACGAGTCTTCAGCAGCATGATGTCGGCGAGCGGGTGGCCGGAGCCGAGCACGGGGGCTGCTGCGGGGTCCGTCGGATCGTCCGTGTCAGCGATGTCATCGCCCAGCGTGTTCATCGCCCGAATGGCGCGGGCCAGATATCGCTCATATATCTCGTCAGGTTCAGCCACGGCGCGTCCTTCACCATTCGGCGTGCAGTGGTTTCCTCCTCTTGCGGAACCATTTGCGCGCCTGTAGCGCGAGGATGTTTTTTGGGTGTCGTACGACGCGTGCACCACCCAGCGCGAGCGCGAGCGAGGCAGGATCGTGGAACGCTGGCAGCTCGAGTCCAGCCGTAAACAAGCCATCGATCACGTGGGCGTCCGAGCCTGCACCAGCCGGCAAACCGAGTCGCGTCGCAAACGCCAAGGCCTCATGGTTGAAGCGCTCGCGCGCGAGTCGACCGTTGACGATCTCGAGCGCATCGATCATCGGTGCGAACCGTTCGAGCAGTGGCTCGGGTGGGATTGCGTGCATGCTGTCGAAGGGGTGTGGTACGTAGATGAATGCGCCTTGTGCTCGCATGGCCTCGACCGTGTCAGCGAATGACATGCCGGGGGCGATATCTTCCTTGAGATACATGCCGATCACTTCGCCGGTACGCGTCTTGACCTCGCTCGAGACGGCGATGTGTAGTGGAATGCCGTGCGCCTCGACGTGCGCACGAGCAGCGAATCCGCCCGCTACCGAGTCGTGGTCGGTGACACAGAGAGAACCGAGCCCGAGCGCCAGCGCGCGCTCAACAAGTTCGTCGATGGCGACACCGCAGTCGGGCGAGTAGCAGGTGTGGAGGTGAAAGTCGCCGAAGATGGGCTCGGGCAGCGCCAGCGGCGATGGCGTCCGCGCCAGATCGCTTGCCAACGCGATCAGCTCTGCTGCAGCCTTCTTCGTGCTCTTGAGTCCAATGCGTTCGAGATTGGGCGCAGCGTCGGTGACGACTGCAGTCAATGCCGAGTAGGTATCGCCGACGAGCACGACTAGGTCGATATTGCCCGTACCGATCACGCGCCGGATCGCCGCATCCGTCGCCCAGGTCATCGTGGGCCCACCCACCACGATGTCGCGACGACCAGTCTCCGTGTGTGCCAGGGCTCCTGCTCCTGTTCGCTCGAGTGCGCGCAGAGTCAGTCGACCAGCGGTTTGTTGTGCTGGTGTTCGTGCTGTGCCGACGAGTAACGCCTCGACGCCACGATCCGCAATCGCATCGGCTACGGCCTCGGCTGCCTCGGTGATGGGCCCTGGTCGATCGAGCGGAGCGGGAGAGAAGACGGCGATACGCATAGGCGCACGGTAGCGCCTCATCGTCGGCAGAAACACCGACGGCGGGGTTCCGAGCGTTGGCCCGAAATCCCCGCCGTCGTGACGAGCGACTAATCCAGGCTGTTTAGCGCTTGCGTGCCGCCGGCTTGGCAGCTGGCTTGGCTTTGGTGGCGGGGCGCTTGGCAGCTGGTTTGGCCGCAACTTTCGCAGCCGTCTTTGTCGCTGGTTTTACGGCAGCCTTGCGGACTACTGCCTTCTTGGCTGGCGCCTTGCGCGTCGCGGTCTTCTTGCCGTACTTGCGGATGAAGGCCTCGACTTCTTCGCGAGCGATTTCGTCGCGATGCTGGACAGGCGGAGATTTCATGAGATAGGCGGATGGCCATTCGAGTGGGCCTGAGATGTTGTTGTCGAGTGCCAGCTTGATCAGGCGGACGGCGTCGATCACGATGCCGGCCGAGTTTGGCGAGTCCCACACCTCGAGCTTGAGTTCCGCGTTGAGTGGCACATCGCCAAACGCACGTCCTTCGAGGCGGATGTAGGCCCATTTGCGGTCGGTCAGCCACGGGATGTGGTCCGACGGGCCGATGTGGACATTCTTTTCGCCCATGTCATGGCTGACCATCGACGTCACGGCATTCGTCTTCGAGATCTTCTTCGACTCGAGCCGCTCGCGCTCGAGCATGTTCAGGAAGTCCGTGTTACCACCGACGTTCAACTGATACGTGCGCTCGAGTTGCACGCCGCGATCCTCAAACAGCGTGGCGAGCATGCGGTGTGTAATTGTCGCACCGACCTGGCTCTTGATGTCGTCACCAATGATCGGCAAGCCGGCCTGCTGGAAGCGCTTGGCCCAGTAGGCCTCGCGTGCGATAAACACGGGGATGTTGTTGACCACGGCGACGCCAGCGGCGAGCGCCTGCTCGACGTACCATTTGGTCGCCTCTTCGGAACCGACGGGCAGGTACGACACGAGCACATCGGCCTTTGTAGCCTTGAGGATGGCGATGACGTCTGCAGTTTCGCCTGGAGCCTTCGTGATTACTTGAGAGAGGTACTTGCCGAGACCGTCGTGGGTCATGCCGCGATGGACTTTGATGCCGGTCTTTGGCACCTTCGAGAATTTGAGTGTGTTGTTCTGCCCCGAGAAGATCGCGTCGGAGAGGTCCTTGCCGACCTTTTCCTTGTCGATATCGAAGGCGGCGACGAATTCGATGTCGCTGATGTGATACCCGCCAAGATCGACGTGCATCAGGCCGGGAACGACTTCGGATGGGTCCGCATTCTTGTAGTACTCGACGCCTTGGACGAGCGACGAGGCGCAGTTGCCGACGCCGACGATGGCGACGCGAACCTTGCCGGTGCTGGGCCGGCGACGCGCGGTATTCTTGGACGTAGACACGTTGGGTTTCCTCCGAAGGGTGATGGGTTAGAGCTGGCGCAGGATGTGTCGGGCGCGTTGCGCAACGGTGATGGACGTGAGGACAGCGAGCAGGATGATGCCCCACGGTAGGGCGCCGAGTGGTGCGAAGAGGAGCGCTGCGGCAATCAGCACGACGCGCTCAGCGCGCGCCATCACACCGTGCTTGCCGTCAAGGCCGAGCGCTTCTGCGCGGGCGCGCAGGTAGGAAGTCATCAAGGATCCGGTGAGTGCGACGATCACGGCAATTAGTGCGATCTGGTCGCCGTTGCGGGCGAAGACGAGTGCGATTGCGGCGAGGATGACGGCTTCGGAGAGACGGTCGAGCACCGAGTCGATCATGGCGCCGCGTGGGCCGGCCTCGCCGCGTGCACGTGCGATGGCGCCGTCGAAGATGTCGAGGATCGAGCCAATCAGAAAGAGCACGCCCGCCGCAATCCAGGCCTCGCGGTAGACGAGTACGGCTGCGATGGCGTTGAGGATAAAGCCCGCGGCGGTGACTTGGTTTGCTGTTACGGGAATGCGTGTGACGCGGTCCATGATGCGACCGATTACGCGTCGCGTGCCATCGGTGTATTCGCGTTGGATGCGTTCGACGCCCACGTGGCTATCGTACGAGGCTCGGTCGAGCAATCCCTCGTGGCCCCGTTGAGCGGTCGGTAGTGACCGGCGAGCGGTCGTTTAGACGCGTTGCGGTGCTATTTCATGGGTGCGTTGCGCAGGCGGCGGGCGTTGTGGCTCACGCTGCTGCTGGTTGCGCGAGAGCGTGGGAATGCGTCCGCGACTGACCGCGAAGGCGAACAACAATGCGAAGAGCGCGACGAATCCTCCGACTGCGGCGTCCAGAAACCAGTGGTTGGCGGTTGCGATGATCGAGAACACGACGAGTGCGGGGTAGAGTGCCCAGGCCAGACGTAGTAGTGGGTGTCGGAAGACGAGTACGCCGGCGCACCCGATGATTACCGCGTAGGCGGTGTGCAGCGATGGCATTGCGGCATAGGGGTTGGTAAACCATGCGATAAGGTCCGACGAGTGGTTGACGGATGTTGAGCGCAGCGTGTCGATGAAGCCGAGGCCACCCATCATTCGTGGCGGTGCTGTCGGCAGCATGATGTAGCCAATCAGGGCTGCGAAGCTGGTCGCGAGTAGGGCATTGCGGATGAAGTAGAAGGCGTAGTTGCGGCGGCAGTAGATAAAGAGCAGCAATGCGTAGGTGATTGTGAATTGACAGTTGAAGTACGTCCAGTTGGCGATTGCCATGACGTAGTCGGGCGCGTTTAGGGCCCAGTTTTGGATGCCGCGTTCCCAATTGATGCCGAGTACTTGCTGGGCACGCATGACGTCGAGCGCGTTGCGCATGGCGACGTATCGATCGCTCTGAGCGAGCGTGCGGGACGCTTCGTAGGAGATGTAGAACGACCAGAAGATCGCGAATTGGAGCCAGAAGTCGCGCCAGCCACGTGGTAGCACGCGGCCGATTCGATCGATGGCGCGTCGAATCGGGTTCGCGGTGGTAGCGGCCACCGACCAATCCTACCCGTTGTACAAAAGGACCCGGGTCCTTTTGTGCAGTTTCGCTCTGCGGGCACGGTGTGCGGAGCCACTCCTCGTCCTCGCTGGCCGTACGGCTAGCCGCCGATTTGACTCATCGAGCGGTCCGTCCTGACGAACCCGGGCTCGCCGATCGAATGCTTCAGGCGCTTGTTCTGCACGGCGGCGCGGATCAGCGTCTCAATCTCGAGATCGCTCGCGCCAGATCGGAGCGGGGTTCGAAGGTCCGTCTCCTCCGTCGCGAAGAGACAGGTCAGTAGAGCGCCGGCAGCGGTGATGCGGATGCGGTCGCACGACGAACAGAACGGCTCGGAGACGGGGTTGATAAAGCCCACCTCGCCGGCGCCATCGGCGAACGCCCAGCGCTCAGCCGTTGACGATTCGGGTGCTGGCACCCGCACGAGTGGATAGACGCTCTCGATCATCGCGCGGATCTCGGCGCCGGTCAGAACCTGATCCTTCCGCCACGTGCGATCCGCATCGAGTGGCATAAACTCGATGAAGCGCACGATGTACGGTTTGCGGCGCGCGAGCTCGGCGAAGCCAACAACTTCGGGCTCAGTGAAGCCGCGCATTGCGACACAGTTGACCTTGATTGGTCGCAACTCCGGGTAGCGCTCGGCTTCGGTAAGACCGTCGAGCACGCGGTCGAGCATGTCGCGACGCGTGATCTCAGCGAACCGCGTGTGGTCGAGACTGTCGAGCGACACGTTGATCCGGCGCAGCCCGGCGTCGACGAGCGGGCCGGCCAGCGTCCGCAATGCGACACCATTCGTGGTCAGGGCGAGATCGGTTAGTCCAGGCACCTTGACGAGACGCTCGACGAGGTCGGGGACGTCGCGTCGGACGAGGGGTTCGCCCCCTGTCAGCCGCAGATGACTCACGCCCATGGCCGCGAGGATCGTGGCGAGCCGTTCGATCTCCTCGAATGTCAAGACCTCGGTGCGTTGGAGCCACTGCAGACCCTCGGCGGGCATACAGTATTTGCAGCGAAAATTGCAGCGATCAGTGATCGACACGCGCACGCTCTCGATGTGACGGTCAAACGAGTCTGTCAGTGGCGGGCGCATCTGAGAAGCGGTCAGTTGCAGGCTCATGCGAGAAGCGTAGTGGAGGACGGCGCTACTGCCTAGCGAGCGGTACGCGCTCGGCATAGCGCAGGTCGCGCGCGGGGTGGCCATTCTGTGGGAAGCCGGCGATCCATAGGTCGGTGACGGTTGTCGTGCAACGAGCGTCGGTGGCGGATTCTTTGAGCTGTTCGCGAATGGCGGCGTAGGCTGTGGTGTCTTCGCCGTAGGCAAGTGTTAGGTGTGGGATAAAAGTGTGGCGGTGCTTGTCGGTGTCGCACGCGCAGAGTTGCTCGCGGATGCGGATGATCTGTTCGGCACCGTCACGCACTCCGAGCCATGCCACGGGACGCGTTGTCGAGGCGAACTCGCCAAACGCGCTGCACGTTATGTCAAAGGGCGGGATGGTTGCTGCCTCGGCGCGGATGCGTTCGGCGAGTACGGGTGCATCGCGTCGGCTGCGCAGGGGTGCGTAGAACACGGTGATATGACCCATTCGCGCGTCTTGGGCGCGAACGTCGTCACCATCGACCTGCTCTGCGATGCGCAACAACACGTTCCGTGCTGTGTCCACACGTATGACCACTCCCCAGTACCAACGCTGGTGTGCCACTAGTGCGGAGGTTCTGCGGCGGGTGGGTCGTCGGTAAAGGGGTCCCACTCGAGTGTCGATTCGCCCGCAGGGGGTAGACGCAGACCTTCCATAGTGTCTTCGCCGTCCTCGAGTACGGGGGGGATCGGGGGTGGTGCGAAGAGTTCGTCGTCCTGTTCTTCGTCCATTGCTGGCTCCAGTACGAGCCCTGTCGGCGCGGGCTGGTCGAGTTCCTCGAATTGCGTGTCTGGTGATTCTGGCAGCGTTGGCGTCGATTGTTTGGAGACAGTGGGTGGCTCGGCTCTAGGCGGTTCAGGGGCAGGCGAAGCAGCCTCTGGTGCAGCGTCGAAGGCAGCCTCAGCATCGGCATTCCAAGCGCGTGTCGGGTCTTCCCCGTCCATTGCTAGCTCGCCGTCTTGCGTGGCGATAATGTCGGTCGCAGTGGCGGGTACGGGGTTCTCTTCGTACTCACCACTCGGCTCGTCGAGGGGTGGCTCGTGCTCGCGTTCGGGACCATCGATACCCCAGATCTGCTCGCCGTTGTATTCGAGGCCGGGCAGGTCGTCGGGCATCCACCCGTAGGCGCCATACCAGGAGGGCGCGGCGGGCCACGGAATCATCCGCGAGCTGACGTGGACGAGTGAGACTTCGGGCGCATCACCATGTTCGAGGGCGAGACGATTCTCGGGGCTGACATAGACGGTCGCGATCGTGCCGTCGGGGCGTCGCAACTCGATTGCCTCGGTGCCGAGGCCGTGTTCGTGGGAGAAGAAGCATAGGCCGGGGAAGCCTGGTGCGATGGGTGCTGGTGGTGCGTGGTCGGCGATGCGGTGTTCGACCCAGAGGATTTCCCATTCGACGGCATCGAGTTCGCTGGCGATCGTGCGTAACTCGCGTGGCGATGTCACGAGCCGTAGCGTGCGGCGGAGAGCGAGGATGCGTGCGCTCGCCGTCCCAAGGTGGTCGCTGGCTTCGGGATCATTGTTGCCAGCGGCAGTCTCCGTTGCGAGGGCGGTGTGGCGCGAAGCCAGGTCCTCGAGTCGTTCGAGGTGAAATTCGCGGGCCGTCCAGATCGAACCTCCACGCCGGCGGCGCCGTTGCTCGTGCGAGCGGGCACGAATGCGCAATACGACCAGCACGATGCCGCCGATCAGGAGCGCGAGGACGGCCCACTGCCACAAGGCGCGTCCGCCGCTATCGCCAGCCGTGGTGGGGGGGGCGGGATTCTTGTTGGGCTTGCTGACCGCTGCGACGAAACTGGTCAGAGCGCCGATCGGGTCGGTGGCGGCAACCGCGCCCGTGTCGGCGAGAGCCTTGTTGATCCGCTCCTGTGGATAACTGAGTGACGCGCCACCGAGTTTGCCGCTGACGATCAGTCCGACAGTTGCCTTGGGGTCTTTGGCTTGCAGCGCTTGGGTCAGGAGTTTGGCGGAGCCTTTGGCGCCCTGGGCGCCGGCGAGTGGCCTGTTGAGTACGACGAGATAAAACGATGGTGCGGTGGCGGCAGCAGCGGCGAGTACTGCGACGTCGGGTTTGGGCGAGACGCCGGGTTGTACGAAGGCGTGCCGTGCTGTCATGGCGGTGGCGACTTGGGCGGCGCTGAGGCGCTTGGCGCCTTGTGCATTCGCGGTAGTGATGGTCAGAGCCAGCACGATCAGCAGCAGTGGAATAAGGCGACGCATACCGTGATCCTACTCTGAGCGGCGGCGGAAGGGGTGATTGTCTGCGATTTCGGATGTGAATCTTTGCAAAAAGAAAACTTGATATTGAGGGACTTAGATTGTAGAGTGTGGGCACGGACTGATCCGTCAGCACGACGAATCGCACTCCACACCCTCCCTCCACGCACAAAGGAATCACTCACATGGGTCGCGTTATTGGCATTGATCTTGGCACCACCAACTCCTGTATGGCCGTCCTCGAGGGCGGCGAACCATCGATCATCGAGAACGCCGAAGGCGGACGCACTACGCCGTCCGTCGTTGCCTTCGCAAAAGATGGTCAGCGTCTCGTCGGCAGCCCGGCCAAGCGCCAGGCTGTGACCAACCCCGAGAACACGATCTTCTCGGTCAAGCGCTTCATGGGCCGCAAGTCGGACGAAGTGTCCGAAGAAATGACGATCGTCCCGTACAGCGTCGTCTCCGGTCCGAACGGTGACGCGCGCATCTCTGCCGACGATAGCGAGTTCTCGCCGGAGGAGATATCGGCAATGATCCTCCAGAAGCTCAAGGCGGATGCTGAGGCCAAGCTCGGCGAAGAAGTCACGGACGCGGTCATTACCGTGCCGGCCTACTTCAACGACGCCCAGCGCCAGGCCACCAAAGATGCGGGTCGCATCGCCGGCCTCAACGTCCTGCGCATCATCAACGAGCCGACCGCCGCAGCGCTGGCCTATGGCATCGATAAGGAGGGTGAGCAGAAGGTGCTCGTCTTCGACCTCGGCGGCGGCACGTTCGATGTATCCGTACTCGAACTTGCCGATGGAGTCTTCGAAGTCAAGGCAACCGCGGGTGACAACCACCTCGGCGGCGACAACTTCGACAAGGCGATCGTCGACTGGATGGTGGCCGAGTTCAAGAAGGATCAGGGCATCGATCTCTCGTTGGATAAGCTGGCGCTTCAGCGCCTCTATGAAGCTGCCGAGAAGGCCAAGATCGAGTTGTCGTCGACGCAGTCGACGCAGATCAACCTCCCATTTGTCACGGCGGACGCGTCCGGGCCGAAGCACCTCGACATGGCGCTCTCGCGCTCGAAGTTGACGGAACTCGTTGGCGATCTCGTCGAGCGCACCGTCGGCCCGACCAAGCAGGCCCTCGCCGACTCTGGTCTGACCGCGGCCGACATCGATGACATCATCCTTGTCGGCGGCATGACGCGCATGCCAGCCGTGCAGGACAAGGTCAAGGAGATTACGCAGAAGGATCCGCATCGCGGTGTCAACCCGGACGAGGTCGTCGCCATCGGCGCCGCTATCCAGGCCGGCGTGCTGCGCGGCGACGTCAAGGACGTCCTCCTGCTCGACGTTACCCCGCTCAGCCTCGGCATCGAGACCAAGGGTGGCGTGATGACGAAACTGATTGAGCGCAACACGACGATTCCGACGCGCAAGTCGGAGGTCTTCTCGACCGCTGAAGATGGGCAGACGTCCGTCGAGATCCATGTGCTCCAAGGCGAGCGCGAGATTGCGGGCTACAACAAGACACTCGGGAAGTTCCAACTCGTTGGCATTCCGGCGGCAACGCGCGGCATGCCACAGGTCGAGGTCACCTTCGACATCGATGCCAACGGCATCCTCAACGTGTCGGCGACGGATAAAGGCACTGGCCAGATGCAGCAGGTCCGCATCGAAGGCGGCTCGGGTCTCGACGAGACCGAGATCCAGCAGATGGTCAAGGATGCAGAGGCGCACGCCGACGAAGACAAGAGCGCGCGCGAGCTTGTCGAGTCCAAGAACACGGCGGAGCAGTTGCTCTACCAAACCGAGAAGACCGTCGCTGAGCATGGCGACAAGGTCGACGACGAAGTTAAGGGCAAGATCGAGGCAGCTGCAACGGAGTTGCGCACCGCTCTCGAAGGCTCGGATGCCGTGGCGATTCGTCAAAAATCTGATGCCCTACAAGAGGCCTCGTACGCGCTGGCCGAGCAGGTCTACAAGGACGCGCAGCAGTCCGCCCCAACCGGGGATGGCTCGACGCCTGACGACGAAGAGGATGAGGAAATCATCGAGGACGCCGAGGTCATCGATCCGGATACATCGGCACGAGCGTGAGCTCGTTCGACTCTGAGGACCAGCCCCTCTCCGCCATCGGCGGGGAGGAGCCGGCCTCCGTCGAGAACGGTGAGGTCGTCGAAGAGGAGCTCGATCCGCTGGCCCAGGCCGAGCATGATCGCGATCAGCACCTTGATACGCTACGCCGGCTCGCAGCCGAGTTCGATAACTACAAGAAGCGCATGGCGCGCGAGCACGTCGAACTGCGCGAGCGCGCAGCCGAGCGGCTGCTGCGCGATCTCCTGCCAGTGTTTGATGATTTGGAACGAGCCCTGACGGCCTTCGAGACGGCGGACAAGGAGGCGATCGCCGACGGCGTGGCGCTCGTCCACCGCGCACTCTGGACCCTACTGGAGCGCGAGGGTGTCAGCGAACTCGACCCGCAGGGTGAGCCGTTTGATCCGCATCGTCACGAGGCGTTGCTCGAGCAGCCGGCAGATGCGCCGGACGGCACGATCCTCGAGGTGATTCAGAAGGGCTTTCTGCTGGGCGATCGCATTCTGCGGCCTGCGCGCGTTGTGGTTGCTGGGGGTGGATCCTGAGCAACGATTCTCAGACCTTCGCGGCGGCACCGCTTGGTGGCTCGGAGAAGGTCGTAACGGGCATCTTCTGGGCGATCGTGGCGCTCGCTTGGCTCGGCAGCGGGGTTGGTGTGTCGAGCGGCAATAGCTTGCACGCCGCGGTGATGTTTGCGGCCGCTTTGCTACTGGCTGGTATTGCGATCTGGATGCGCTTGACGCAACCGATCGCATATCGCTTCGAGCGCGGCGCACTGATCGTCGAGCGGCGTCGTGGCAGTGCACGTCTTCGCGGCACGATCGAGCAGCACGTCGGTAAGGCCACGCTTGGTCTACGGCTCGGCACGGGCGGCCTGTACGGCTACCGCGGGCACTTCCACGTCAGTACCGGCGGTTGGGCACGGGCCTTCGTCACCGATGTTCGTCGCACCGTGCTGATCAACGTCGGTGGACGTCGCGTCGTGTTGTCGCCGATCGATCCGGCTGGCATGGTCGAAGCGGTGCGCGATGCGTGACCTCTACGAGGTGCTCGGAATTTCTCGCACCGCAACGGCCGGTGAGATTAAGAAGGCCTACCGCAAGCTCGCACGCGAGAATCATCCCGATACCAACCCCGATGATCCCAAAGCCGAGGAGCGTTTCAAGGAGATCTCGGCGGCGAATGACACGCTCTCCGACGTAGAGAAGCGCAAGGGCTACGACCAGTTTGGTGCAGCGGGTGGCACGGGCGCGCAGGGCTTCGACCCGAACGCTTTCCGCGACTTCGCACAGGACCGCGGCTTCGATATCTCCGACCTCTTTGGCGACCTTTTCGGTCGGCGACGTGGCGGTGGTGGGCGACGCCAAGCAGCGCGTCGAGGCGTCGACTTGGAGACGCGCGTCACGCTCTCGTTCGACGATGCGCTGCGCGGTGCGCGCGTGACGGTGCCGGTCGACAAGGATGTCAATTGTTCTGATTGTGCCGGTACCGGCGCAGCACCCGGCACCTCGCGCAGCACCTGCCCCGACTGTGGCGGCTCGGGCGAACGCCAGGTCAACCAAGGCTTCTTCGCGATCGCCGAGCCCTGCATGCGCTGCGGTGGACACGGTTCGATCGTCGAGAGGCCGTGCCGCACGTGTGGGGGTTCGGGTCGCACGCGACGCACGAAACGCTACACCGTCAAGATTCCTGCTGGTATCGCCGACGGCGCGCGCATCCGTGTGCGCGGTAAAGGCCTCGATGGCGAGGGTGGTGGCGGGCCCGGCGACCTCTGGGTCGTTATTCAGGTGCTGCCATCCGAACGTTTCGCCCGACGCGGTCTCGACATCATCATCGACGTGCCCGTCACGTTCGCCGAGGTTGCGCTCGGAGCTGAGATCGACGTGCCGACCCCACTCGGCGAGAAGGTGCGCGTCAAAGTGCCCGCCGGTTCGACCGATGGCAAGATGCTGCGCGTGCGCGGCATGGGCGCGCCGTCCACGAGCGGCGACGATGGCTCACTGCTCGTGCGACTCAAGTTGGTCGTGCCAAGCACGCTGTCGACGCAGCAGACCGAGGCCCTCGAGAAGTTTGCCGCACTCGACGGTGCTAGCGATCCACGTGCGGAGCTGTTCGCATGAACGAGAATACGCCGAAGTACATGATTGGCGTCGCCGCCGAACTCGTCGGCATGCACCCGCAGACACTGCGACTCTACGAAACCCGTGGGCTTGTGCGGCCGCGGCGCACCGCCGGTGGCACGCGACTCTATTCTGATGCCGAGCTGCTGCGCCTCCGGCGCATTACCGAGCTCGCCTCGGGGCTCGGACTGTCGCTCCAAGGCGTCGAGCACGTGCTCGCACTCGAAGATCGTGTGCGGCAACTCGAGCAGCAGATCGACGACCTCGGTGCAGCGCTCGACGAGGCCGCCCGCGTAATGCAAGTCGAAGTCGAGAGCGTGCACCGCTCGTACAAGCATGAGCTCGTTCCCTACCAGCCGCCGCCGGGTGTGGAGATCGTGATCCGCCGCCGACGGCTGCGCTGAGGACACGCATTTCCTAAACCGAAATTGACACTAAGAGGATCACCATGGACCCCAACAAACTGACCGTCAAAGCGCAGGAAGCGCTCGGCAAAGCTGCTGAGCGTGCCCGCGTGAGCGGTAATCCCGAACTGACACCACTGCACCTACTCGCCGGCCTGCTCGCCGACCAGGGTTCTGTCGCTGAGTCGCTGTTGCGTGGCGCGGGCGCCGATGTCGAAACGTTACGGCGTGATACCGACGATGCGCTCGGAAAGCTGCCGTCGATGCAGGGCGCAGCGACCTCGCCGCAGGCCTCGCTCGCTCTGCGCGAGACGCTTGAGCGTGCCACCAAGGAAGCCGACGACATGGGCGACGATTACATCGCCTCCGAACACCTTTTGATCGCGCTCGCCGAACGTTCGGGCGCGGCCAAGGACATGCTGCGTCGACAGAATGTGTCCAAAGATGGTCTGCTCGAAGGACTCAAGAGCATTCGTGGCGGCAAGCGTGTCACGGATCCGAACGCCGAGGACCTCTACGATGCGCTGCAGAAGTACGCGCGCGATTTGACTGCCGCCGCCGAGGCCGGCAAGATCGATCCCGTGATCGGTCGTGACGACGAGATCCGCCGTGTCGTCCAAGTCCTCTCGCGTCGCACGAAAAACAATCCCGTCTTGATCGGCGAACCTGGCGTCGGTAAGACCGCGATCGCCGAGGGGCTCGCCCAGCGCATCGTCGCGGGTGACGTGCCCGAGAGCCTGCGAGGACGCAAGATTTGGGCGCTCGACATGGGTGCACTGTTGGCTGGCGCGAAGTTTCGCGGCGAGTTCGAGGAGCGTCTCAAGGCCGTGCTTGGCGAAGTCACGGCGGCGGAGGGCCAGATCGTGCTCTTCATCGACGAGCTCCACACGGTTGTTGGTGCTGGTGCCGCGGAAGGTGCCGTCGACGCCGCGAATCTGCTCAAGCCGATGCTCGCGCGCGGTGAACTGCGCGCGATTGGCGCGACGACGCTCGACGAGTACCGCAAGCACGTCGAGAAAGACGCCGCACTCGCGCGGCGTTTCCAACCCGTGCTGGTGGGTGAGCCCAACGTTGAAGACGCGATCGGCATCCTCCGTGGCCTCAAGGAGCGTTACGAGGTGTACCACGGTGTCCGCATTCAAGACAGCGCGATCGTTGCCGCCGCCATGTTGTCCGACCGTTATATCGCCGATCGCTTTCTGCCAGACAAGGCGATTGACTTGATCGACGAGGCGGCCAGCCGGCTGCGCATCGAAATCGATTCGCGCCCAACCGAGCTCGACGAGATCGAGCGTCGTATCGTGCGCATCGAGATCGAGGACGCCGCACTCGCCAAAGAGACTGACGCCGCGTCTGCTGAGCGACGCGATGCTCTCAATGCTGAGTTGGGTGGGCTGCAAGAGGTCGCGGACGTCATGCGCGTTCGTTGGGAGCTCGAGAAGCGTCACATCGATGCGATTCGTCGCCTCAAGAGCATGATCGAGGACGTCAAGGTCGAGGCCGAGCGTGCCGAGCGCGAAGCCGATCTGCAGCGCGCCGCGAAACTCACGTATGGAGACCTCCCCGCCTACGAAGCCGAACTCGTCGCCGAGTCGGCTGCACTCGATGAGGTCCAGAAGGATGGTTCGGTGCTCAAAGAAGAAGTCGACGAGGAAGATGTTGCCGAGATCGTTGGTGCGTGGACTGGCATTCCCGTCTCGCGTCTGATGGAAGGCGAGATGCAGAAACTCGTCCAACTCGAAGATCGATTGCACGAGCGACTCGTTGGTCAGGAGGAAGCGATCTCCGCCGTCTCTGATGCGATTCGTCGATCGCGCGCTGGTCTTGGCGATCCGGATCGTCCGATTGGTTCCTTCCTCTTCCTCGGCCCGACGGGTGTCGGCAAGACCGAACTCGCAAAGACGCTCGCCGAGTTGCTCTTCGATGACGAGAAGTCGATGATTCGCATCGACATGTCGGAGTACATGGAGCGCCATTCTGTGTCGCGTCTCGTCGGTGCGCCTCCGGGTTATGTCGGCTACGACGAGGGTGGCCAACTGACCGAGGCGATCCGTCGTCGGCCGTATTCGGTCGTGTTGCTTGACGAGATCGAGAAGGCACACGGCGACGTCTTCAACATCCTCTTGCAAGTGCTCGACGATGGCCGGCTGACCGATGGGCAGGGGCGCACGGTCGACTTTACGAATACGGTTCTGATCATGACGTCCAACGCTGGCTCCGAATTCGTCTTGGGCGATCTCTCTCACGATCAGATTCGCGAGCGTGTCGATGGCGTTTTGCGGCAGACGTTCCGACCAGAGTTCCTTAATCGTATCGACGAGACTGTGATCTTCCAGCGACTCAGCGAGGCCGAGATTCGACAGATCGTCGACCTGCAGGTGCAGCGTCTCGTGCGTCGCGTCGAGGATCGTCGCGTGTCATTCGAGGTGACTCCCGCTGCGAAGGATTTGTTGGCGCGAGAGGGCTACGATCCGACCTATGGTGCACGTCCCTTGAAGCGCGCTATCCAACGTCTACTCGAGAACCCGCTGGCGTTACGGTTGCTCGAAGGCGATGTCACCGACGGAGCGCGCATTGTTGCGGACGTGGTTGACGGTGGTGAGGGAATTACCTTCACAATCGATGCCGCGCAGGCGGCTGTCTAGTCGTGGGCTTATTTCGCCGTTCGAGTGCGGGTGATTTTGCCGAGGTCGACGATACCGTTGAGGTCGAGGCAGCAGCGGTTGTTGAGGATCCGGGCCCGCTTGGGCCAACGGGGCGCCCGTTGCATCCGGTTGGCGCGTACTTCGAGGCGGCCTTTCGCCGCTTTGGTATCAACTTTGGGGGCTATCTGCTCTATACCGTGGTGTGTGGGTTGTTCCCTGTTGGCGCCGCGCTGATTGTCAGTGCGATCACGGCACCCGAGTGGCTTACGCTCTTTATCTTTTTCTTTGGTTTTACGCTCGGCAATGTGCTTCTGATTGCGATGACGACGGTGCTGGTTGCGGGTGGGGGTCGAGAGCGCTTTGGCCCGATTGCCGTGACGTGTGCCGCGACGACGGTGCTTGGTGCGGGGCTGGCGGCGTTGCATCCGGTTGTCGCGATCGTGCTTTACCCGTTGATTGTGTTCCCACCGATTATTGTCGCGTCGGGCGATGCGGATGGTTTGCGCGCACTCGTGGTTGGCGCCAAGACGGCGGCGCGCTGGTTTAAGCGTACGTATGCCTGTCTGTTCGGTGTCGTGCTGGTCGCGGCGGCGGCCTGGTTCGGCTTTACGATTCTGCTCTCACCGCTTCAAGATGTGCTGCAAAAACAGGTTGCTTTCGCGATTACAACGCTGCTGGTCTGGCCGATCTCCGCCCTTGTCTTCCGTAATCTCTACGGCGATGTGACGGGTCGGCTTGTGATCAACGAGGCGCCTGGTGAAAATGATCGCCGTAAGGAGATCATCAAGCGACGGCGCGAGAAGGCGAAGCGCAACCGTAAGCGCATCAAGCAGATCACGGACGAGTAGGGATTTCGTGGTGGGGTCGAGATTTCGTGGTGGGAGGCGGACGCCACAACCCCGCGGATGTGAGGTCCGCCCCCTACACACAAACCGTCTGTCGAGCGCGGATGTAGGGGGGGCGGACCTCACACCCGCGGGGTTGTGGCGTCCGCCTCCCACCACGAAATCGAGCTTGGCTCCACCACGAAATTACGGCCGGTTGGGGTTGGCGTGATTGGACCTGAGATTTCGTGATGGGGTCAAGCCCGCGAAACCAAGGACCGTGGCGGTTGGCTCGGCTAGGGCCTGCGATTTCGTGGTGGGAGGGCGGATGCCACATCCGCGCGGTTGTGGCATCCGCCCCACACCACGAAATCGCTAGCTGTTAAGAGCGTCCCAGACGCGGTTCGGCGTCATCGGCAGTTGGCGAACGCGAGCGCCCGTGACTTGCTTGATCGCATTGCCGATTGCAGCGAGTGTCGGGACGCTCGGCGGCTCGGCGATGCCCTTGAGTCCGTTCGGACCACCATTTGTCGCAGCGGGACCGACGAAGGCGATGTCGATCGGTGGCGCATCGGAGGCCGTCACCAACTTGTACTCGAGCAGGCCCGGCTTGACGATGCAGCCATCGGCACCAATCGTCGAGCTCTCTAAGAGTGCTTGGCCGATGCCCATCACGACGCCGCCTTCGATCTGGCCCTCTGCTCCAAGCGGATTGATGATCGTGCCCGAATCGTGCGCCGCAGCGACACGAATCACACGCACGACGCCGGTCTCGCGATCGACCTTGATGTGCGCGGCGTGGCAGAAGAAGGTGGGCGCGACCCACGAGTCCATACCCATGCGACCGACACACTGCGACCCGTCGACTTCCGGTGCGGATGGCGCTTCGCCAGAACCACTCGAGATCAGCTGATCACCACCCGTCGCCTCGCCCGCCAAATCAGCAATCGAGACGCTCTTGTCGGGTGAGCCCTTGACGCGCGCAACACCTTCAGCGAGCTCGATGTCGCCCTTGGCAGCTTCGAGCTTCTCGGCTGCCATGTTGAGTAGGCGCTCGCGGATCTCCTTGGCGGCGGCCACGACGGCACGACCATTGTTGAGCGTCGTCTGCGAACCCGAGGAACCCATGTCGTACGGGCCCGATTCTGTGTCCTGATAGACGATCGAGAAGTCTTCGGGCTGCATACCAAGCTGCTCAGCCGCGAGGCGCGGCAGCGCCATCACTGCACCCGAACCACACTCCTGCGCGCCTGTAATGATCGTCGCCGAGCCATCGCCGTTGAATTTGATGTACGCGCCCGACGAGGAACCGAACGATGGCCACCAGCCGATCGCCATGCCGATCGCCTCGTCCTCGGGGAGCTCCTTGCCGTAGCCAATCAGCTCGGCGGCCTTCTCGAGGCACTGCGGTGCGCCATGTGGATCGAGGATCTGTCCGGTCGCGGTGGCATCGCCATCGCGCACCACATTTTTGAGGCGGAACTCGAGTGGGTCCATGCCGATCGTGTGGGCGAGTTCGTCCATGTGCGACTCGAGCGCCCAGTTGACTTGTGGCGCCGTTGGAGCACGCACCGAGCCGGACGGTTGATGGTTCGTGTAGGCGAGGTACGCGTTGATCTCAGTATTGGGGATCCGGTACGGACCGATCGCGTGCATTGACGCAAGCTCGGGGAAGAAGCCAGCATCGGCCGTGTAGGCACCATTGTCGATGATGAGCTTGCCGCGGCGGGCGAGAATGGTGCCGTCGTTGGCAACGCCGGTCTCGAGTTCGATGACCATGCCTTCGCGACGATGGTCGGGTGCAATGAACTCTTCGCGACGCGAGAAGACGAGCTTGACGGGACGCTTCGCTTTGCGGGCAACTGCTGCGACGTGTGCTTCGAAGTGGAACTCGCACTTGCCGCCAAAGCCGCCACCGAGGTGCGGGACGATGACACGCACGGCGTTCTCGGGCATTTGCAGCGTGTGGGCAACGCCAGCACGCGCGTTGAATGGCACTTGAGTCGAGGACCAGATTGTGACCTGGTCTCCATGCCACTCGGCGACGATGGCGCGCGGCTCGATCGGTGCGGCGTGTTGCATATCGGAGACGTAGCGCTCGCTGACGACGTGGTCGGCTGCAGCCATTCCCGCCGCTGCATCGCCGTGCACGATTGACGTGTGGCAGGCGGTATTGCCGTCGCGAACGATGTCGGAGGCGTCGTTGTAGTCTTGCCAATCGGCGTGCACCAACTGCGAGCCGTCGACGAGCGAGGCCTCGATGTCATTGACTATGGGCAGTGGCTCGATCTTGACTTCGATCAGATCGACGGCGGCCTGCGCGACCGCGGGCGTTGTCGCGGCGACGGCGGCGATGATTTCGCCTTCGAAGCGGACGTACTCTTTTGCGAAGAGGCGACGATCCTGAATGTATGGACCGTGTTGCAGGTCGGGCGTGTCTTCGTGGGTGACGACAGCAAAGACGCCGGGGAGTGCGCTGGCTTTGGTCGTGTCGAGGTGGGTGATGCGTCCGTGGGCGATTCCGGCATAGAGGAACTTGCAGTGGGTCAGCCCTGTCAGGCCGAGGTCGGCGGTGTAGCGGCCGAGGCCGGTCACCTTGTCCTTGCCGTCCTGACGGTGGAACGTTCTTTGCTCGACAACGGCCATCTGTCGCTCTCCTTGGTGGTGCAATGCGATGTGGCTGAATCCTACCGGCGCTGGCCTGCCGGCGCCATTGTCGACCTTACGGCCAGCGTTCGAGGGCCGGAGCCATGCCTTCGACGATGATTACTTCGGCGCAGCGGGCCGCTTCGGTGGCGAGTGCCGCAGCGTCTTCGTGTGGTTCGAAGGCAGACAATACGTAGGCGGCGATGTCGCGCTGGTCGCCCTTGCCCGGTCGGCCCACACCACAGCGAACACGGAAGAATGCGGGCGACCCGAGCGCTTCAGCAAGCGAGCGCAGGCCGTTATGACCCTTCAGACCGCCGCCTTCACGGGCACGCACAATGCCAGGCTCTAACTCGATGTCGTCGTAGATGACGACGATCTCGTCGAGTGGCAGCTTTAGCTCGCGTACGCAGGCGCCGACGGAGCGACCCGAATCGTTCATGAACGTCTCGGGGGCGAGTACGCCGATTGCGACATCACCGACGCGAATCTCGGCGTAGCGACCGTTGTACTTGTCTTTCGACTTGGCGTCGTGCGTGGCGAGCAATTGTTCGACCGCCATCCAGCCGATATTGTGTCGCGTCTTCGCGTACTTCGAGCCGGGGTTGCCGAGCCCGACGATCAGGGCGTCGACGTAACTCACCGTTGCTACCTGGAGTCGTCGCCCGAATCGCCGTCGGATGCCTCGGCGTCGGACGAGCCCTCGGTCGATGCGCCTTCGGCTCCCTCTTCGCCTTCGGCTCCTTCTTCGCCTTCGGCTGCTGTTTCTTCGGACAGTGCGGCGCGTGTCACGACACAGGAGCAGACGGCAGCGTCGGGGTCGCTAGCGAACTCGGACCCGGTCGGGGCGGTCAGGTCGCGGACGTGGATCGAATGGCCGATGCGGAGCTCGGTGACGTCGACGACGAGCTCGGTCGGCATCACACCTGGCAGGGCGGTCATCATCACTTCGTGTAGCGACTGCTCGATCATGCCGCCGTCGAGCTTGACGCCGTCGGCTTCGCCTTCGAGGTGGACGGGGACCGGCGACGTGATTGTTTCGGTCATCGAGATTGCCATGAGGTCGATGTGGGTGACACGATCGCGGACCGGATCGATCTCCATGGCCTTGAGGATCGCGTTGACGGGCTTGCTCTCGCCTTCGATCACGAGCGAGAGAATGGCGTTACGACCAGCCTCACCAATGAAGGCGGCGCGCAGCTTGACGCGTTCGATCTGGATCGGCAGCGGCTCGCGGCCTTGGCCGTACAGCACCCCTAGGATCACGTCCTGCTTGCGCAGACGTTGGTTGGCTCGCGTGCCGGCGGGCTCACGCTTGGTGATGGTCAGTGTCGTATCGGACATGGGGTGTCAGCTCCGTCGGGATGCGGGGAGGAGCATAGGCAAGGCGCGCGCTTGGCGCGGCAGATCATTGTGGAAGGCGGATGATTGTGCCTTCATCTTCGATGATTTTCGGGTCTTGGGTGTTGTTCTTCCGCCGTGACAAGCAGGCTGTCAGTCGCGTGCGCTCGCCTAGAAGAGCTGGTTTTCGCCGTCGAAGAGGTTCGACACGGAGCCTTCGCGAAAGATCTCTTCGATCGTCTGCGCGAGGATCGCGTCGACTGGCAACACGCGAATGCGACTGTCGGCGGCGTGTGGATTGATCGGGACGGTGTCGCAGACGACGACCTCGTGGAGCACGGAGGCCTTGATGCGTTCGAGTGCTGGCTCCGACAAGATCGCGTGGGTGGCGCAGGCAACGACTTGCGTGGCGCCCGCGTTGTGGACGGCTTCGGCGCCTGCGCAAAGCGTGCCGGCCGTGTCGATGATGTCGTCGGAGATGATCACCTTTTTGCCAGCGACGTCGCCGATGATCGCTGCCACACGCGCCGTGCCGTGCTCGGGACGCAGCTTCGCGATGATCGCGACGTCGGCGTCGAGCATTTCGGCGAAGCGTGTGGCGAGTTTTGCGCGGCCCGCGTCGGCCGAGACAACGACGGTGCCCTCGCCGTACAGGCCCATGTCGCGGAAGTGTCGCGCAAACATCGGTAGCGCTGTCATATGGTCGACGGGGCCGTCGAAGAAGCCCTGTACCTGGCCCGCGTGGAGATCCATCGTCAGCACGCGATCGATGCCCGAGGCGCGCAGCAGCGTTGCCACGAGGCGGGCGGTGATCGGCTCGCGCGGCGCGGACTTCTTGTCCTGGCGTGCGTAGGGGTACCACGGGATCACGGCAGTGACGCGCTTCGCCGAGCCGAGGATGGCCGCGTCGGCCATGATCATCAGCTCCATCAGATTGCGATTGACGGGGTTGACGCAGCTCTGGACGAGAAAGACGTCGGCGCCACGAACCGACTCTTCGAAGCGCGCGTAGATCTCGCCATTCGGGAACGTTTTTAGTGTCGTCTGCCCGAGGCCGACACCGAGCCGATCGGCGATGCGTTGCGCGAGGTCTTGGTTTGAGCGGCCCGAGAAGATCAGCAGGCGCTTGTTCGACGAGTGCTCGAACGAGGCGTGGGTGATTCCCAATTCTGCGGGAACATCGAACAACTTGGAATCAGGCATCGCGTTTCCTCTTCGCGTAGTGCTCTTTGATCACCTGGCGGGCTCGGGCGATGCCGAGTGCGCCAGCAGGTACATCATGCGTGATGATGGACCCGGCACCGGTCACTGCGTCGTCGCCAATCTCGACCGGCGCAACAAAGACCGTGTCCGAGCCAGTCCGCACGCGGTTGCCGATGATCGTGCGGTGCTTCTGCTCGCCGTCATAATTTGCGGTGATGTTGCCGGCGCCAATGTTGCTGTCTTCGCCGATGGTGGCATCACCCACGTAGGAGAGGTGTGGGATCCTGCTGCGGGCGCCGATCTCAGCATTCTTCGTCTCGGCGAATGCACCAACGCGAGCGCCGGCATAGAGGTGCGTGCCGGCACGCAGGTGTGCGAATGGGCCAGCCTGGGCGCCTGGTTCGAGGATGGCATCCGTCAGCACGCTGTGTGGACCTGCCTCGGCGCCGCTTGCGAGCCGCGTCGAGCCGCGCAGAATCGTAAACGGGTGGACGACGCAGTCCGGCTCGAGTTCGACCGAGACATCAATGTAGGTCGTTGTCGGATCAACAATGCCGGCACCGAGCAGCAGGTGCGCTTCGATAATGCGATAGCGGAGCAGTTGAGCTGCCTCTGCCAACTCGACTCGCGTGTTGACGCCGAGCAGGAGTGAGGCATCGCTGATCTCGGCAGCGCGGACGGCTCGGCCCGTTGCGGCGATCGCTGGCACGACGTCGGGGAGGTAGAACTCGCCTTGCGCGTTGTCACTCGTGAGCCCGGCGAGCGCGGGGCGGAGTGCGTCGATCGCGAAGACGTAAAGCCCTGCGTTGACCTCGTTTACGGCCAATTCGGCTGCTGTTGCGTCCTTTGCTTCGACGATGCGAATCGTGTCGTCGGCCCCGCGGATGACGCGCCCGTACTGGGCGGGATCGTCGCTGCGAAAACTGGCGGCTGTACCGGCAGCGCCGCTCGCCGCGTGCGCGGCGAGCAGGTCGCTGAGCAGTTCTGCGGTCAGTAGCGGCGTGTCGCCCGAGACGATCAGCACGTCGCCGTCAAACCCTTCGAGTGCAGGCAGGGCACAGCGCACGGCGTCGCCGGTGCCAAGCTGATCGGGCTGTACGACCGTCGTTGCATCGCCCGCGACGGCGGCGACTGCATCGGCGGCATCCGGTGGAACCACCACGACGATGCGGTCTGCGCCGGCCTCGTGGACGGCGGCGATCACCCAGCCGAGCAGCGAGCGCCCCCAAATCGGGTGCAGCACCTTTGGCAGTGTCGAACGCATGCGTGTGCCCTTGCCGCCGGCCATGACGACGCAGGCGAGGGGACGATCCGTGCTGCGGGGGGCATGCTCCATCGGGCCTGCCTAACCCTAGTCCGTCAACCGGCAGGCGCAGTCTCGGCCGCGGCGATCGCGGCTTGGAGGTCGCCGGTGGCGAGGTACGAGAGCCCGAGCGTAACGTCGTGTCGGAAGCGAATTGTGCCCGCACGGTCGATCACGAACGTGCTGCGTTTGATACCCACGATCGGTGCTTTCGCCCCGTACAGCGCGGCGACAGCACGGTCGGGGTCGGCGAGTAGCGGCACCGTCAACCCGTGTTTGGCGGCGAACTGCTCTTTCGAGGCCACGTCTTTGGCAGAGATGCCGACGATGACGGCGTCGCTGGCAGCGAGCTCGGCCCAGTGTTCGCTGTAATCACAGAGCTGTTTCGTGCAGACCTTGGTGTCGTCGGCAGGATAGAAGGCGAGTACGACGGTTTTGCCGCGCTGGTCTGCGAGACGAAACGCGCCGTGTGTGCCGTTGAGGGTGAAGTCGGGGGCGGGATCGTCGACCTGTGCGTGCGCCATGGGAAACCTCCGGGGATGGGCGTCGAGTTTTTTCGCACGGCGGCCGCGGGCAGCCGTCAGCGGCGTCGCGGCAGCGTCACGGCTTTCGTCGAGGTCGAACGCTGGCCGTTTTTGGTGATGAAGACGGTGGTGAGAGTCAGGACGAGTTTCTGTCGGGCCCGCATGCGCCTGCCGGCAGCGGTGAGGTTGCATCGGATGGTGGTCGTGCCGGCGCGCTTCACCTTGACTCTCCCGCGGCAGAGCGAGGTGCCGCTGCGGGTGCGCAGCGCGCCGGTAGTGGTTGCAGTACCGGCGCCGGGGGCAGTGAACGTCATTATTGCCCCGCGGGCCGTTGCTTTAGGTCTGGTGGTGCGCAGCGTTATGACGGCTGTGGTGGTGGGCGGTGGCGCTGCGGTTGCCTCCGGGGCGGGCAGGCTCTCCCACTGTGCTTGAAACGTTGTGTCGGTGGTGATCACCAGTGTGTCTCCGGCAAGCACGACCACGGTACCCGTCGACCAGCCAGTAAATCGGTAGCCGAATCGCACCAGATCGCCGGTGTTGCCGAGCACGGTCGCGGTTGCGCCATGCGTGTACGGGCTGCTGGCATCGACCGGTGCGGTGCCCCCGCTCGCGCCGTTGGCGTCGTACGTCACGACGTACGTTTGTGCAATGAACGTGAGGGACACCGATCCGGCGCTGCTGGGCGTGGAGTTGAGCCGGGTTCCGCCGGTGCCCCCGGTCGGGCTGTACGTGGCGGTGCCGATGATGCGGCTCGGATCGATGTAGGACCCGCCGGCCCCACCTCCCGCGCCGCAGCCTTCGCCGCCGCCGCCGTAGCCCCCGCCACCGCCCCCGCCGCTGCCTAAGGTTCTTGCGCCACCTGCTCCGCCAGCTACCCAGCTCATGCCACTGAGGGTTGTGCTGCCACATTGGCCCGCTCCGCCGGCGCCACCGGTCCCGCCCGTGCCGCCGGCGCCGCCGGGGAGAAGCTCCGAGACGTTGCCGCCGGAGGCGCCGGCGGCGGACGTGGCTGCGCCGTCTCCGCCAACCCCACTCACGTTGTTTATGCTGACGCCGCCGCCGCCGCCGCCAGCGATCACGAATACAGCCGAGGTTGACGATCCGCTGTACACGGCGCTGAAGCCGCCACCTCCGCCACTGTACGTTCCGCTCGCGCCGACGACTACGGTGACCGCGGTCAGCGACGTGGACTGCACGGACGCCGTGACGCGTGCGCCGTTGCCGCCAGCGGCGCCACCACCCATATCGCCAGGATCGTTTCCACCCGCGCCCCCGCCGCCCCGGACGACCAGCGAGATCGACCTGGCCCCCACCGGCACGGCGATCGTCGTCGCCCCGCCTGCAGCGTACGTGCACGTCACGGTCTGCCCAAGCACGGGCGCGACTGTCGTACACGACGGTGCCGCCAGCGCGGGAGTGGCGGGGAGGAGCACGAGCACCGTCATTATCGAGAAGCACGTACAGAGTCGCCGCATGGAACGATCATAGTCGTACTAAGACGCCCGAGGAGTGCTACAACCCCCGCATGCACCAGCCCATCGAGACCATCCTCATCAATGCGCAGGTCCGCACCCTCGACCCTGCGAATCCCACCGCTACCGCTGTCGCCGTCGGTTCGGGCGCGATCCTCGCGATCGGGTCGGATGCCGAGCTGCGCGCCGAGGCTGGCAGCGCTAGAGTCATCGATCTTGACGGCGCGGCACTCGTGCCCGGTATCACCGACTCGCACGTGCACCCCTTGATGGGCGCGCTCGCTGCGCGTGGTGCGGATCTACTCGACGCCGGCACGTGGGACGACGTGCTCGCTGGTATTCGCGCCGAGGCAGGTGGCAAGGGTCCGCACGATTGGGTGATCGGCTGGGGTCTGTTGTACGACGCCTTTCAAGGGCGCCCGATCCATCGTGATCTCATCGAGGACGCTGCGGGTGGTCGTCCGGTGTTCATTAGGTTCATGGACTTTCATACCGCTTTGGTCTCGCAGCAGGCACTCGACATTGCTGGCATCACGGGCCCGCGGACCTTTACGGAGAACGCCGAGATTATCTGCGACGCCGCCGGCGTGCCGACCGGCGAGCTGCGCGAGTGGGGCGCCATCGGCCTGGCCGAGGACGCCATGCCACAGCTCACGCAGGCGCAGAAACTCGATCTCTATGCGGCGCAGATGCGCCAGTTCGCCGCCGTCGGTATCACTGGTATTCACGGGATGGACGGCGATCTCGGTACGCTCGATACGCTGCGCGAACTGGAAGCCTCAGGGCGTCTGTTGACGCGTCTGACGATGCCGTTCTGGATCAAGCCCGAGATGACGGAGGCGGAGTGGGAGGAATTCGTCCCCCACCGCGACGCTCGTGGGCGACGCTGGCGTGGTGGTGTTGCCAAGTTCTTTATTGATGGCGTGATCGATACCGGTACGGCCTGGCTCTGCGAGCCGGACTCTGAGGGAGACGGCCTATTGCCATTCTGGCCCGACCCGGCCACATACCGCAAGGCCGTCAAGCGCTTTGCACAGGCGGGCTTTCAATGTGTGACGCACGCCTGTGGTGATCGCGCAGTGCGCGAGGCGCTCGACGCGTACCGCGACGCGGGTGCAGCCGACGGCATTCGCCACCGCATCGAGCACATCGAGACGCTGCAGGCCTCCGACCTGCCGCGCTTCGCTGCCGAGAACGTCGTTGCATCGATGCAGGCGCAGCACATGATGTGGCTGGATCCTGCTCGCACCTGCAACTGGACGACGCGCATGGGCGACGCCTGCTGCGATCGCGCCTTTCCGATCCGCTCGTTGCTCGAATCGGGCGCGCTGGTCGCGCTCGGCTCGGACTGGCCCGTGGCGCGCTTCGATCCGCGCATCGGCATGGCGGCCGCGCAGCTGCGGCGCCCGCCGGGCGTGCAGCGCGACGCCTTCGACACGCAAGGCATTGATGGTCTGGCGGCACTCGAGGGTTACACCACGAATGCGGCTCGGACGATCTCTGAGGAGCATCGACTCGGTCGTATCAAGGTTGGCTACTGCGCCGACCTGACGGCCTTTGCGGTCGATCCCGTCACCTGTCCGCCCGACGAGCTAATCGAAAACCCGGTGCGCCTGACGATGGTCGACGGCGAGGTTATCTACCGGGGCTAGCGCGGGCCAAGCCAGCGCTGGGGTTGGCCCGTCACTGCGGCGATCGTCTGATAATTGCGGTCGCGATGGACGAGCGCCATGCCGGCCTCGATCGCCGCGGCGGCGACCAGCAAGTCGACAATCGGTGTGGAGCGGTGGCGCGAGCCGGGCTCTGCGGCGAGGAGACGTTGGATGACCTGTGCACGCTCTTGGACGGCCTGGTCGATTGGCACTTCGGGCGTGCCGACAAAATTTGCCGCGAGCTGGTCGTACGCGGTGATGCTGAGCGCACCGCGGAGCACCTCCAGTCGCATCGGTCGACAGGTCGCGACGCATCCGGCTTCCATGTGCTCAGCAAACTGTTGCGCTGCAGGATCCTCTGGGTGTTGTTCGGCCCAGATCCACGCGGACGTGTCGATCAGCACGATCACGTGCGAGGTTTCCGGTGTGCTCCCCGTTGATGCCGCATGTCCTGGAGTTCCGCTTCCGTGATGCCGAGTGGATGGGTAAGCAATGCACGACGTCGCTCTAGGTCGGCTGCCTCTTTGAGGGCGCGATTGACGGTCTCGGTCGGGCCGCTGGTACCGAGCAGGCGCTCAGCATCAGCGAGCAGCGCGGCGTCGAGGTAGAGCGAGGTGTGCTTTTTTGCCATCGTTTCCATGCATCCGAATCTAGCGTACGTTTTGCTCTAAAGATAGCGTATAGGCGTGACGCAAACACCCCGGATCCACGCGCGTCGTGTCATACGTCACACCTGACCTATCCAAAATCGCTACGACACAGCAGGCGAGAACCACGCGCATAGCCGAGCCAGTCCGTGGTCAGCTAGCGCTTGACGATCCCCAGACGCTCGCGTGCGACGTCTGGTCCGGCGACCGATCCGCCCAGGCTCTCGACGATCGTGACCGCCCGCTCGACTAGTTGCGCGTTGGTGGCGAACTGGCCCTTGCTGAGGTAGAGGTTGTCCTCGAGTCCGACTCGGACATTGCCGCCGAGCAGCATCGCTTGCGCGACGAACGGCATCTCCAGGCGACTAATCGCAAAGCCACTCCAGACCGCGTTGGGTGGCATCTGGTCGGCAAATGTCTGCATCGTCCGCGGCGTCGCGGGTGCGCCCCAGGGAATCCCGAGACAGACCTGGACAAACGGCGGGTCGTCGATCAGGCCCTCCTCGACCAGCTTGTTGACAAACCAGAGATGCCCGAGCTCGAAGCACTCGAGTTCGGGCTTGATGCCAAGCGCGCGGATTTTCTCGGCGCCGATGCGCAAGAAGTCGGGCGTGCCGACGTAGACCATGTTGCGGTCACCAAAGTTGAGGCTGCCGCAATCGAGCGTGCAGAGGTCGGGCAGCGTGTCGAGCAGGTGGGCGATGCGCTCATCCGGGCCGACCAGGTCGGAGCCGGGCAGCGGCGTGTCCGATCCGTTTGGGCCGACGAGCAGGTCACCACCCATGCCGGTCGTCAGGTTGATGATCACGTCGACGCCGCTCTCGCGAATGCGGCTGACCACGTCGCGATAGAGATCGACGCGCCGGGTTGGCTCGCCCGTCTCGGGGTCGCGAACGTGGCAGTGCACGATCGCGGCACCCGCCTTGGCAGCATCGATCGCCGAGTTCGCGATCTGCTCTGGCGTAATCGGCAAATCCGGATGGATGCCGTGTGTGGCACCGGCGCCAGTGATCGCGCAGGTGATGAATGGGTTCCAGTGCATGGGGTTCCTCTTAGTTGGCCGGGCGGAGGGTAGCGATCTGCTGCTCGACAGGTGCGTTCGCGATGGCAGTGGCGAGTGCATCGTCGTCGGCATAGCCCGTCAGCGCGATCGTGCGCGTCGGAACAGAAACGATCAACTCATCCATGACGAACGGCCATGGCGATAGTTCTTCGGCGCCGTCGTCCGCTCGCACGACCTGCAGCGTGGCATCGTCGGGCAGCACGATCTCCAGCGGGCCGGGCCCTGCCGGGTCGCCTTGGCAGACGCGCAGCGACAGTCGGTCGAAGACCTGCAGCAGCAGATAGTTGCGCCAGAGGTCGTCAGCGCTGACGTCCAGTTCCGTCTGCAGCGCTCCATAACGCGCCTCTTGCTCCGAAACGAACGCGTCGACGAGTGCCTGCACGTCGGGCGCGCGGGTCATCTTGAGGGCCGGCTGCGTGCCATAGCGTCCGGTATAGATCCCAGCCGCATGCATCGAGACCAGCAGGCCGGCATATGGGTCGAGGTCCTCGACCTCTTGGATACCGAGGCGATACAGCCGCAGGTGCTCCTCGATCAAGACATCGAGGAAGTTGGGGGGCCGCCCCGTATCGGCATTGATGCGCGGCATAGCTTCCCAATGACGCCAGCCAATATCGTGGAGGCGCGCAGCGAGTAGCACGCTGTCGCGCGGATCGAGCGCGGCTGCGGAATCGCCGCCCCAGGCCTCGGCTAGCTGGCCCGAGATAACGGAATGGTCGACCTGCATCACTACGGTGGCGCGCTCTTCGACGGTTCGGACGATCATCTGGAACCTCCGGGGGTGCGGGCGAGCCAGGCATGGCGGACGACACAGAAGTTGAAGGTCCCCTGCGCTGTTGTATCCGCACAAAGCTGATCGAAGCGTTCGAGGTCGGCGACCGTTACGGCCTTGCTCCGCTCGAGTGTGCCGCGGTACGCGGGCCACGAATGCCCGAGGAAGCTATCACCAACGGCGTCCGTAACGGCCAGAATCTGTGGATCCCAGGCCACAATCTGGAAGCCCGCGGCAACGAGCCAATCGGGTACCTGACGGCCAGCATCCGGGTGCGGCTTGGTGTCGCACCAGGCCTGCTTAATGCGGGCGGCGAGCGCGGCATCGCCGATACCCCACGACGCCGATTCCCAATCGGTATCAGCAATCAGCAGCCGACCACCAGGGCGTAGGACACGCGCGATTTCGCGCAGCGCTCCGACGGCATCCGGTACGTACTCGATCACCTGCACGAGGACTGCGGCATCGAAGGCGTCGTCGGGAAATGGCAAGGCAGAGGCGTCACCGGTTGCGAATTCGACCGTGACGCCCGCCTCGTGCGCCTCGGCCTCCGCCGCGAGCAACATCGCGGGCGCCGAATCGATCGCTGTGACGCGGGCGCCGCGCAAGGCGAGGTCGCGTGCATAGATACCCGGGCCGCAACCAATGTCCAGCACAGTCGCGCCCTCGATCGGGCCGAGTAAGTCGATTTGCAGCGCACGAATCGTGACGACGTCGTCGCTGCGGTAGACACTACTGACCCGTGCGGCCGCTTCAGGGGTGTCCCAGGCCGAACCAGCACCGTGCGTAGGGCGTGGAGTAGAGGTACTCATCCCGGTAGGCTACCGCTGTGACCGATCGCGCGCGCGCCAGCCGCTCCGAATTCTTCGTCTTCCGCGATATTACGACGCGCTGGATGGACAACGACGTCTACGGCCATGTCAATAACGTCGTCTTCTACTCGTGGTTCGACACCGTCGTCAACGCGTTCCTGGTGGAGCACGGGGTGCTCGACTGGACGACGGGCGAGACCGTGGGTCTCGTCGTCGAGACGATGTGTCGGTACCACGCTCCGGTTGCCTTTCCTGAGACGATCGAGGCGGGAATCTGCGTCGAGAAGATCGGCACGTCGAGCGTGCGCTACGAAGTCGGGATCTTTCGTCACGGCGACGACTTGGCGGTGGCCGAAGGG
>Ga0105052_10000387_pt1 | contig 61642 bp, 59 predicted proteins | sample FRY03_FD_78094 | JGI IMG/M metagenome (GOLD analysis project Ga0105052, IMG submission 78094) | Freshwater microbial communities from Lake Fryxell liftoff mats and glacier meltwater in Antarctica - FRY-03 | ecosystem: Environmental > Aquatic > Freshwater > Ice > Glacier meltwater ... | reverse complement strand
TACGCATGATTGCCAAGCTCGGCGGGTTCCTGGGGCGTAAGTCCGATGGCGAGCCCGGCACCGAAACCCTGTGGCGCGGCCTGTTGCGATTGGATGGCATGGCCGAGGGCTGGCGACTGGCCCGAGACCCGTGAGCAGACGCTGCAAACGGCGTTGCTGAAAGCACGATGAGCCCAGGCACACCGGGGCGATGCCTCGCTGGATCGATCATTTGCATGAGCGCGCGACTTCGCGAGCCCGCCGGGCGAGGCACGGGCTTGGCCTTGTCAATCACCAGCGAGCCGCTGTCGACCATCGGCAGGACAGTGCTCCGCCGCGGAAATCACTACGCACCGTCTCGCGCAGCAACCACAGTCCCCGGCATTGCGGCGCTCCAGGACATTGCACGCGCCTTGCGTGTCGCTCGCTCGAGTCTGACGGAATTGATGCACAAAGAGCCAGACCGAATCCACGCGCTCAGCGTGCGCAAAGGTCAGCCCCCGCATGGACGGTGTGCAAAGCTTGGAGAAGCGGTGGGAGCATCGGTAATGCTTTCGTGAATGGGTTTCTCAAACACCATATTCTGTCGTTACCTGCCGCATGTCGAGAGACTTGCTGTGCCCGACACGAACATGGCGGTCACGCCGAGCGCAAGCTGCGCAACTTACATGCAATGCGCACTGACCGATACGGTCGAGCAGTGGTCGGACGACGCATTCTGGGATGAATTGCGCAACCGGCTCGATCGTGAGGTACGCGCGCAAATTGTCACTGGGCCCTTGATCGAAAAGAGCGTAGCGCCACTGCGCAGCTTCGTCGCCGAGCCGATGCGCTTCGACCGCATTTTCCGGGCCGGCGACGCGGCACACATCGTTTCGCCGACCGGCGCCAAGGGGCTGAATCTCGCCGCCAGCGACGTCAAGTACCTCTCCAGTGCCCTGTTCGAGCACTACCGCGACAAGTCTGACAAGGATATCGATGCCTACTCGGAGCGCTGGCTGCTCGTGGTCTGGAAGGCCGAACGCTTCTCGTGGAGGTTCACCTCGCTGAGACAACGCTTCCCGGACAGTGCCGGTTTCGGCCAGAAAGTGCAGGAGGCTGAACTCGACTATCTGGTCCATCCGCAGGCGGCGTCGCTACCGCTGGCCGAGAACTATATCGGCCAGCCGCTGGACTTCGCCGAGCCGTGATCCGTCACATGCCAAATTGCGGGTGACCATGCCCACGACCAAGACTCCCGCCTCCATCAAGCCGCTACGCGGCGTCCGCATCCTGAGCCTGGCGCTCAATATCCCCGGTCCTGCGGCGCTGATGCGCTTGCGGGCGCTGGGCGCGAGCTGCAGCAAGGTCCCCCCGTCCGGAGACCCAATGGCTCTGTACAAGCGCAGCGCCTACGACATCCTGCACCAGGGAATCAAGGTGTTTGGCTCCAACCTGCGTACCGAAGCCGGCCAGAAGGCAGTCCACAAGCAACTGGCGCGCGCCGATGTGTCGCTGACCTCGTTCCGCCCTCGCAGCGCTGCGCAAGTTCGGCATGGGCTGGGCCCCTGCTCCGCAAAGCCTACCCCCGGCTGAGCCAGATCGACATCGTAGGCAGCCGTGGCGACCGCGCGCAGCGTTCAAATCGTTCCGGCTGCCCGCAGTGCATCGAAGCGTTGGGGGTCGATGCCAAGCCAGTCGAGGTAGATCGCCCGATTGTGCTGGCCCAGGTCGGGCGCAGCACCACGGACCTGCACCGGCGTGGCGGACAAATGCATGGGTGAGCCGAACACCGTCACCGACTTGCCGCCGACCAGAACCGGCACAAACATGTCGCGCGCCGCCAGATGCGGGTCGGCCACCACCTCGTCCATGCTTTTTACCGGCGTCAACGCAATACGGTCGCCGGCCATGGCCTCGAGTTCGTCCTTGGTGCGAGTCGCGAACCAGCCCTCGATGATCGGGCGCAACCGGCGCTCGTAGGTGGCCAGATCGAAGCGCTTGCTCATCGTGTCGATCTCGGGGTCGTCGGCCAACTCGGGCATGCCGAAGACATCACAGGCCTCGCGCCACAGCTTGTCGCTGTAGCTGCCGAAGAACACATAGCCGTCCTTGCACGCATACTGACCGTAAGGTCGGGCAAATGGATGTTCGTTGCCCATCGGAGCGGCGACGATACCCGCCATCGTGTAGTTGACGATTGCGCTTTCGGTCAGTGTCACGACCGAGTCCTGCTGCGCGACGTCGACGCGCTGACCAAGTCCGCTGCGTTCGCGCTCGCGCAGCGCGGCGAGCGTGGCTATGGTGGCGTAAAACGACGCAGCGAGGTCGCCGATGATGCTGCCCACGCGCACCGGCGGCGCGTCGGCCTGGCCGTTCATCGACCATAAGCCCCCGGCGGCCTGCGCGGTGCTGTCGAAGGCCGGTCGGCGCGAATGCGGCCCGCTTTGGCCGAAACCGCTGATCGAGGTGTAGATCAGCCTGGGGCACAGCGGCTTTAATGCCTCGTAACTCAGGCCAAGCTTGTCCATCGTGCCGGGACGGAAGTTCTCAAACAGAATGTCGGCCTTGGCCGCCATCTCCAGGAAAAGCGCGCGGCCCTCGGGGCGCTTCAGATCCAGGCTGATGCCCAACTTGTGACGGTTGTATTGCGCGAAGTACCCGCTGCCATGGCCCTCGATGCCGTCGGCGAAGGGCGGAAAGCCACGCACGAAATCAGGGTCGCTGGGATGTTCGACCTTGATCACCGTGGCGCCCAGGTCGGCCAGCATCATCGTGCAATAGGGCCCGGCGACGACCCGCGTGACGTCAAGTATGGTGACGCCGCTCAGCGACGCGCCGCGTTCAGCAACAGGAGGTGAGGTGGACATACCGTTTTCCTTTTCGTGAGGGGAACACAGCGACTCACCAGCCGCCGCTGGCCAACCATGCGTCGAGCACATCAAGGCGGTCCGAGCCCCAGAACGGTTCATCGCCCACCAGGATGAAGGGTGAGCCAAAGACGCCACGCTCGATACTACCGGCCACTGCTTCGCGCAGGTCCAGCCGGGCCTCGTCGCTGGCTTCGCCCTCGCGTAGCGCGTCCGGGTCGATACCCAGCGCCGGCTCCTGCGCCGCAACGTCGGCGATCTCCTGCGGCAGCGACAAGTCCTTGCCGAGTCGCCAGTAGCGGTCATACACGGCGCGCGCGAAGGCCGCCTCGGAGCCCGGATGGTGACGCCGCACCCAGTAAAACGCGCGCGCCGCCGGCCGGGGGTCCATCATCGGATCGTTGATCTTGCGCGCAAGCTCCAGGCCGTGCCGACGCGTGTAACGCGCGGCGTCATGCAGCACGTAGTCACCCTTCAATGGCGTCTCCAGCAGTGGCTTCAGGCCCATCACCTTCATCACCGACACCCCCAGCAGCATGCTGTGCCATTGCACCGTGCGGCCATGGCGCGCGGCGATGGCCTCGATGCGCAGGCTGGCGAAGTAGCCATAGCCAGAAATGAAGTCGAAGTAGAAGTCGATCGGCGCAGGTGCGCCGGCGCTCGAGCTTGTTGCTGAAGCTTGGGTCATGGAACGGCCCTCAATGGATCGCTGCGTACATGATCTTCTCCTCGCTGGCTTCGGTGGCCGAGTACTCCTCGACCACCTTGCCCATGCGCTGCACCAGGATGCGATCGGACAGCGCCATGATCTCGGGAAGGTATGAAGAAATCACCACCACGGCCTTGCCTTCATCGGCCAGACGGTTGATCAGCTCGTGGATCTCGCTGATGGCGCCGACGTCGACGCCGCGTGTCGGCTCGTCGAAGATGATCAGTTCGGGCTCCTGAATCAGCGACTTGGCGATCACCACCTTCTGCTGGTTGCCGCCAGAGAGCTCGATGGCCTTGACGTCGCGGTTGATGGCGCGGATGTTCAGCCGCTTGATCCAGGTTTCCCCGACCTCGCCCGCCTCGGCCCTGGACACCAGCGTGCGCTGCCCGCGCAGCTTGGCCAGCAACCCCAGATAGATGTTGTCGGCGATCGACTTGGTCTCGAAGAAACCTTCGATCTTGCGATCTTCGGTGACATAGACGATGCCGTCGCGCACCGCCGCAGCAGGCACGAAATAGCGCACCGGTCGGCCGTTGAGAAAAACCTCGCCCCCGTGCATGAAGTCGCGTTTGATGACACCCGCAACCACCTTGAAGGTCTCGGTGCGACCCGAGCCGACAAGGCCGAACACGCCGGTGATCTGTCCCGCAAACACCGACAGCGAGTTATTTTTCACCATGGCCGCCATGCGCAGGTTCTGCACTGACAACACACGCTTGCCCTGCGCCCGGACGTGGGTCTTGCGCTGGCCATACAGCGTCTGCGACAAGTCGCGCCCGACCATCGCCTGCACGATACGGGCGCGGTCGAACTTCGCTGTGTCGTCGGTGACCACATGCCGGCCGTCACGCAGGATGGTGATGCGGTCGGACACATGCAGGGCTTCTTCGAGCGCGTGCGAGATGAAGATCACCGAGACGCCGCGCGTCTTGAGGTTGGCGATCAGGTCGAAGAAATATTTCTTCTCCTCCGGCGTCAGGCTCGCCGTGGGTTCGTCGAAGATGATGACCCGCGCCTTGTGCAGCACCGCGCGCGCGATCTCGACCATCTGCTTCTTCGCCGCGCCGAGCAGGCTGACCTGTGCGGTCGGGTCGACGTCGAATTGCAGCGATTGCATGAACTGCTGCGCGGCGATGTAGATGCCGCGCAGCCGGTTGAAGAAATGCTCCTGGCCGAGGAACAGATTCTGCGCCACCGTCATCGTCGGCACCAGACTGGTCTCCTGGAAGACCATCGCGATGCCCAGCTCGCGCGCCTCGTTCGGCGTCTGCGGTTTGACGATGCGACCCTCGACCCGCATCTCGCCCGAGCTGAGCATGACCACACCGGCCATGACCTTGGTCAGGGTTGATTTGCCGGCGCCGTTCTCGCCGACGATGGCATGCACCTCGCCTGGCAGCAGCGCGAAGTCGACCTCCTCGATCGCCGGCACGCCGGCGTATTTCTTCGTGGCCTTGCGCAACTCCAGGATCGGCACAACGGGGACAGGTGTGGCGCTCATACGGCAAGGCTCCTTTCGGTATCGGTGATCGACAGTCGCAGCAACCGCTTGCGGCCCTGGGCCAACAGGTACAACTGGCCCATACATTCCACCGCGGCCACCACACCGTGGTGCTGCCCGTCGAAGCGGCTGTGCAGTGAATAACGGATCAAACCTGCGTCATTGAGGCGGATCACCAGCCCATAGGAACGCGGCGGTGCCCAGGGTTTGACCACGCCCATCATCTTCAGGTGCGCGCCCTGCATCGGCTCGAGGAAGGTATTGCCGGAGTTCAGCGCAGGTGCAATCCAGTAGGCCGGATCGACCTCCTGCAGCATGCGCTTGCGAAACGCGGTTTCACGCAACACGAACTCGACCAGCTGCGTGCGCAGCGTGAAACATGTCAGCCAGTAACCACCCCCGGCCGCCGGCGTGATGCGTGAAGGGTAGCCCGGCAGGTTATCGACCACCGGCACCGGCACACCGCCATTCGAACCGACGCGCAGTACGCGATGGCGCCAGCTTTCGCACACCAACGCGCCGTCGCCGTCCGCGCAGGTGCCAAAGGCATAACCCAGGCCGCCAGCCCGCTCGTGCCCCTGTTGCGTGGCCAGGTCGAACGCGATCAACCTGCCGCTGTGGCCGAGCTCCATCAAGTCGTGTTTCCAGCGTTCGGGCGGCTGTGTGGCAGAGCCGTCGCTTGCCAGCAGTTTGCCGTCGGAGCCGAACGCCAGCGCATTGACGCTGCTGAGCCCACGCCCATCGGCGGAGGTGAACACAAGGCCGTCGTGCACGCCGCCGACAATGCGCACTTCGCGGCCACCCAGGGCCAGGGCCAGCCCGCCGCCGGGCACGCAGGCGATGGCGGAGATGACGGCATCGACAGACGCCGCCTCGCGCGGCGCCCATTGGGTACTGGCGCCGTCGTGTTGCCAGACCTTGTTGCCGTCGGCGACAAAGACGGATGCACCATCGCTCGCCAGGTCAACCGGTGTACTGAGTTGGGCCAGCACGGCCGCTTCTTCCACCAATGTGTTCGACTTCAATGCGCCGTCGAATACCGGCACCGTGATCGACGCATCGCCGCGTCCGAGCAGGCGGTCGCTCCACTGTTTGATAGCGGCAATCATGACGTCTTTCCCCAGCGCCGGTCGTACTGCACGAAGTCCGGATCGGCGCCGGGCAGGGTGTAGCGGCCGATGCGGTTGTTCATGATGCCGCCCAGGTAGAGATGGCCGCGGTGTTCGCGCATCGATGTGATCATCGGGTGGTTTTCCCCGCCCAGATCCCACAGCGTTTCCAGCACTTCGCCCTGCTCGTTGAACTTCAGCACGCAGCCGGTGTTGATGTTCGGGAACAGCCATTCGTCGCGCGGCACCTGCTTGGCCATGCGTTGGCGAAAACCCGGCATGCGCCAGGCCAGGTCCAGCGCCGGGCAGCGCATGCCGACCAGCGACATCCAGTAGTTGCCGTCCGACGAGTTGTTGATGTTGTCCGGGAAACCGGGCAGGTTCTGCAGCACGAACTCGGTGGTGCCGGCCTTCGGCCCGTCGAACCAGTGGCGCTTGACGCTGCAGCCCCAGGTCTCGGCGAACAGGAAGGACTGGCCGTCGCTGGCGATACACACGCCGTTCGGGAACTGCAGGTCGCGGAGTACCGTGTGTGTTTTGCCGGTGCGTGTGTCGTAGCAGATGATGCGGCCGTTGCCCCGCGCCTCCAGCCCGTCCGTGGCCCACTCGTGCATCTCGTAGCGCACCGTCGCCTCGGAGAAGAAGATGCGGCCGTCGTCCGTGATGTCCAGGTCGTCCGCCAGGCGCAGCCGGCTGTCGTCGTTCACCGACATGTAGTTGCGATTCGTCTCGTCCGTGACCTTCTCCACCACACGTTGCGGAGTCACCCGGTACAGGCCCATGCCGCCGATGCACACGTACAGGTTGTCCTGTCGGTCGAACGCCATGCCCAGCGGCGTGCCGCCGATGTGCGCATAGACCTCCATCCGTTCGTATTCCGGCGGGAAGAACCGGATGATGTCGCCGTGGCGCGAACCGGCGTACAGGTTGTTGTCGCGGTCGAGGATCACGTCCTCGGGGCCTTCGATGCGGCCCAGGCCGATGACCTTGACGCTGCGCAACTTGTCGTTCTGTGCCCAGGCGGTTCCGCAATCGGGCGCGGTCGACGGCAACGTCGGCAGCGCGTGATAGGTCGGGCTGACATACACCTTGCTGACGATGCGGTGGCGGTTCTTGAGCCAGCGGATGTCGATCACCGCGGCCAGGATCAGGATGCTGGCCAGCACCATACGGTTGTAGCCGCCATGCAGGGACAACGACGTCATGCCGTTGATGACCAGCAGCACGATCAAGGTGCCGACCAGGGCCTTCATCACCGAGCCTTTGCCGCCGCCCAGGCTGATGCCACCGATCACGGCCGCGGTCAGCACCGTGACCTCCATGCCCACACCGATGTCGCCGCCGGCAGTGGCCAGGCGAGACGCAAAAAAGATGCCGCCGACCGCGGTGAGTGCGCCGCTGGCCACATAGGTCAACGCCACCGTTCGGCGCACGGCAATGCCGGTGTTGTAGGCCGAACGACGCGATCCGCCGATAGCCGTGATGTGCCAACCGGGACGCAGCCGGGTCAGAAAGATGTGGCCGAACACGGCGACCACCGCATAACACCAGACCACCGTGGGCACGCCGAACCAGTCGCCGCTGCCGATCGCCTCCCAGGCGAGGGACTCGGGGAAGCCGCCCGCGATGGCGGTGGAATAGTCGGCGATCGCCAGGTCGTACATCGCACGATAGATGATCAGCGTGATCAAGGTGGTCAGGAAGGCGCGCAAGCGGAAATAGCCGATCAGCACACCATTGACCGCACCGAGCAGCGCACCGACGAGCAAGGTCACGACCACTGCGCCGAACACCGGCCACTCGAGCACGTGCATCAGGAACAACGCGGTGAAATTGGTCAGCGCAAACGTCGACCCCACCGACAGGTCGATGCCGCCGACGATCATCACCAGCGCCATGCCGAACACGATGAAACCGATTTCTCCGGCCTGGCGCCCGGTATTGGCCAGGCTGTATGGCGAGAAGAAGTTGGGCAGCAACTGCGACAGACCGATGACCACCAATGCCAGCACGGCCACCGGGATAGCCGTCTCCATCCAGCGTTTGGCCAGAATTTCGCCGAGCAGATGATCGGGCCAATAGCGGTAGCGCCAGCGGGTCAGCCGGTCGCGCGGCGACTCGGCTGTCGGCGCCGCGGCGGCACCTGTGGGCAACTCGCCAGGTCGGTTCAGGGTGTTTTCCATGGTCTTGCGGTCAGGTTGCGGGCGGCAGACCGCGTGCCGGCATACGCCGGCATCGCGGAGCGGCTAGGCCGCGACGCGTTCAGCACGCCGGGCCGGGAGCAGCACGGATCAGGACTTGCCCAACTTCCAGCAAGTACCTTCGACGCTGGCGTTGGCCTTGGTGATCGGGATCAGGGTGGTGTAGATCGACCCTTTCAAGCCCTTGGTCTTGCCCGGGTTCTGCAGCAGCCACTTGATCTGGCCAGCCATCGTGGTGGCTTGTGTGGGTACGTCGTAACTCAGGTCCAGGTCGAAGGCACCGCCCTTGACCTGGTCACACGCGCCTTTTTGCTCGCCACCGCCCGAAGTGGCGAGGAAGACCTTGCCGGTCAGGCCCGCTTCCTTGATGGCAGCAGCCGTGCCTGAATCCATGCCGTCCCAGAAACCGACGATGCCGCACAGGTCGGGATGTTGCTTGAGCACGGTCTGGGTGATGCCCTTGGCCTTGGCGGCGTCCCAATCGGCGGCCTGGCTGGACACCACATTGATCTGCGAGTTCTTCGCCAGCACGTTCTCCACCCCCTTGAGCGTGTAGGCGCTGGCTGCGGCGGACAACGCGCCCTGCACAATCGCGATCTTGTTCGACTTGCCCTTGCAGGCGTCGACCACGGCTGTCGCCGCTTTCTCGCCGATCTCGACCCAGTCGGCGCCGACATAGACCACTGACGAGTACGACGAGCGCATGTTGATCTGAACAACCTGGATGCCTTCGGCCTCGGCCTTGCGCAGCAACTTGGCGTAAGTCTGCACGTCAGGGTTGTGCACCACCAGCACATCGGGCTTTTCTCCGATCAGGCTGGTCACCGCCTGCGCGCCGGCGTTGGTGCTCCAGTTCGGGTCGCGGACAACGATCTTCACGCCCAGTGGTTCGAGTTCCCGCTTCAGGCCTTCAAGCCAGCCCTGCGCCAGGTCGAAGCCCAGCGCCACCGGCACATAGGCCACGACCTTGCCCGACATCGTCTTGCGGTAGCCGTCGCGAAATGGTTCGTCGAGGCCCTTGCCCTGGGCAAAAGCGCCCATGCTGGCCCCTAGCGCGGCCGCGATTGCGACGGTCTTGAAAAAGCTGAATCGTGTCGTCATGCGTGTCTCCAGGTGGTTCTTGGTGGGTGCCCGCAAGGGGCGGAGGGAACGGGGTGCTTGTTTCAGATATCGCCCTGCTGGGCGGTTTCTTCGTTGCGTGGGTTGACGAACGAATCGATCAGGATGGCTGCCAGCAGCACCACCCCCTTGACCAGATTCTGGGCCGAATACGACACGTCCATGATCGTCATACCGTTGAGCAAGGTGCCGATCAGCAAGGTTCCGATGATCACGTTGATCACGCCGCCGCGCCCGCCCGACAGACCGATGCCGCCGAGCACCACGACCAGGATGACGTCGTAGATCAGCGTGGAGTTGTAGATCCGCGTGGGCATGGAGTTCACCGACGCCGCCATGACCATGCCGGCAAAGGCACCGATCAGCGCGGCCAGCACGTACTGCAGCACGATCACCGGCCGTGTCGGGATGCCCGTCGTACGCGCGCCAAAGGGGTTGTCGCCGATGGCATAGACGTAGCTGCCCAATCGTGTGCGGCGCAGGAAGAATCCCACCGCTACGGCCACCAGCCCAAACATCACCACCGGCATCGGAATTCCGGCCAGCGTGCCGCGGCCGACCCAGGCCAGGCTGTCCAGTTTCGGGCTCCACTGCACCACATCAAGACGGAAGAACGCCACCTGTCCGAGTCCGGCCAGGAACAGTCCGGAAGCCAGCGTTGTGAACAGTGACGGCACCTCGGCATAGGCCGTGAGCCAGCCGTTGATCAGGCCGAAGATCAGTGCCAGCGCCAGCGCGGCGGCAAAGGCCACCGGCACCGAATGACCGTCCTGCACCATCTGCAGGATCAGCCCGGCCGGCACCGCCAGCACCGCCACCATGGAAATGTCGATACCCCGGCCGATGACGATGACCGCCATGCCCAGGCCCAGGATGCCGAGGATCGCGACGTTCTGCAGCAGACCCAGCATGTTGCCGGTGTTGAGGAATCCGGGCAGCATCACCGAGAAGCTGGCCAACATAAGCGTGAAGATCGCAAACACGATCGTTTGCTGGGACAGGCGGGGCAACCTCACATTGCGTCTCCATTATTTTTTCGAACCAGGGTTGATGGTCGGCGTCGCACGACGATGTGGCAATGTATTAAACACACACAAATTTCTTCATTTTTTGTGTTTTATCTACAATACCGACTTGAAATCACCGCACGAACCGCCCCGGCACTGGCCGTCCTACGACCCCGACGATCTGGACGATCCCGATCCGGCTGGTGTTGGCGCAGCGCTGGCGCACGGTCCCGCCCCCGACGAGTTGACTGCGCTGCGGTTGCAGGTGGCACAGTCGCGCGACCGCGAACGGGCCTGGCGCGCGGTGTCCGACACGGCCCGCGACCTGACCGTGCTGCGCGAACCAGCAGGTGTGCTGCAGGCCATCGTCGAGCGCAGCCGTGCGTTGCTCGGCAGTCACATCGGCTGGATTGCCGGACCCGACGTCGCAAGCGAGGACGACCTGGTGGTGCTGGCGATCGACGGTGTCACCACCGAATGGGCGCGGTTGATGCGCGGCACTCAAGGTCGTGGCGCTGCCGGCTACGTGCGGCGCACCCGCTCACCGTTCGCAACTGCCGACTACTTCGCCGAGGAACGCGTCATTCACGACGCGCAGATCGATGCGACCTTGCGCGGCGAAGGCGTGCAGTCCATGGTGGCGGTGCCGATGTTGTCGGGAACCGACTTCGTCGGCGTGCTGGTGCTCGCCGACCGTGTGGCACGCGACTACACGCACCCCGACATCGCCACGCTCGGGATGCTCGCCGCGCACGCCGTGGTGGCGGTGCGCAACGCGCAAGCCCATGCGCAGACGCGTGCGGCGCTGGCGCAGGCCGAATACAGCAACCAGCGGCTGCAACAGCAAACCGCAGAGTTGGAGATGGCAGCCGAGGCACATGAACGTCTGACGCGCTTGGTGGCCCAGGGAGGCACCCAGGTCGATGTATGCTGCACCGTCGCCAGCCTTCTTGGCGCCGAGGTGGTGGTGGTCGATGGCGCTGACATGGTGCTTTGCAGCGCCGGGCCCGACGGCGCCGGTGTCACCAAGGCCGGCAGTGCACTGGCCCGTTGGTTACAGGGACTGCAGTTGCACGCCACACTCGACGACAGCCGCCGCAGCGGTCGCTCCGTGGCCATGACTGCGCCGCCGGGACGCCTGGGTCGGCTGGCGGCGATCGTGGGTGGCAGCCGCCTGCTCGGGGGCCTGCTGGTGCTGAGCGCGGCGCCGCTGTCCGACGTAGCGGTGCGCACCCTGGAGCGCAGTGCGCTTGTCATGGCGCTCATGCTGCTGGCGCCGCGACTTCCGGTTGACGTGCAGGCCGCTGGCGCTGAGCGCTTGCTCGCTGACCTGCTGCATCCACTGCGCGTCGGCAGCGCGGCGCTCGCCGGCCAGGCCGTGGTGCGAGGGCTGGCGCCCGGCACCGCAACCGTGCTGGCGCTGCTCGAGGTGGCCGCTGAAGGCAACGCCGCTGCCGCCACCACGTCGGCCGTGCAGCGGCGGCTGCACGCCCGGCTCGACGACCCACGCGCACTCGTCTGCGAACTTGACGGCCGCGTTGTCGTGCTATGCCCTGACCTCGACCCCGAGGCGCTGCGCCAAGCGCTGCGCAAGGCGCTGGACGAAAAGCCCCGACTGACAGCCGTTGGACTGGTTTCGGCGCGCTGCGACACGCTGGCGATGCTGCCGGGCAGCTTCGCGACGCTGCACAGAGGCCTGGCGCTGCTGCGCACGCTGGCGTCGGAGGACCCCCGCACCACAAGCGCCATTCGTCTGGTCGACGAACTCGCTCCCTTTGTCGCAGCCTTTGGCAGCAGTGAGCTGGCGGGCGCACCGGCTCCTCAGACATTTATCGACGCGACCATCGGCGCATTGGTGGCACATGACCGGGCAGCACGCGGCACGAAGTTGGCATCGAGCCTGCTGATGTACCTTGACCTGGGCTGCAACGCCAAGGCAGCAGCCAGCCGCCTGGAGCTTCACGTCAATACGTTGCACAACCGATTGGCGGCAGCCAGTGCGTTGCTCGGCCCATGGGAGCTGCCGGGGCGCCGCCTGGCACTGCACCTTGCGCTGCAGCTACACGCACTGCGCTCGGCGCCGTGCGCTTGACGTAGCTCCGCACCAGTTCGTCCGGATTGAGGTCCGGTGCATAGCCCGGTAGAACGTGCATGGTCAACTTCCCGTTGGTGGATTCGATGTATTGCCGCACGTTGAGCTTCTTGTGCGCATGCAGTCCGTCTACCACTAAGTGCACGGGGTTCTTGCGGCCCTTCATCATCCGCTTGAGCAATTCGATGAACAGCTCGGCATTCAGTGCGCCTTGATACGTGGCCGAACCAGAAACCGCCCTTGGCGTTGACCGCCGATGCTGCAGAGATGGACTGCCGCTGACCTGGCCGCGCAATCACCGGTGTCTTGCCCTTGGCTGCCCAGGTCTTGCCATGCACGGTATCCGCCCGGAAACCCGACTCGTCCGAGAAATAGATGTCGGCTGCGCTGCGCTTGGCAGCGGCCGCGATTTCGGGATAGGTCTCGCGTTGCCAGCGCTCGATGGCTTCGGGGTCTCGTTGGTACGCGCGCTGCAGCGGTTTTTGCGGCGTCAACCCCAAGCGCGCCAGCATTCTGCCCACAGCCGTGACGCCAAGTTGCACGCCGAACTTCTGCTCAATCAACATGGCCGCGATCTGCCGCGTCCACAACCCGAAGTACAAACCGTACTGCCGCGGGCCCTTGCCATTGATCCATCGGAACACTTGCGCTTGCTGCGATGCCGTGAGCTTGCAAGGCCGACCGGTCGCCGGGCGCGAAATCAGCGCGCGTTCGCCTTTGCCCCGTCCTGATGCTGCTCGCAGCCACCGATAAATCGATGTTCGATTCATCCCCAGTGACTTCACCACAGCCGACGGCTTCTCGCCTTCTTTGACTCTGCGCAATGCCAGCAATCGAAACTCTTCCAGCGTGGCGTGATCCAGTGTGCGGCCATCTCGTTTCATGCCTCATCATGATGATCACCGTGCCCAATAGTTCCACGTTTGTCTCTTTAATTACGGACTGGTGAGTAACTCTGCGTGGCTCGTGCGGTGCAATCGCATAGCTCCAATCTCCATGGAATTTGTTCGGCGCCATGCGTAAGGCAGCCATTGTCGCGTCATCCACCTTGACCCCGGTCGGATACTCATCGGTGTCGAGCGCTGCGCGCACTCGCAACCCTTTTGTGTTGGTCGTGCTTGCGATCAGATTGACTACCACCTCCAGACTCTCAAGCGGGCGACCGCGTCAATTGCGCGTGATATGGCAGAACATGCGGTGCTCGATCTTGTTCCACTTGCTGGTGCCTGGCGGGAGGTGGCAGACGTTGATCTTCAGGCCTGTGGCATCCGCCGTGCGCTGCAACGCCACCTTCCACAGTCGCGCGCGCGAGACGTTGCTCCCGCCACCGTCGGCCGTGATAAGCAACTCCCTTGCATCCGGGTACACCAGTTGGCGCGCATCCCCCAGTTCCTTCAATCCGGCCGTGATCGTCGGGCGCGCAGCCCCACCGCCCGTGCAACGATGCTCACCCCCAGATCCCAGTGCGCGAGCCTCGCTCGCAGCCCAGAACCGACGCATCTGCTCGTCCATCACGCCACGCAGGGCCTCGTACTTCTCAGCAATCTTTGACTCGTCATCATCCATCCCGCAATGACAACGGGTGCCGTATTGCTTGTCAAAGTAATTTACTGACAATTCCTAACTTGTGCCCGAATCATGTCGCTGCAGTTGACCGTCACGAGCAACCGAGTCCAGGCAACGCGTGCCTATCGGACAAGCGTGCAATAGTTCAGGCGCTGCTACGGGAATCAGGAAATTTGTCGGAGCCATCCAGAACGCCTTCGGCGAGCCGCGCAATGCTTGCCGCATCCACCTGGAAGAATCGCCGCAACACGGCCCGGGTATCGCTGCGCCCGAACCCGTCGGTGCCCAGGGTATGGAAGTTCCGTCGCGCTGGAATGAAGGCGCGCACGCTCTCCGGAACCGCTCGCACATAGTCGGATGCGGCTATCACCGGGCCCTGGCCGCCTTCGAGCAGGGCACCCAGGTGGCCACCACCTGGATGCGACTGCCCATCCCGCGCCAGTTCACTCCAGCTCGTCACGCTGATCACGTCGGCGTCGATGCCCTTGTCGGCCAGCAACTGCGCCGCCTGCACCACCTCGGTCAGGATTGCGCCCGATCCGAGCAACGTCACGTGCCTGGTGCTGCCGGTCGTCGCCTGCGACAACCGGTAGGCGCCACGCAGGACACCTTCGGCGGCGCCCGGCGGCAGAGTGGGCTGGGCATAGTTCTCGTTCATCAGCGTGATGTAGTAGAAGACATCGCGCCGCTCCACCAGCATCTCGCGCATGCCGGCGTCCAGGATCACGGCCAGCTCGCCGGCGAACGCCGGATCGTAGGCCTTGCAATTGGGTATTGTCGCTGCCACCAGGTGGCTGCTGCCGTCCTGGTGCTGCAGGCCTTCTCCGGCCAGCGTGGTGCGCCCCGATGTTGCGCCCAGCAGGAAGCCGCGGGCGCGCTGGTCGGCCGCGGCCCAGATTGCGTCGCCGACGCGTTGGAAGCCGAACATCGAGTAATAGATGTACAGCGGCAGCATCGCCAGCCCATGCACGCTGTAACTGGTGGCTGCAGCGGTCCAACTGGCAATCGCACCAGCCTCGCTGATGCCTTCCTCCAGGATCTGGCCGTCGAGCGCCTCGCGGTAGCTCAGAACCGAACCGATGTCCTCGGGCGCGTAGCGCTGGCCGACGCTGCTGTAAATGCCGACCTGCTTGAACAGGTTGGCCATGCCGAAAGTTCGCGCCTCGTCGGCGACGATCGGCACGATGCGCGGTCCCAGCGCCTGGTCCTTGAGCAGATTGCCAAGCATGCGCACGAACGCCATCGTGGTGCTCATTTGCTTGCCGTCGGCCTGCAGCGCGAATTTGCCGAAACTCTCCAATGGAGGCACCGGCACCACGTCGCAGGTAGTCTCGCGGCGCGGCATCGCGCCGCCAAGCCGCTGGCGATGCAGGGCGAGGTAACGCATTTCGGCGCTGTCCTCGCCAGGTTTGACGAACGCCAGCCCCTTGGCCTGTTCGTCGGACAGCGGCAGGTTGAAGCGATTGCGAAATCCGATCAGGTCGGTTTCGTCGAACTTCTTCTGACTGTGCGTCGTCATCTTTCCCTGGCCGGCGGTTCCCAACCCGTAACCCTTCTTGGTATGGGCCAGGATCACCGTCGGCTGCCCCTGGTGTGCGGCCGCCGCTGCATAGGCGGCGTGGATTTTTACCAGGTCATGGCCGCCACGTTTGAGCCGATCGATCTCCTCGTCGGTCAGGCCCATCGCCAAGCGCGCGAGCTCATCGTCTTGCCCGAAAAAATTGTCGCGGTTGTAGCGTCCGTCCTTGGCCGCGAAGGTCTGCATCTGGCCATCCACGGTGTTCGCGAAGGCCCTGACCAGCGCGCCGCTGGTGTCGCGCGCGAACAGGCCGTCCCAGTCGCTGCCCCAGACCAGCTTAATGACGTTCCAGCCTGCGCCGGCGAACAGCCGCTCGAGTTCGTCAATGATGCGGCCGTTGCCACGCACCGGCCCGTCCAGGCGCTGCAGATTGCAATTGACGACCCACACCAGGTTATCGAGTTTCTCGCGCGCCGCCAGGGTCAGTGCACACATGCTTTCGGGCTCATCCATCTCGCCATCACCGAACACGCCCCAGACCTTGCGGCCCTCGCAGTTGCTCAGTTGTCGATGCGTGAGGTAGCGCATGAAACGCGCGTGGTAGATCGAGCTGATCGGGCCGATGCCCATCGAACCAGTCGGGAACTGCCAGAAGTCGGGCATCAGCCACGGATGCGGGTAGCTGCAAAGACCACGGGCGTCGTTCGCCTGCGCGGTGATCTCCTGCCGGTAGTGCAACAGGTCGACTTCGCTCAGGCGTCCTTCAAGAAACGCGCGTGCATAGACACCGGGTGCGCTGTGGGCCTGGAAGAAGACGAGGTCGCCGCCGGTGGATGCGCTGCGCGCCCGAAAGAAGTGGTTGAAGCCGGTCTCGAACAGGTCGGCAGCGCTCGCATAACTGGCGATGTGGCCGCCGAGTTCGCCGTAGGCTTGGTTGGCGCGCACCACCATCACCAGCGCGTTCCAGCGAATCAACGAGCCCAGGCGTTCCTCGATCGCCAGATCGCCCGGAAACGCCGGCTGGTCTTGCACCGCGATGGTGTTGACATAGGGTGTGTTCAGGTTCGGCTGCCAACCCACGCGTTGCGCGCGCGCCAGACTGGCGAGCTCATCCAGGATCTGGCGCCCGCGCGCCGGACCGTCGGCCGCAATGAGCGACAGGAAGGCATCGCGCCATTCAATGGTCTCGGCGTTGTCGGCATCGTGGAGGTCAGTAGTTGGTATAGCTGCAAGTTTCATGATTCATGTACTTTATGCTTCATGCTCCCGCATGTGCTGCTTATGATTGACGTCTCTGTATACAGATTCGGCAGAACATGCTGCAAAGCAAGGAGATTTGAGCCAATGAAACTCGACCGCAGCGATTTGCGCATCCTCGATCAACTGCAGCGCGACAGTTCGCTCACCAACGCCGAACTGGCGCGCCGTATCGGTCTGTCTCCATCGCCGTGCCTGGCCCGGGTCAAACTGCTCGAGCGCAATGGTGTGATTCAGCGCTACGTAGTGCTTGCCAGCGCAGCGGCCCTGGGGCTGGGACTGACGGTATTCATCTCGATCAGCCTGAAGACCCAGAGCAAGAGCACGCTGGCCGAGTTCGAGACCAACATCGCACGCCATGACGAGGTGATGGAGTGCTACCTGATGACCGGCGACAGTGACTACCTCTTGCGCGTCGCTGTCACGGACATGGCGGCGCTGGAGCGTTTCATTCTCGAGCAGCTGTCACCGATACCGGGGGTCGAGAAAATTCGCTCGAGTTTTGCGCTCAAACAAGTGCGTTACAAGACAGCGTTGCCGCTCGGTCATCTTCATTGAAGCGCGATCAAGTTGGGCCGCGCGCCGAGCCCGGCTAACGCCACCGCATGCAATCGGGCTGTTGATTCCGTTTGAAAGCGGTGCCACGGCAAGGCGAATCCTGGCGTAGATTGTCTGCGGAATCAGCAGGCCCTTGCCAGCCACGGGTTGCGTGTCATCGCAAATGCGAAAGCATTCGATGCTACCCAGCAAAAGGTACGTGATGTCCAAAGTCTCTTTGTCACCGCGACTTGTCCGCCAACACTTCCTTCTAGAACAGATATCCCAACTGTTCGGCGAGTGGCGTAAGCGGCACGCCACGGCGCATCACGCGGATGATTTCGGGCCCGCTCAATGGTTCTTCCACACGGATCTCCGTCAACGACGTACTGAGTCGGGCCTGCAGAACCCCCGCAACCCGCATGAATCCTCACAATTTCGTGTAAACCCTGTGCACCGAATCCGTCAAGAAACGTTATAGGAGGAGTTGTTTGTTGAGGGATTTGAGCGATGAGTACACCGGATTTTTTCTGCGCCCGCCTCGATGCCATGGTCGATCAGCGTCACCCGCTTGTGGTGCTGGCAGGCAAGCTTGCCTGGGATCGCATCGAACAAGCACTGGAGCCAAAGCTCGTGCATCAAGAGCGGCCCATACAGAGTCGACGTGCCGCCGATTTGCTGGGTGAGCGCGCGGTGGAGTTCGGTGGCGGCACGAGCAACGCCGGGCGCCCACGCCTGCCCATTCGGCTGATGGTGAGCCTGCTGTATCTGAAGAACAGTTTCAATCTCAGCGACGAGGAGTTGGTGCAACGCTGGAGCGAGAACGTGGTCTTTCAGTTCTTCAGCCGGAGCGGCATGGAATATTGCGAGCCACGCCCGCCGTGCGATGCCACGCAAATCGGCCGCTTTCGCCGTGCCATCGGCGAGGAGGGTCTGGAGCAGCTGCTCAAATGCACCATCGAGACAGCAATACAGATCAAGGCGGTCAAGCCCGCCGATCTCGACCTCCTGGTGATTGATGAGATCGGCTATTTGTCGTATTCGAACCGTCATGCCGATTTGCTGTTCGAGCTGGTGAGCCGCCGGTATGAGTCCAAGAGCACGATGGTCACTACCAACAAGGCGTTTGGCGAATGGAACACGGTGTTTCCCAATGCCGCCTGCGTGGTCTCCCTGATTGACCGACTGGTGCATCACTCGGAGTTGATCGACATTGATGGCGAGTCGTACCGATTGAAGGAGGCCAAGGAGCGCGCCGCGCAGCTCGGCTCCAAGCGCAAAAAGGCCAAGCCATGAAACACTTGCATTTGCCTTCGGGCCTGCACAGCGGAATCGGTTTACTCATCGACAAAAATTGGACAACACAGCAGAAGCTGCCCGAGAAACTACGTGACGCGCTGCCCGTGAACATGATGATCTATTTGGCCGTCGGCTTGCTTGTGCTCGGTGTGATCGGTCGGCTGGTTGCTCAGCCAACAGTCAAAGCCAAAGCCAAAGCGAAGGAATGAAATGCTGAACGACGACATGCGCTACGACCAAGCGGGCTTCAACCTCACCATGCTGAGCGAGGACGTGCGGCTCAAGGCGTACCCCGACCCTGGCTCTGGTGGTGACCCTTGGACCATTGGCTACGGGCACACCGGGCCGGAGGTGCGTCAGGGTATGACCTGCACCCACTTGCAGGCCGAGGCGTGGCTGCGGGCCGACGTTTTCTTTGCCGAGAAGGCCGTCAAGAAAATGGTCACCGTAAAGCTCAGCCAGGGACAGTTCGACGCCCTGGTGGACCTGGTTTTCAACATCGGGGCAACCGCATTTCAGGGCTCCACCTTGCTGCGAATGCTCAATGCCGGTGACTACGCCGGCGCCGATGGACAGTTCAAGCGCTGGAACATGAGCAAGGGCAAGGTCATGCCTGGGCTGGTGACGCGCCGTGACCGGGAGGAAAAACTGTTCGACGTTCCCCCAACATTCGGATTGCAAGCATGAACCCGTACCTCATTGTGGCCGCGCTGTTGGCCGTCATGGGCTCGGCATTCGGCGGCTTTCGGCTTGGCGTGGACCATGAGAAGGCTGGTCAGGTTGACAAGCAAGCCCTGGTGGCCGAGGCGATGGACGCGGCGAACGCTTCCGCTGCCCTGGCCATATCCAAGATTCAGCCCAAGTACACCACCATCAACAACAAGGTGCAGCATGAAATCAGCACTGAAACCGTTTACCGCGATCCTGGTTGCCGTCACACTCCTGTCGGCTTGCAGCTTATCAACGATGCCCTTGCGCCCCCCAATGCCAAGCCCACTGTTCCTGGCAAGCTGCCCTGACCTGACCGAACTGTCGGATGACTCGTTCGGCGCCACCACGCTCAAGCTGGTCGAGGTCGCCGGCATTTACTACACTTGCCGGGCCGCTGGCGGGATCGACGAGCCCAAGCGCAAGGGCAAGTAATTGATACCTGCCGGGTGTTATATAACCGGATAGTATGATGTGGCTTGAAATGAAATTGCGATGCGCATCGCATGACCAGTCAAAAAAGATAGCAGCAGAGTGAGTTTTTAAGCGGCTGCCCGTAGCTCAGTTGGATAGAGCATCAGCCTTCTAAGCTGAGGGTCGTGGGTTCGATCCCCTCCGGGCAGGCCAAATCCCCATATCACGAAGTCTCATCGGCGCTCAAAGCCCGCATGTTTCCTGACATTGCGGGCTTTTTGTCGCCTGCTCAGGCCATGTCGCGGCATAACATTACATACCGTCAGATAGGGGGAATATGGCTCTGACACATACCTGCCCGCGGTGGTGGCCATCACACATACCGTTTTGGGAAAAATCTTCCGAATCCGTCTGCTCAAAGCAGGCAATCCCAAGATGGTCGTGTGCGGCGCCATGATGCGCAAGCTGGTCTATGTCGCATTTGGCTTGCTTGCGCGCCGGCAAACCTTTCGATCCAAGCCCTCCACGGTGATTGACCGCCGAGACTGTATCTACCCGATAACCCGCAGGAACGCCTTCAGGCGCGATAGAGTGGAATTGCTGCGGCAACGCCAGCTCAAGCTCCCGCTGCCAGTCGATCGCGCAACAGGCGCTTCATCAGTTTGCCATTGGCATTGCGCGGCAGCGGCGTTTCGCACCAGGTGATGGTTTCAGGAACCTTGTAGTCGGCCAGGCGGTCTGCACAGAAGGCCCGCAGCGCTGCGTCGTCCTTGCCTGCGGATGGTCCATGGGCGAAGGCATGGACGCGTTCGCCAAGCACCGGGCATGAACGGCCGACAATCGCTGCTTCGACCATGCCGGGCCAGGCCAGCAGCACATTCTCGACCTCGACCGAATAGATTTTGAAGCCACCACGATTGAGCATGTCCTTCTTGCGGTCGAAGACTCGGACATAACCCTCACCGTCTATGGAGCCGAGGTCGCCCGAATGCCAGTAGCCTGCGGTAAACGAGGCTGCAGTGGCCTCGGGGTTGTTCCAGTAGCCGGGCACAATCATCGGCCCTGCGATCCACATCTCGCCGGTTTCGCCTGCCGGCAGTTCGCGGCCAGCATCGTCCATCACGCGGATGTCGGCAGCAGGCAGGACGACGCCCACGCTGTCGGCATGATCGCGGGTCTGGCCAGCCGGCATCATCGTTGCCGGCGAGGTGGCCTCGGTCGAGCCATAGGCATTTAGCAGTGTCAGCCTCGGCAGCCGCTCGGTCAGCGCATCGATGGTTGCCACCGGCATCGGCGCGCCGCCGTAGCCGCCGATGCGCCAGGCGCTGAGGTCGGCACTGGCGAAGCTCGGGTGCAGCAGGCACAGGTTGTAGATTGCAGGAACCATCAGCGTATGGGTGACGCGTTCGGCAGCCAGCGTGGCGATGAAGGTCTCGGCCTTGAACGTTGGCGTGATGATGATTGCGCCGCCGACCTTCAACATCGAGGCGATGCTGGCGATCAAGCCGGTGACGTGGCTGGCCGGCACGGCGAGTGCCGAGCGGTCACTTGCCTGCAACCTCATGCAGGCCTCGTAGTGCATGCAGGAGTGCACGATGTTGAGCTGGGTCAGCATCGCGCCTTTCGGATGGCCCGTCGTGCCTGAGGTGTAGAGAATCACCGCCGTATCGCTCTCGGCGACCTTGGCTGCCGGCAGGTCGTCCCCGGCTTCTTTCCCACTGAGCAACTGTGCCATTGAGACCTGATCGGCCGTGTCGCCGATTACTATTCGCATCATCACGGCTGTCGCTGCGGCGGGGCCTTCAGGCAGCGCCGACTGGCCCGGCTCGGGCAAACGCTCCACCAGGCCGGCATCAACCACCACCCCCATCGCACCGCATTGGCCGATGATGAATTGCAGGCCCGGCCGCTGCTCGCGAACACCCACAGGTACGGCAATCGCCCCCAGTCTTTGCAAGGCCAGCAGCGTGACGACAAATTCTGGCCGGTTGTCGATCAGCATCACGACGCGATCGACACCCACCGCATCGCGTCAACGCGCCGGGGGTTCCGTCTGCGGCCTCTCCTGACGACAATGCCCTTGGTAGCCATGCATATCGCGATCCCGTTGAAGGCGGGCGCATGTTGCGGCCCACCATGTCAAACAAGGGGGATGATTCATGAAAACTGTTCTGATCACGGGCGCAAACCGGGGCATTGGCCTTGGCCACGCGCAGGCCTTTGCGCAGCGCGGCATCGAGGTGTTTGCGACTGCGCGCGGGCCTGACGTGGCCGATGCACTGCATAGCCTGGCGCAGGCGCATCCGGGCCGGTTCACGGTGTTGCACTATGACGCCCAGGAGGCGGACGCTCCCGCCCGACTCAAGGCGGCACTGGCCGATACCCCGATCGATCTGGTTCTGGCCAATGCCGGCGCGGGCGGCGAGTCAGGTCAGGCACTGGGCAACATCCATATCGACGGCGTGCTGGATCTGATCCGCGTCAATGCGCTTGCGCCTTTGAAGCTGGTCGAGGCGCTGATCTACAACATCACCTTGTCCGAGCGCAAACTGGTGGCTTTCCAGTCCAGCCAGATGGGGTCGATCGGCAACAACCACAGCGGCGATCACTACGAATACCGGCTGAGCAAGGTGGCGCTTAACATGATTGCCAGAAACGTTGCCAACGATCTCAAGCCGCGCGACGTCACGGTGGTCGCGTTGCATCCCGGCTGGGTGCAGACCCGCATGGGCGGCCAGAGTGCCCCGGTGACTGTGGAGGCTTCGGTGGCGGGTCAGCAGAAGTTGTTCGACTCGCTGACGATGGAAAACAGCGGACGGTTTTACAACTACGACGGGACAGAACTGCCCTGGTGAGCGCTGACCACGGCGGATCATGGTCGATCGATGGTCACGCGTTGCCAGTGGTAGCAAAGCGCCGCAACACCCATCGAGCAGGCGGACTGTGCCGGTGACATTTGAAATATGATCGGGCACTGATGCAATATGTGCCCGTTCCTGTCGACCTGCTGGAAATTGGTAAGACCATTCCGGTCGACCTGTGGGACAAGACGGGCAAGTTGCTGCTGCGCAGAGGTCATAGCCTGACCTCGGAACAACATCGGGAGATGCTGGTCGCGCATGAGGCATCGATGACCGAAAGTGACGCACTGGCCTGGACCCGGGGTTACGAGCGCATGTTGCAGGCGATGTTGCGCGAGGGCAGCAGTGCCGACGAAATGTCGCGGCTGACCATGCCCGGCGAGATTTCGGAGCGGGACTATCTGGATGAGCCCGATGACCCGCTCGGGGGCTGGCTTGACCTGCGCGAGCGGCTGCAGGTGATGTTGTACCGGGGCCATGGCGCCGAGAATGCAGCACGACAGATCGACGGTTTCCACGCCAAGGCGTTGGAGTTGCTGGGCGATGAGCCCGATCAGTGTCTTTTCGTGTTGTTCCAGGCCTTGGCCGATCCCGCACTGGGGTATTGCGCCAGCCATGCCCTGTTGTCGGCCGTGGTGTGCGAGCTCACCGCCATCAAGCTCGGCATGGCGCGGGCCGCGCGCAAGTCGCTGTTTCGCGCCACCTTGCTGATGAACATCGGCATGGCCCGCGCGCAAGACCTGTTGTCGACGCAAAGCGGTATTCCAAGCGACAGCCAGCGCATGCTGATCCGCGAGCATCCGCAGACCAGCGTGGAGATCCTGCGCATGCTGGGGCTCGAAGACCCGGACATGTTTGACATCGTGTTGTGGCACCACGATCCGGACGCCACGGGTGCGCTGGACGCCAACCGGCAGGCCCGTCACCTGCTGCGCGTGGTCGACATATTTGTGGCCAAGTTGGCCGCGCGCAAGACCCGCCATGCCATGTCGCCCCTGGGTGCGGCCAAGGCCATGGTGCTGGACGCGTCTGCTGACGCACCGGTGCTGGCCTCGGCCGTGGCGACAGCAGTCGGGTTCTATCCGCCAGGTACCTATGTGCAACTGCTCAATGGCGAGAAGGCGGTGGTTGTCGCCCGTGGCGCGCGCGCCCATGAGGTGCAAGTGGTCAGCGTCGTCACGCCTGGCGGCATGCCCTTGGCCCAATATCAGTTCCGCGACGCGCGGGAATCGCGTCATACGGTGCGCGCGCCAGTGAACGCCGAAAAGATCAAGGTGCAGGTCAATTTCAAGCGCGCATACAAGGCGTATTCCGACCGGCCGCGCTGACTCGCGCGCCGACAGGCGGCGTCAGACGCCGTAAGGCACCCAGACGTTCTTGACCTGACTGGCCTGACGCAGAAACTCCTGGCCGCGGCCTTGGCCGACCTTGTGCCACAGCCGTCCCCGAGCGCCACTGACCCAGCTGCGCTTGAGGTTGCTGGCCGAAAGCCGCTCGACCTCGGCACATCCTGCGGCATCCCCGTCATGGCGCCAAATGGCGTCCACGTCGCCGTGGCCGGCCAGCACCGCCGCCAGATCCTTGCCGGCGTTGGCGATGATGTTGACCACGCCATCCGGCAGGTCGGACGTGTCAAGCACCTGGTACAAGTCGGTGGCCAGTAGCGGCAATGCCGTGGACGGCAACACAACGACCCGGTTGCCCAGTGCAATGGCCGGCGCCACCAGTGCGATCAGGCCCAGCAGCGGCGCCTCATCCGGGCAGACGATGCCAATCACGCCGAGTGCCTCGTTGAGCGCAGTCACGATGCCGTGCATGGGGGGCTGATGCACCTGGCCGTCGTATTTGTCGGCCCAGGCGGCGTAGTAGAACAGGGTCTCGATGGTGGCGTCGAACTCGTCGGCCGCCTGCTGTCCGGTCTGCACCAGGGACAAGGTCTGCACGAAACGGTTGCGCTGCGCCTGCAGGTTCTCTGCCAGGTAGTACAACACCTGGGCCCGTCCATGGGCCGTGTTGCGCTCCCAGCCACCGGCCTTGCGCGCGGCTTCGACGGCATTGCGGATGTCCTTGCGGTTGCCTTCGGGCATTACCGCCACCAGCTTGCCGTTCAATGCGAGCGGGCGGCTGTAACCGCCGTCAGGGCGCACCTGCTTGCCACCGATATACAGCTTGGCCGTGCGATCGATTTCGGCCGGCGCAGCCACCAGGCGCGGACCCTTGGACGGGGGAGGGCGTGCCGGGCGCTCGTCGTCCTCGCGCGGCACCAGGTATTCGAGCAGGCCTTCGCGCCCGCCTTCGCGGCCGAAGCCCGATTCACGGTATCCGCCAAAACCGCAACTCGCGTCGAACTGGTTCGTCGTGTTGATCCACACAACGCCCGCCTTGAGCCGCGGCGCGACGTCCATCGCCAGGCTGATCGACTCGCTCCAGATGCTTGCGGCCAGCCCATAGACCGTATTGTTGGCCAGTTCCACCGCCTCGGCCGGCGTGCGAAATGGCATGCTGACCAGCACCGGACCGAAGATCTCCTGCTGCACCGCGGCGCTGGCGCTGCCGATGTCGGTGATCAGCGTAGGCGGATAAAAGCAACCCTGCGTCGGCAGCTTGGCGCCGGCCTGGAAGATGCTGGCACCGTCCTCGCGCGCCAGCGTTACATAGCGTTCGACGCGCTCGCGCTGGCTGTTGTCGATCAGCGCGCCCATGTCGGTCGATTTGTCCAGCGGGTCGCCGACGCGGATCGTCGCCATGCGCTGGCGCAGCTTGTCCAGGAAGCGGGTCTGAATGCCTTCCTGTACCAGCAGGCGCGAACCCGCGCAGCAGACCTGGCCCTGATTGAACCAGATGCTGTCGACCACGCCCTCGACCGCGCTGTCGAGGTCGGCGTCGGCGAACACGATGGTGGGCGATTTGCCGCCCAGCTCCAGGCTGATCTTCTTGCCGCTGCCGGCGGTGGCCTGGCGGATCTGGCGTCCCACGTCGGTCGATCCGGTGAAGGCGATCTTGGCGATGCCCGGATGCGCGACGATCTCCTGGCCGGTGGCGCCATCACCGGTGACGATGTTGACGACGCCGGGTGGCAAGTCGATCTCGGCACAGACATGGGCGAATAGCAATGCGCTCAGCGAGGTAAATTCGGCCGGCTTGAATACGACCGTGTTGCCGCAGGCCAGCGCAGGCGCGATTTTCCAGGCCAGCATCAGCAACGGGAAGTTCCACGGCACGATCTGGCCCACGACCCCCACGGCACGGTAGCCGGCGAATTCGCTATCGAGAAGCTGCGCCCAGCCGGCGTGGTGGTAGAAGTGGCGGATCGCCAGCGGGATGTCGATATCGCGCGTCTCGCGGATCGGCTTGCCGTTGTCCAGGCATTCGAGCACAGCGAACAGGCGGCTGTGCTTTTGCAAGGCGCGGGCCAATGCGTACAGATGGCGCGCACGACCGTGTCCGCCCAACTTCTGCCAGGGGCCCAGCGCCTTGGTCGCGGCGGTCACGGCCGCCGCGACATCCTTCTTGCTGCCTTGTGCGATGTGGGCCAGCAATTCGCCGGTGGCCGGGTTGCGGGTGTCGAAGTGCGCTGCGCCGGCGGTCCATTGGCCGTCGATGTATAGGCCGAAGCGCTTGCGTTGCGCTGCCAGCCATTGCAGTGCGGGGTCGGCGGACTCGGGGGAGGGACCGTATTCCATGGTGGTCAGGAGCTCTGGGATGGTGGGCATGATGGGCAGCAGGGATGGATGTGACGGTCAGGTCAGGTCAGGTCAGCTCAGCTCAAGGCATGGCATGCCGGTGGGCGGCGGAGTATCGGCCGGTGACGAAATGTTCGAGCTGGCGTTCGATGTCGGTGAGCAGGCTCGAGGCGCCGAACCGGAACAGCGTGGGCTGGAGCCAGGCGTCGCCCAGTTCTTCCTTCATCAGCGTCAGGTATTGCAGCGCCGCGCGTGCACTTGAAATGCCGCCAGCCGGCTTGTAGCCGACCTGGTATCCGGTGAGCGCCAGGTAGTCGCGGATCGCCCGCACCATGACCAAGGAGACCTCCAGCGTGGCGTTGACGCCTTCCTTGCCGGTCGATGTCTTGATGAAGTCGGCGCCGGCCATCATGCACACCCATGACGCCCGCGCGACGTTGTCCAGCGTCTGCAGCTCGCCGGTGGCCAGAATGGCCTTGACATGGGCCTCGCCGCAGGCCGCGCGAAACGCCTGCATCTCGGCATACAGCGCAGCCCAGTCGCGCGTGAGCACATGGCGCCGGCTGATGACGATGTCGATCTCGCGCGCACCTGCCTGCACCGACAGTTCAATCTCGCGCAGCCGGGTTTCCATGCTGGACAAGCCAGCCGGAAAACCGGTCGACACCGCGGCAACCGGGATGTCGTGGCCCTGCAGCGCGGTCACGGCCGGCGCCACCATCTCGTGGTAGACACAGACCGCGCCGGTGCGCAGACGTTCCAGGCCGAGCGCGGCCAGCAGGTCAGGGCGCAAGGGCTGGCGTGCCTTGGCGCACAGGCGAGCCACACGTCCCGGCGTGTCGTCGCCGGACAAGGTGGTCAGGTCCATGCACTCGATGGCGCGCACCAGCCAGGCGGCCTGGTATTCCTTCTTCTGCGAGCGGCGCGCACCCAGCGTCTGGACCCGGCGCGCCACGGCGTTCTGGTTCACGCGGATGGCCTCGAGCAGGGACAGGTCCAGCGGCATTCCGGCATTGCGGATCGGAGGGTTCATGGTGTCGGACTTCAAGAACGGGAGGAGGGGCGTTGGCCCAGTTTTCGCAGGTAGGCCGGCACCAGGCGCATCAGGTCGGCTGCGCCGACGGCGGCGTATCTCAGTGTTTGTTCGTGCGACAGGGCGGTGTCGGACATGCCCTCTGCCAGATTGGTCACTGTGGCGATCGCCAGCACCAACAGACCGCAGTGGCGCGCCGTGATCACTTCGGGTACGGTGGACATGCCCACCAGGTCGGCCCCCAGCGTGCGCATCATGCGGATCTCGGCCGGCGTCTCGAAACTCGGGCCGCTGGTGGCCAGGTAGACGCCTTCGTGCAGACGAATGTTCAGCCTGTTGGCGGCATCATGCAGCACCTGGCGCAGGTCCGCGTCGTAGGCGTTGGCCATGCTCATGAACCGGGGGCCGAAGCGCTCGTCGTTGCGCCCCACCAGCGGGTTGCCCGGCAACAGATTGATATGGTCGCTCAGCGCGACCAGACTGCCGGGGCCGGCATCGGCGCGCAGCGACCCGGCGGCGCAGGTCAACAGCACGGACTCGCAACCCATCTGCTGGAACGTGCGGATCGCGGCGCTCATGACGTCGGCGCCCTGGCCTTCGTAGAAATGGCTGCGGCCCTTCATGCACAGCACGGCCACGCCACCCAGCGTGCCTGCGACCAGCACACCTGCGTGCCCGTCAACGGTGGAAATCGGAAAACCCGGCAACTCGCCGTAGGACAGCACAACAGCGTCCTGGATCTGGTCGGCCAGGCCGCCGAGGCCCGAGCCGAGCACCATCGCCACACGGGGCGTAAAGCCCGGCAGACGCTGACGCAACACGGCCTGCGCCGCCATCGGGTTATCGGAAATGGGTTCTGCAGGCGTCACGCGCTGTGTCTCCTTGGTCGGGTGGTCATGGGTTCATGGGCACGGATCACGCTGCAATGCACTGTGCGGCCGGCAACGGTGTGGTTCTGCCCACTGTGGCGTCACCATATGCCCTTGACCATTGTCACTGAATTCGTCGTCGCCGCGATCGGTGTTGACCCGCTGCGACGGGTCGGCTCCGGCTGTGTGGCCATGGCCCGCGTGCCAGTGTCTGTGGCAATGGTGTGCGCGCGAAAGATCATGGAGTACAGTCAATCCGTCAGGTCCTACAGTCGCTTGTCGCGCCCATTGCATGAAACAACACCCCCATTTCATTTCATCGTTGCAGGGGGAGTTGTTCGACTGGCGTCTATGGGGCGCCCGTGCCGTGGTGATGGCCTTTGCCGCCATGGCTGGTCTCACCGTGGTCGTGCTGACCTGGATGAGCGAGACGGCATTCGAACATTTCCGCGAGGTGCAGCAGCAGGCGTGGTGGATGCCACTGTTGTGGACGCCGGTGGCGACGATGGCCATCGTCTGGGCCACACGCAAGTTCGCACCTGGCGCCGCTGGCTCCGGAATCCCGCAGGTGATGGCGGCCTTGTCGCCCGAGGTCACGCCTACGCTGCGGCATTTTTTTGTGTCGATGCGCCTGACCATTTCCAAGATAGTGCTCACCAGTATGGGCTTTCTGGCCGGACTCTCGCTGGGCCGCGAAGGGCCGTCAGTTCAGGTGGGCGCCGGCGTCATGCACAGCTGCCGGCACTGGATGCCCAAACACGGCGTGGTGTCGGACCACGGTCTGCTGATTGCCGGCGGTGCGGCCGGTATCGCTGCGGCGTTCAATACCCCGTTGGGCGGGATCATGTTCGCGATCGAGGAACTGTCGCGTCGCCCCGAGCAACGCAGCAACGGCCTGATGATGGCGGCGATCGTGCTCGGCGGCCTGATGTCGGTGTCGGTATATGGCAATACCAGCTACTTCGGCATCGTCGGCGCGATCCGGGTGGATCGGCTCGACCTGCACATGTTGTTGCCGGGCCTACTGGTGGCCGTGGCCTGTGGACTATTGGGTGGACTGTTTTCGCGATTGCTGATCGTCTCGTTGTCGGGGCAGTCCGGTGACTGGTTCAGCCGCCTGCGGCGCCGCTTCCCGCTGCGGTTTGCCGCCTTGTGCGGCTTGCTGGTGGCCGTGATCGGCGTGGCCAGCCAGGGCAGCACCTATGGCAGCGGCTATCTGCATACACGCGCCTTGCTCGACGGCGTGGACGCGTCCTCGGGCCTGTTTTTCCTGCTCAAGTTCGTTGCCACCTGGCTCACCACCTGGGCTGGCGTGCCGGCGGGAATTTTTGCGCCCTCGCTGGCCATTGGCGGGGGCATCGGCAGCGACATCGCCCAGTACACCCTGGGCATTTCGTCGCCCACCTTGATCGCATTGGGTATGGCCGGCTTCCTGGCGGCCGTGACCCAGGCACCGCTGACCTCGTTCATCATCGTCATGGAGATGGTCGATGGCCACGGTCTGGTCCTGAGCCTGATGGCAGGTGCTTTGCTCTCCAGCGGCGTGTCGCGCCTGGTCAGCGCGCCGCTGTACGGTGCGCTGGCCGAGTTGCAGGTGCGCCGGGCCGTGCCCGCGCCGGTTGACGAGGTCGCCCAAGCTTCCTCCGCGGCAGATGGGCTGCCTGACATCCCGGACACCACGATCAAACCGGCTGCGGACGAGCCCGCAAAACCGGTCTGATCGGACGGCATCGATCAGGTGGGATCGGCGCCAGGCGTGGCCGGCTTGCGCGGACGCCGGCTGCGCGTTGCTGTCTTGCGCGGGGTCTTGGCGGCCGCTGGCGGGGCGGCACTGGCTTTATCGGCCGTTTCCGCTGCCTCCTCGCTTGGGTCCATTTCCCATGGCTGTAGCGGCGCGTCGCTCGCCGGTGCCACGTCGTCGCCGACGGTGGCATCGGCTTCTGCCACGACAGATTTGCCACGCCCGCCGCGCCCACGGCCGCGACGCGGTTCGCGTCGCTCGGAGGTTTCGCCGGCATGCGGGGCGGCAGCGCTTGTTGCCGGCGCCGGTGTCTCCGATGCTGCAGTGCTCTCGTCGGTCAGCTCGCCGCGCGCCGGTGCGCTGGCGCTGCGGTACACATAGGCGCCTGATTTGTCGTCGCGGCCGAACTCCAGCAAGCCACGCGCCTGGGCTTCCTCGAGCAGGTTGCCGAAGGCCTTGAAACCGTAAACCGATTCGCTGAAGTCGGGCTTGCGCCGCTTGATCGCCTCCTTGAGTACCGAGGCCCAGATCTTGCCGTCGCCACGCTCGTAGACCAGGGCATCGAAGGTCTGCACTGCCAGCTCGATGCCGGCGCGCCTGCGCGCATCGAGTTCGTCCTTGCGCGTCTTCTCTTCGGCTGGCGTGCGGCGTGGGGCCTGCTGCGCTTCAGGGCGCTCGCGGCGTACCTGGGCACGTTGGCTCTCGCGCACCAGGTCGTCGTAGAAGATGAATTCATCGCAGTTGGCCACCAGCAGATCCGAAGTGGACTGGCGTACACCGACACCGATTACCTGCTTGTTGTTCTCGCGCAGCTTGGACACCAGTGGCGAGAAGTCGGAGTCGCCGCTGATGATGACGAAGGTGTTGACATGCGACTTGGTATAGCAAAGGTCGAGCGCATCGACGACCAGCCGGATGTCGGCCGAGTTCTTGCCCGACTGGCGTACATGGGGGATTTCGATGAGCTCGAAATTGGCCTCGTGCATGGTGGCTTTGAAGGCCTTGTAGCGGTCCCAGTCGCAATAGGCCTTCTTTACCACGATGCTGCCCTTGAGCAGCAGACGCTCGAGGATAGGCTTGATGTCGAAGCGCTCGTGACCGAGATCGCGCACGCCCAGGGCGACATTCTCGAAGTCACAAAACAGCGCCATGCTGAGGTTGTCGGGGGATGCGGCCATGGAATTGTTCTTTCTGTGTTCGTGTCTGCAGCCTGCAATCATCACATGGAAATCACGGCAGGGCATGAGGCGTGGCAGAGTCGGCGACACTCTGGCAAGGCGTCCGGGCGCCGGGCGGGTGTTTCATAGGGCAATAGGAGATGGCAGATGAACGGTGATTCCCTGGCTCGGGCCGACGCGGCCGGCGAAGCCGAGGTCGCAGGTGCGGCGGCGGCGTCTGCGGATACATGGGCGTTGACCCAGGCCCTGATTCATTCGCGTCAGACCGTGATGCCGCGCCGCTTGACAGAGCCAGGGCCGGACGAGGCTCAACTGCACGACCTGCTGGCCCTGGCGGCCGCCGCACCCGACCATGGGCAGCTGACGCCGTGGCGCTTTGTCGTGATTCCGCCGTCTGCGCGGGCCCGGCTGGCCGATGTGTTTGCGTTGGCCTTGACCGATCGCGATCCGCAAGCGAGCGAGGAGCAGGTACGTCAAGCGAGGGAGAAGGCGCATCGCGCGCCGCTGCTGATGGTGGTGGTGGCCTGTCTGGGACCGCGCGATCCCGATATTCCCGCACTCGAGCGCATGGTCAGCGGCGGTGCGGCGGTACAGAATCTGTTGCTCGGCGCGCATGCCATGGGCTTCGGCACCGGGCTGACCAGTGGCAAGGCCATGGCGTCAACACGCCTGCGCGCCTTGCTGGCGCTGACCGATACCGAGGTGCCGGTCTGCTGCATCAACATCGGCACCGTCGGTCGGCACAAGCCGCGCCAGGGCAAGCGCCCCGCGCCGGCGAGCTTCACGACCGTGCTGGGTGACGCCACGGATAGTGGCGTCGAGGGCCAGGCATGAAGCGCAATCCGTCGCATGCCCGCATGCCATGCCCTTGCGGCAGTGAGCGTACCTATCCCGATTGCTGCGGCCGCTGGCACGAAGGACTGGCCGACGGCATCGGTGCGCCGACGCCCGAGGAACTGATGCGTTCGCGCTACAGCGCCTATGTGCTGGGCCTGCTGGAATACCTGTTGGCAACCTGGCATCCGTCGACATCGCCTGGCGACCTGGAACTGGCGCCGATCAAGTGGCTGGGGCTGGAGGTGCGCCACGCGCAGGCGCAGGGCGACGTCGGGGTGGTCGAGTTCGTGGCGCGCTTGCGCGAGCAGGGGCACGGCCAGCGCATGCATGAGGTCAGCCGCTTCGTGCGCGAAAACGGACTTTGGTACTACATCGACGGTCAACCACCGGTCGGGGCGGATGACCCCTCATTGGATTAGACTGATCCAGTGCAAGGCGCAGCGGCGCAGGTGCCGCCAGTGCCGGTTTTGTTTCATCACCGGAGGGTTTGCATCATGGGCTGGCATCAAATGCTGCTGAGGGTCGATCTGAGCGCAGGTACCTGCGTGTCCGAGCCCTTGAACATGGAATGGGCACAGGCCTATCTGGGCCAACGGGGCCTGGCCACCAAGTAGCTCATGGAGGAGATCGATCCGGCGATTGCGATCAAGCCACCAGCAAGGCCGAAGGCGACTCCAGCAGATTGCGCACCGCCTGGATGAAGCGCGCGGCATCCTGCCCGTCCACGACAAGGTGGTCAAACGACGAGGATAGATTCATCATCTTGCGCGCGACAAAGTTGCCCTCGACCACCATCGGTCGCAGGGCGATGCGGTTGACACCGACGATCGCCACTTCGGGCGCGTTGATGATCGGGGTGGAGACGATGCCGCCCAATGCGCCCAGGCTGGTCAACGTGATGGTCGAACCGGTGAGTTCGTCGCGGGTCGCACGCCCGGAGCGCGTCATCTCGGCCAGTCGGGCGATGGCGCGGGCGTTGCTCCACAGATCGCCATCCTGGGCATGGCGCAACACCGGCACCATCAAACCGGCATCGGTCTGGGTCGCAATGCCCAGGTGCACGGCACTGTGCCGGGTGATGACGCCGGTTTCGTCGTCGAACAGGGCGTTGACCTGCGGGAATTCCGCGATCGCCAGCACCATGGCACGGATCAGGAATGGCAGCAGCGTCAGCTTGCCCCGGTCGTCACCGAAGCGGGTGTTGAGCTGCGCGCGCAGCGATTCGAGTTCGGTGACGTCGCATTCTTCGACGTAGGCGAAATGCGGAATCCGGCGCTTGGCATCCTGCATCTTCTGCGCGATGCGTCGACGCAGCCCGATGACTTTGATGTCCTGCAAGCTGTCCTCCCCGGTGCGCGCCGTCGCGGCCGCTGCCGGCGCAGCCGCAGCGGAGTCTTGCGTGCCATGGTGCGCGACATGCGCGTCAAGGTCCGCTTGCAGGATTCGGCCGCCGGTGCCGCTCGCGCGCACCTGGCCAAGGTCGACGCCCAGTTCCCAGGCGCGGCGGCGCAATGCCGGCGATGCAATCGGCTTGCCGTCAAGCGTGGACGACGGGGCCGCAGGTTTCGCTGGTGCGGGTTGAGGGGGGGCTGCAAGGGGCGCCTCGGCCTGCTTCGGCGCCGCCGCCCGGACTGTTCCCCTGGTAGCTGCAGCCGCGGGCCCTGCATCGGCTGTGCCGTCGCCGTTCAAGGCGATGTCGATCAGCGTCGCACCCACCGCCAGTACCTCGCCGACCGCGCCACCGAGCCGGGTCACCTTGCCCACCACCGGGGACGGTATCTCCACCGTCGCCTTGTCGGTCATCACATCCGCCAGCACCTGGTCTTCGGCCACCGTGTCGCCCACCTGTACACGCCAGGCGACGACCTCGACTTCGGTAATGCCTTCGCCCAGGTCGGGCATGCGAACGGTATGCACTCCCATGATCAAGCCTCCAATGCGCGTTGCAGCGCCGCAGCGACGCGCGCCGGACCGGGAAAGTAGGCCCATTCCTGGGCGTGCGGATACGGCGTGTCCCAACCGGTGACGCGTTCTATCGGCGCCTCCAGGTGGTAGAAGCAGTGCTCCTGCACCAGAGCAATCAGTTCGGCGCCGAAGCCGCTGGTGCGCGTGGCTTCGTGCACCACGACGCAGCGCCCGGTCTTCTTCACCGACGCGACGATGGTGTCCAGATCCAGTGGCCAGATGCTGCGCAGATCGATGATCTCGGCGTCGATGCCGGTCTCGGCCACCGCAGCCTGAGACACATACACCATGGTGCCGTAGGTCAGGATGGTCAGGTCGGCGCCTTCGCGAAACACGGTCGCGCTGTCCAACGGCACGGTGTAGTGACCTTCGGGTACGTCGGCCAGCGGATGGTCTTTCCAGGGTGTCGCCGGTTTGTCGTGGTGGCCGTCGAACGGCCCGTTGTACAGGCGTTTGGGCTCAAGAAAAATCACCGGGTCGTTGTTCTCGATGCAACTGATCAGCAAACCCTTGGCGTCATACGGGTTGGACGGCATCACGGTGCGCAAGCCGCTGACATGGGTGAACAGCGCCTCGGGGCTTTGGCTGTGTGTCTGTCCGCCGTAGATGCCACCACCGCAGGGCATGCGGATCGTCAGCGGCGCGGTGAAGTCGCCAGCCGATCGGTAACGCAGTCGCGCGGCTTCCGACACGATCTGGTCACAGGCCGGGTAGAAGTAGTCGGCGAATTGCACCTCGACCACTGGTCGCAGCCCGTACGCTGCCATGCCGATGGCCGTGCCGACAATGCCGCCTTCCGATATCGGCGCATCGAACACGCGCGAGCGGCCATACTTTTTCTGCAGGCCGTCGGTGCAGCGGAATACGCCGCCGAAATATCCGACGTCCTGTCCATAGACCACCACGTTGCTGTCGCGATCGAGCATGACATCCATCGCCGAACGCAGGGCCTGAATCATCGTCATTTGCATGGTGTTCAGCCTCCGAACAATTCACGACGTTGGCGTTGCAGATGCGCGGGCGGGTGCTCGTACACATCATCGAACATGGTGGCCGCATCGGCCAGATGCCCTCCTGTCAGAGAGCCAAAGGCCTCGGCCTTTTTGAACGCTGCCACCACCTGCGTGTCAAGCGCCTTTTGTGTAGCCTCGTGCTCCTCGTCCGACCAGGCGCCAAGGTTTTGCAGATGCTGGCGCAGCCGTGCGATGGGATCGCCGAGCGGGAAGTGCGCCCAGTCGTCGGCCGGCCGGTAACGCGCGGGGTCGTCGGACGTGGAGTGCGCGCCGCCCCGGTAGGTCACCCACTCGATCAAGGTCGGGCCCAGGTTGCTGCGCGCGCGTTCGGCGGCCCAGCGCGAGGCGGCATACACCGCCAGGAAGTCGTTGCCGTCGACGCGCAGGGACGCAATGCCGCAACCTACGCCACGCGCCGCAAACGTGGTGGATTCACCGCCGGCAATCGCCTGGAAGGTCGAGATGGCCCACTGGTTGTTGACGACATTCATGATGACCGGCGCGCGATAGACATGGGCGAATGTCAGCGCAGTGTGGAAATCCGCCTCGGCGGTTGCGCCATCGCCGATCCAGGCTGATGCGATCTTGGAATCGCCCTTGATCGCCGAGGCCATGCCCCAACCCACGGCCTGGATGACCTGGGTCGCCAGGTTGCCCGAGATGGTGAAGAAACCGGCGCGTTTATACGAATACATCACCGGCAACTGCCGGCCCTTGAGCGGGTCGTGTTCGTTGGACATCAGCTGGCAAATCATCTCGACCATGTCGACGTCGTCGCGGGCCAGCAGCAGGCCTTGCTGGCGGTAACTCGGGAAATTCATGTCGCCGGGTTGCAGCGCCTGCGCGTGCGCCACTGCGATGGCCTCTTCGCCCAGGCACATGATGTAGAATGAGATCTTTTTCTGCCGCTGCGCGATCAGCATGCGCGCGTCGTAGGCGCGGGTTTTCATCATCGCGCGCAGGCCGCTGCGCAGTTGCTCGGTGCCAATGTCGGGCGCCCATGGACCTTGCGCATGGCCGGCGTCGTCCAGCACCCGTATCAGTCCGTAGGCCAGGTCGCTGGTGCTCACCGGCGTGGCATCCACGGCAGGGCGACGCACTTCGCCGGCGGCGGACAGGTGCAGGTAGGAAAAGTCCGTCTCGCGTCCGGGTCGTCCGGTCGGTTCGGGAACATGCAGTTGCAGAGCCGGCGCTGGACACATGGCTATTTCCTCCTGCTTTCATCCTAACCCGCGCACCCCGGAACGGCAAACCGGAACGACAAGGGTCAATTCGCATTCGTGCTCAAGGCGGGCAACAGCGAGACGATCCTGCGCAGCGAGCAATACGAAACCAAGGCCGCGGCGCAAAACGGCATCGTGTCGGTGCAGACGAACAGTCCGAGCACGACCGTCAAGGACAGCACCTGATAATCAGGGCATGACCCAGCCCTACGTCACAGAACAACCCCTGCGCGCCGATATCGATGCCCTGAGCGGGCCGGTCATCGTGGACTTCGGCACCAATTGGTGCGGGCATTGCAATGCCGCGCAACCGCTGGTCGATGCGGCCTTGTCGGGCCAGGCGGTGCGCCATATCAAGGTTGAAGACGGTTCGGGTCGCGTACTGGGACGCTCTTTTGCCGTCACGTTGTGGCCGACCCTGGTGTTCCTGCGTGACGGCCAGGAAGTCGGCAGGGTCGTGCGGCCGCAATCGCGCGAGGCCGTGGCGCAGGAACTCGCCAAGCTCACATAGGCGAGTAATCCCGGTCTCGACATGATCGGGTAGCAGGCGAGGCGCCAGCGCAAGATTCAATCTGACAACCCAGAGCCGGCTGTGGTGCCGACCGGGGTTCGGCAGTTGCCGCGGACAGGTCAGGCCTGCTGCCTGCTGTAGCCCATTGCGGTGCAGGACATACGCCAACCCTGTGCACGATAGTGGTAATTTGCACATACATTGTGCGCTGCAACATTTGCTGTGGGAGAATTAGGGTTTTCCCTAGTACCTCATTGGCCGAATCCGCTTCGGCTACCTGGACCCACACTGTGAACCACGTCTTTTTCCTCTTCTCCGCCATGCGCAACGCCTACTTTGCCTATGGTCGCCATTCCGATCAGCAGGATCAGCGCGCTGTCGAGACCTATCTGTCGAGCGCCCAGTCGGCGACCGAACTCGAATACCGCGAACGCCAGTGGCTGCGCGCGCACAGCTGATCCCCCATTTCGCAATTCCTTTAACTTTCTGAGCCTGTCATGAGCATCTTGCTGTTCCTCAAATCCCTGTTTTCTTCTTCGCAACAAAACTTCAACGCGGGTGACCGCGTCAACCACGTGCGCGGTGGCGCGATCCGTCGTACCGATGGTTATGTGGTCGCACATACCGCAGCCGGCGTGCTGGTCGAATGGCCACGTGGCGGCAGCAGCTTGCTGCCCAACGCCGAGCTCTCGCACATCGGTTGAAGCATCGGGCGGCAGCTGCCGTGTCGGGCAGATCCGCCGCCGACCCGCCGCCAGTCGTGCCTAAGACGTGCGTCAGTAGACGCCGCCGTCGAAGCCTTTGGCCAGGCTGGGTCGGATGGCTTCGATGAAGCTCGTGGCCTGGCGCATCAGCATGCCCATGTCGGATGCGACCGCCACAAAGTCGTAGCCCAGCGCCACGAAGCGCGTCACCATCTCGGGCGTCGGCCCGACGATGCCGCAAGGCATACCCAGCTTGCGGCAGCGCGCGGCGACGTCGGCACTCTCGATGAAGGGCAAGGTGCCGCCCCGATCGGTGCTGGTGCCCTGCCAGCTGGTCGAGCGCGAAATCGGGCGTCTGGTCCATCCAGTCTGATACGACGCGATCCGGATCGTGACGCCAGGCTCAAGCAGTTGTGGGGCGAGGTGGCGCCGACGCACTGAGCAGTTCGGTAATCTGCCCATCCTTCTCGCGCCACAACTGCTGCACCCAGGCCTGGTACTGGGCGCGTACTTCGGCGTCACCGCTGTAGTCCGCTCCGATCAGGTGGCGCGGGATCGGCAGCAGCCGGGCGCGCACGACCACGCGACGCAGCCGGCCCTGCAGGAAGTGCCAGAAAGTCGGCGTTCCGTCCGGGTAGACGATCGTGATATCGAGGATGGCCTGGAACTTGTCGCCCATGGCGTTAAGTGCCAGCGCCATGCCGCCGGCCTTGGGTTTGAGCAAATGCCGGTAGGGCGACTGCTGGCGGGCGTGTTTGGCCGCGGTGAAACGGGTGCCTTCGAGGAAATTCATGACGCTGGTGGGAACCCGCGAGAACTTCTCGCATGCCTTGCGTGTCGTCTCCTGGTCCTTGCCGCGCATCTCGGGGTGCAATTTCAGGTATCCGTCACTGTGTCGGCGCATGAACGGAAAGTCCAGTGCCCACCAGGCCAGGCCCATCACCGGTACCCAGATCAGTTGCTGCTTGAGGAAAAATTTCAGCAACGGAATGCGGCGATTCAGTTGGTGTTGCAGCACCAGAATGTCGACCCAAGACTGGTGGTTGCAGTTGACCATGTACCAGCTGTCGGGCTCCAGCGCGTCAATGCCCTCGACGTCCCAGGTGGTGCGCTGCGTCAGTGCCATCCAGGCGCTGTTGCAGGAGATCCAGGCTTCGGCGATCCACAACAGGATGGGTGCAAAGAAAGTCTGTGCCGCCGCAAACGGCAGCAGCAGTTTGAGCAGCGAAAAAACCAGCAGGATGGGAACCCAGAACAGCGCGTTGAGTGCCATCAGTACGCTGGCGATCACGCCCACCAGCAGCGGCGGCAAACCGTTGAGCATCAGGAATCCTTGTTGCGTTTGTCGTCCATGGCGCGCACCAAAGCACGCGCCTCGTCACCCTCTGGAATCGGTTTTCCGCTGTCGCGCCATTGCACCGCGGCCTTGAAACCGTTCTCCTGCGCATAACGACGGAACCACATGCCTTCCGGATTGTGGCGGGTGATGCCGTCGAACACCGTCGCCATCTGCTGGCTCTGCTCCAGGCCCATCGCCAGCATGACCTGGTTCACCACCATCTTGTGCATCGCGAGGTGGGAGGAGGGAACACCGGCGATGCGCCCCGCCAGCGCCATCGTGGTGGCGTCGAGTTGATCCATCGGTACGCATTCGTTTGCCAGACCCCACTCCAGTGCCTTGCGGCCGTCGATGGTGTCACCGGTGAACATCATTTGCTTGGCACGCGTGGGTCCGAGCCGGTAGGTCCACATGGCCGTAGTCGGGCAACCCCAGACGCGTGTGGGCATGTATCCGATGCGCGCGTCGTCGGCCATCACCAGCAGATCGCAACACAATGCAATATCGCTGCCGCCAGCGGCCGCGTAGCCGTGCACCTTGGCGATGGTGGGTTTGGCGCTGCGCCACAGGCTCATGAAGTCGTCGGTGTTGCGCTTCATGTAGGCGTAGTCGACCATCGGGTCCCACGGAAACTGCTCCTGCTGGCAGGGGTGATCGATGTCGCCCTGGCCGAACAGGCTCAGGTCGTAACCGCCGCAGAATCCCTTGCCGGCCCCCTCGACGACGATGACGTGGATGGCAGGCTCGGTGTTGGCCCATTCCACCGCCGCACGGATTTCGCGCGGCGTTGCGTCGTTGATGGCGTTGAGTTTTTCCGGGCGGTTGAGCCGCAGGCGGGCGACTCGCGGGTTGGCGGCATCGGCGTCGATGCGCAAGGTGCTGAATTCGGGCATGGATGAACCTCGGTGCGGCAAGGCGGTCGCACAACGTGCGGGACGGCGTCTGCCATGGCCGATCACTGTATCAGCGCGCACTGCGCCGGCGCCAGGACCAGCCTGCGCCCATGGCCCAGCCGCCAGTCTCGCGTTTCACGGCGACCAGTGTCGACCGGCATTGCGGCGCGAACACCTTGGCCAGACCGTGGCCGATCATGCCCGCCACGCTGTACTCGATCGGTGCACCGGTGGCACCCTCGGGCGCGCCGGGAAAACTCGACAGGAACCACAAGGCCATGGTGCAGGCCGCAGGTATAGTGGCCCGCACCATGACGCCAGCAGAGATGAAAACATGAGCAATCGCCCCAGCGGCCTGCCGGCACGGGTGCCGGTATTGATTGCCGGCGGCGGTCCGGTCGGGTTGACGCTCAGCGCGCTGCTGGCACGCCAGGGTGTCGCCAACCTGGTGATCGAAGTCGACGCGGCGTATTGCACGGGTAGCCGCGCGATCTGCATGTCGCGCCGTTCGCAGGAGATCCTGGGCTGGATCGGCGCCGACACTGCGCTGGTGGCCAAGGGCCTGTCCTGGGTCGGCGGGCGCAGCTACTTCCGCGACTCCGAGGTGCTGCATTTTCAGATGCCGTCCGAGCCGACCCAGCGATTTGCGCCGATGGTCAATATCCAGCAGTATTTCGTCGAGCAATACGCGCACGAGGCGGCACAGTCCTGCGGCACGCTGTCCGATGTACGCTGGAACCACCGTGTGGCTGCCGTGCGGCCGGACGCAGACGCAGTGGCCGTCGACGTGCTCTCCGAGGCTGGTTCCCAGACCGTGCGCGCCGACTGGGTCGTGGCCTGCGATGGCGGCCGCAGCACCGTGCGCGAGCAACTGGGCCTGCAGTTGCAGGGCATGCAATACGACGGCAAGTACGTCATCGTCGACATCCGGCAGAAAACCCGGCGCGCGGTCGAGCGCCTGGCCTGGTTCGACCCGCCGAGCAATCCGGGTTCGACCATCCTGATGCACCGCCAGCCCGAGGACGTGTGGCGCATCGACTACCAGATCCGCGACGACGAGGATCCGGTCGAGGCGGTCAAACCCGAGAACGTGTTGCCGCGGGTGCAAAGCCATTTGGCGATGATTGGCGAGGATGGCCCATGGGAAGTGTTGTGGATATCGATCTACAACGCCAAGTGCCTGACGCTGGATGCATACCGCCACGGCCGGGTATTGTTGGCCGGTGACGCGGCGCATCTGGTGCCGATATTCGGCGTGCGCGGCCTGAACTCGGGCCTGGACGATGCCGGCAACCTGGCCTGGAAACTGGCGCGGGTGCTCGATGGCCGCTCGGATGCGGGTCTGCTCGATTCGTATTCGGTCGAGCGGGTGCACGCGACCCGCGAAAACATGGCTTATGGCGCCAAGAGCACCGAGTTCATGGCACCACCCGACTTTGCCTACGCGCTGATGCGCGAGGCCACGCTGCGCCTGGCGCGCGACGATGCATCGGTACGTGCGCTGATCAATCCGCGCCAGTCGACGCCGGTGTCGTACATCGGCTCGCCGCTCAACATGGCAGAAGGCGCAGCGCCGTGGGCCAGCGACCTGGCCGCGCCGGGATTGCCCGCGCCCGAGGCGCAGCTGGCGGACGGACGTCATCTGACGCAGTGTTTTGGTGCCGGCTTCGTGTGCCTGGTGTTCAGCCCCGATGCGGAGCCGGACTTGTCGTCCCTGGCCGATCTGCAATCGCTGGGGATCGAACTGCTGCCCGTGCCGCCGGCAAGTACACAGGCGTGGCAACGCTACGGCCTGGGTTCCGGCGTCGATGCGGCCCTGGTATTGGTGCGGCCCGACGCCTACGTGATGGCGCGCTGGCCCGGTGTCGATGGCGTCGCCATGCGCAAGGCCATTGTGCGTTCAGGAGTGTGGAAATGACCGACCAGGATCTGGACCAGTGTTACAGCGCCTTGTGCGAGGCGCTGTCCCGTCAGGGTCAGGCCGGTGCGCCCTTGCTGCTGTCCATGCTCTGCCTGTCGCTGATTAGCCGCATGGACAACGCCGGCCAGGTGCTGCCCTTGATCACCCAGGCGCAGGCCGCGGCACAGGACAGCGCCACCGACGGCTGACGCCTTGGCGCTGCGCGAAGACGGCAGCGCCCCGCAGTGCGCGTTCAATCCGGCATGTCGTCCAGCGGATAGACCGGCCGGCGTACGCGGCTGTGGCCGAAGGCCTTGAGGTCGTTCGAGGTCAGGCCATCGCCGCTGTCGATGACGATGATCTCCTTGGCCAGTGGTCCGAACGCGGCGCGAAAGTGCTGCGACGACTTGACCACCACGACCGCATAGTCGGCCGGCTGCAGCGCGGCATGGGTGAAGAAGCCGGTGTCGAGCACCTGGTGCCGGCTGCCGGCCACGACGATGTCGATGCCCTTGCAGCGCAGCACCACCGTTGGCCCGATGTCCAGCGTGATGCCGCGGCTCATCGGTCCGGTGAAGGTGAAGTGACCCGGCTGCATGGACACCACCGAGACCTCGAGTGCCAGCGGACCGTGGAACTGCGCACTGCCTTTGCCGCCCAGCTGCACGGCCAGTGTCGCGCCGGGCCCGGCTTCGATGCACGCCTTCATCGTCTGCGGATCGCAGACCATGCCGTAAGCGACGCGCTCAAACCCGGCGTTCAGCAGCGCTTCGAGTACGGCGACCGAGTCCTCCAGCCCGCCGCCGCCCGGGTTGTCGGCGGTGTCGGCGACGACCACCGGGCCTTCGCCGGGACGTGCCAGTGCTGCCCGGATGGCATCCATGCCGGCGTCCAGTGCCAGCGGCAGCACGGTCTTGCGTTTGCGGTCCTGCCAGATCTGACGCACCAGCGATGCCGCCAGTGCGTCAGGGTCATGTGCTCCGGCGGCCTTGCGGTCGGATACCACCACCACGCTCGGGCCTGATTGCAGAATGTCGGCCCATGGAAAGCCGGCGTTGATGCCGATGTCCAGCCAGGCTGGCTCCTGGGCCATCAGCGCATCGGTGCGCGCGAGCATCTCCAGCATCGGCCCCGGCGCCGTCGTGCGGCCATGATCGACCGCATCGATCATCGCGCCGCGCGCGACGGTGCACTTCGGTGCAATCTCGCCAGCCAGCGTACGCGCGATCAGGTCGGCGCAGCGCTGGCCGGTGCCGAACAGGTCGATATGCGGGTAGGTGTGGTACGACACCATCACGCTCGCCAGCCGCGCCATGTCGTCGGTGACATTGGCATGCAGGTCCAGCGTGACACCAATCGGCAAGCTGTCGCCGGCAATGGCGCGCAGCCGGCGCAGCAGTTCGCCTTCGCCGTCGTCGCAGTGTTCGGCCACCATCGCGCCGTGCAGGCACAGCAGCACGGCGTCGAACGGTCCGTCGTCGCGCAGTGCCTTCTCGATGGTGCCGGCGATGTGGTCGAAGGTGGCCTGCGTCACCTTGCCCGAGGGCGTGGCATCGGCCGCGACGCTGTACACCAGTTCCCAGTCGTATTGGCCTGCCGCCTGTATGAAAGCGCCCATCTCGGTCGCGGTGCCGCGGTAGTAGCCTGGGACGTCGGCGCCGTAGTACAGAGAGCGTGCGGCATAAGACGCCAGGTCGGTTGGCAATGGCGAGAAGGTATTCGTCTCGTGCTTGAACACGGCGGTCAGGACGCGGGTCATGCGGTGCACTCTGGAAGTTGGGGGAGCTGCAACTGTACGGCAGACCCGAAACGGACTTGTCGCCTATCATCCTAGAAACCGCAGTTGGACGCGCCCGAGTGGGCTGCGATGGGGTGCGCTGGCAAGGCGCGACGACGCTGCGGGCTTCTGCCCGCAAGGAGGAGCAACGCCGCCAGCGTGCGTCAGCGCAGCTCAATCGGGTGCGTAGCGTTGTCACCTTTGAGGTGACCTTGCTCGTGAGCACGAAAGCTAGAGTTCATAAGGCGTATCCAGCGGAAGAAAGCGGTCAACTGCGGTTTCTAGGATCATGGCCGCGGCGGTGCATGGCGCGCCGAAACGTACGACAACCGGAGGCGAAGATGCAACGCGACCAGGCCATTGCTGCAGTGGAGAAGTATTTTGACGAGGGCGGTTTTGTTGCCGATCTGGCACGCCGCGTCGCGATACCGACCGAGAGCCAGAACCCCGAACGTGCACCGGTGCTGGCGCGTTATCTGCAGGACGAGATGTTGCCCAGCTTCGAGCGCGCTGGCTTCAGCTGCCGCATCTTCGACAACCCCCTGCCCGACAAGGGCGGCCCGTTCCTGGTTGCCGAGCGCATCGAGGACGACACTTTGCCCACCGTGTTGTCCTACGGCCATGGCGACGTGATCCGCGGGCAGGATTCGAGCTGGCGCGAAGGCCTGGACCCGTGGCGTTTGCAGCAAGACGGTGACCGCCTGTATGGGCGTGGCACCGCCGACAACAAGGGGCAGCACACCATCAACCTGGCGGCAGTTGAGGCAGTGCTGGCAACCCGCGGCAAGCTCGGCTTCAACCTCAAAGTGCTGATCGAGACCGGCGAGGAAGTCGGCTCGCCCGGGCTGCGTGAATTCTGTGAGCGGCAAGCCGCAGCGCTGGCGGCCGATGTGTTCATCGCGTCCGACGGGCCGCGCCTGCGGCCGGACCAGCCGACCATCTTCCTGGGTTCGCGCGGCGCGGCCAACATGGACCTGGTGGTCGACCTGCGCGAAGGGGGCCACCACTCGGGCAACTGGGGCGGGCTGATCGCCAACCCCGGCATCATCCTGGCCCACGCGCTTGCCACGATCACCGGCCCCAAGGGCGAGATCCGCGTGCCCGAATGGCGGCCCGACAGCTTGACGCCGTCAGTGCGCAAGGCACTGGAAGGCCTGGAGGTCGACGGTGGCGCCGACGGCCCTGCTATCGATTCCGACTGGGGCGAGCCGGGGCTTAGTCCGGCCGAGCGGGTTTTTGGCTGGTGCAGCTTCGAGGTGCTGGCCTTCACCTGCGGCAACCCGGACAAGCCGGTCAACGCGATTCCACCCAAAGCCAGCTGCCATTGCCAGCTGCGCTTCGTCGTCGGCGTGGACCCGGGCGACATCGCCGCTGCATTGCAGCGCCATCTGGACAAAGCCGGCTTCGGCATGGTCAAGGTCAGCCCCGCGCGCGACGGCTTCTTCACCGCGACCCGGCTCGATCCGGACCATCCCTGGGTGCGCTGGGCGGCTGCATCGCTGCAGAAAACCAGTGGCCGGCCGCCAGCCATATTGCCCAATCTCGGTGGCTCCTTGCCCAACGATGTGTTCGCCGACGTGCTGGGTCTGCCGACCGTGTGGATTCCGCATTCGTATGCGTCGTGCAATCAGCACGCACCCAACGAACACATGCTGGTCTCGGTGGCGCGCGACGCGCTGCGGCTGATGACCGGCGTGATGTGGGACCTGGGCGAAACCTCCAGCGTGCCGACATCCCCCCAAGCAGCATGACGCCAATGTGAGCAGCCGCCTGTGCGTCCGCGCAGCCGCGGCTTCAGACGCCCACCGTCTTTCAGATTTTTGCAACCGCAATGTGCTGAAGGCCGCGATCAACGTCGAGGAAGTAGTCGTGCCTGCAGCCGAGATGACCAGCCGCATCGACAGAGTGCTGCTGCAATCGAACCTGACCGGGCTGGTGGAGGAGCAAGCGAGCTGGCGGCCGTGGGCTGCGCCATAAATCTCATATGACCGCCAATCTGATGGACCCCGCGACTAAAAGCGCAACAAATGCGTTCAAGGAGAGGCTCGTCGGGAAATTTTCGGTCAGGCAAGCTCTGCTGTTCGGAAGCCGCGCGCGCCTGGATGGACATACTGAGAGTGATGCAGATGTAGCGGTTCTGTTGAACGGGCAACCCGGATCAATACGCCAATCCAGAGCTATTGACTAACATCCGGCGTGACGGCATCAGCTTTTGACTGCGGATGAGTTGCTCGGCAAGGCGACGATGGCCGTCATGTCGTCGAAGCTGTTGTTGGACGCAGGTGACCTGGACGGAGCCTGCAACCGCGCATACTATGCCATGTTCGACGCGGCCAGAGCAGCATTGCTGGCAACTGGCGCCATGCCCAGCTTGGCTTCAATCAAGACACACAGTGACCTGATATCGGCATTCAGCCTGCATCTTGTCAAGACTGGGAAAGTGTCCATCGAACTTGGCAAAGCCATCAACAAGGTCGAGGATCTGCGGCTGATTGGAGACTACACAGGCGACCGCATCGAAGTCGCACAAGTTGAGTGGGCACAAGGGCAGGCGGCTGGTTTCGTTGAAGCGATGCAACTGCTGATCGACGCGATTTTCCCTCCGGCTGCAAGTTGAAACCTTGTCGGCGATCCATCGGCCGCAGGCCTGGCGGTAATGTTGCTGCCGTTGCTACGCTCGTATGCTGCTCAAGCTTAAGCCGCAGGCCCCAGCAAGCTCACCAGCTCCGGCAGCAACGCCCCCGGCGCCGCCTTGGCGTCCGCGCCTTGCAGCGTGGCCAGCACGGCGGCGGCAATCGTCAGGTGGGCCTGGGCGTCGCCGGCCATGGTCTGGTAGTAGCCCATGTCCTTGCTGGCATTGGCAATCGAAAAACGCAGGCCGGAGGTGTCCTTTGCCAGCAGGTAGGGCTTGAGGCGTTCCAGCGCGATGCCGCCGCCACCGCCCTTGGCCAGCACGTCGACGAAGACTTCCGGCGCCACGCCGTTGCGCTGGGCGCAGGCAGCAGCCTCGGCGATCAGCGCCACCGAACCCAGCGACACATAGTTGTGCAGCAGCTTCATGCTGTGGCCGCTGCCCACGGCGCCGACATGGGTGATGTTCTCGGCAAAACAGGCCAGCAGCGGACGGTACGCATCGAACAGCGCCGCGTCGCAGCCGACCAGCAGGTTCAGCCGGCCTTCGGCGGCTTCCTTGGGGGTGCGGGTCATCGGAGCGTCCAGCATGGCGCTGCCCGCATTGGATACGGCCTGGGCCATGCGAATCGTCGACGACGGAATGGCGGTGGAGCAGTCGATCACCACGCTGCCGGCCTTGAGCCCAGCGAGCACGCCGTCGGCGCCGGTCAACACGGCTTCGACCTGGGGTGAACCGGTCAGCACCAGGATCACCACGTCCGAGCGCGCCGCGAGCACGGCCGCGCTGGTAAATGATTGTGCGCCGGCGGCCCGCAAGGCGTCGAGCGGCTGGTTGCCCGGGTGTTCCAGAACGGCCAGCTCATGGCCATGTTTGAGCAGGTTGGTGGCGATGCCGTGGCCCATCATGCCGATGCCAACCATACCGATCTTCTTCTTCATTCGAGTCTCCAGAGGTGGATTAAAAATCGTCCCGTCGCGGCCTGCAGGCGCGCGGCATGGGCGACACTGTACTGGACGCCCACGCATGAGAGCTGCAGCGCAATGACCGAGAGGCCATCCGCGCGCACTGGTCTGACACGCTGGTGGGCGCGTGGTGGCCAAACAGCGGCGCAATTTTGACAGGCGCTGCAAGGTCGGTTCGTACAATCCGCCGACGTAGCGCGGCAGACTTGGCCACTTGGCCAGCGATTCAGCGCCCCGAATTACACCTATCCTGGAATCGCCCATGAACGCACCGTTCCTCGCCCGTTCGCGCCGCACGCGCCGCACACCATTCACCGACCGTGTCACCGCTGCCGGTGTCAAGGCCTATACCGTCTACAACCACATGTTGCTGCCGGCGGTGTTTCGCTCGGTCGAGGAAGATTGCCACCACCTCAAGACTGCGGTGCAGCTGTGGGATGTGGCCTGCGAGCGCCAAATCGAGTTGCGCGGCCCCGACGCCGAGCGACTGCTACAGATGACCAGTCCGCGCGATCTCTCGCGCATGAAGACAGACCAGTGCTTCTACGTGCCTATCGTGGACGTGAACGGCGGCATGATCAACGACCCGATCGTGCTCAAGCTAGCAGACGACCGCTTCTGGGTGTCGATTGCCGACAGCGACCTGATGTACTACTACAAGGGTCTCGCCGGTGGCTTCGGCATGGACGTGTTGGTGTCCGAACCGGATATTTCGCCGCTGGCCATCCAGGGGCCGAAGACCGACATCCTGGTCGAGCGCTTGTTTGGCCAGTCCGTTCGCGAGACGAAGTTCTTCCGCCACAAGACCATCACCTTCCAGGGCCAGGAGATGGTGATCGCGCGCTCGGGCTGGTCGCGCCAGCTCGGCTTCGAGATCTACATGGATGGTAGCCAGCATGGCCCGGCCCTGTGGGACCACATCATGGAAGCGGGCGAAGACCTGGACATCCGCGCTGGCTGCCCGAACGGCATCGAGCGCATCGAGGCCGGGTTGCTCAGTTACGGCAATGACGTGACGCTGGAGAACACGCCGTTCGAGGCCGACCTGGGCAAATATGTGCAGCTCGACCTGGTGCCCACCTGCCGTGCGCGCGAGGCCTTGCTGGCACGCCAGCAACCGGAGCGTCAGTTGCGGGCGGTGGAGGTGTCGGGTGCGCCGCTGCCGGCCTGCACCGAGGCCTGGCCCTTGTCGGTCAACGGCAAGCCGGCCGGTCAGATCGGCTCGGCCGCCTATTCGCCCGACTTCAAAGGCAACATCGCGATCGCCATGATCGAGGCGGCGTATTGGGACGCTGGCACGACATTGGTGGTCGAGACGCCAGTCGGGCCGCGTGACGTGCTGGTGCGGGCGAAGTACTGGATTTGAGGCGCCCGCGTCCAGCGCGCTTCAGGCCGGATACGCGTAGTCGCCGGTCTTGGTCCAGACCACCGGCGCACGATGTGCTCGAGTGCGATCAGGGCGCCGGTCGGGGGCGGCTGACGGGTCCATGCCGAGTGTCCGCAGCCGGTTGCGGCTATTTCAGACTGCCCGACAAAAACTGCCCCAGCCGTTCGCTCTTGGGTCGGGTCAGCACCTCGGCCGGCACACCCTGTTCCTCGATACGCCCCTGGTGCAGAAAGATCAGGTGATTGGCCACGTCGCGTGCAAAACCCATCTCGTGTGTGACCACCACCATGGTGCGGCCGTCCTCGGCCAGCGTGCGCATGACCTTGAGTACTTCGACCACCAGTTCTGGGTCCAGCGCGCTGGTGGGTTCGTCGAACAGCATGACCTCGGGCTCCATCGCCAGCGAACGGGCGATGGCCACGCGCTGCTGCTGGCCGCCGCTCATGTGGGCTGGGTAACGGTCTTCCATGTTCGGCAGATCGACCAGGGCAAGATACTTGCGCGCGCGCTCCACGGCTTCGTCGCGCGGCACCTTCATCACATGCACCGGCGCCTCGATGATGTTTTGCAGCACCGTCAGATGGGCCCACAGGTTGAAGTGCTGGAACACCATGGCCAGCTTGGTGCGCATGCGCTGGAGTTGCTTGGCCTCGGCCGCATGCAGCTGGCCGGTCTTGTCGGGCACCAGGCGAAGCTCCTCGCCGGCCACGATGATGCGGCCCTGGTTGGGTTTTTCCAGCAGGTTGATGCAGCGCAGGAAGGTGCTCTTGCCCGAACCCGAACTGCCGATGATGCTGATCACGTCGCCGGCATGGGCTTCGAGCGATACACCCTTGAGCACCTCGTTGTCGCCAAACTTTTTGTGGATGTCGATGGCCTGGAGTTTCAGGGTTTTGTCGTTCATGGGGGCGGGATCTCGTGCGAATGGGGACGTGGCCGTGTTTCAGGCACCGAGCAGGTCGCCGGTGCGAAACGGCACGCTGCCGGCAATGTTGGCCAGATCGTCGTTGGGCAGCACATAACGGTCGTTGGTGCGTGCGTACATTACCCCGTCGACCTCGGCCAGGACCGTCGTCGTGGTGTTGGCCATAGGGTCGATGATCTGCGCCACGGTATCGCCCTTGCGCAGCGTGTCCCCCGGCGCAGCCGCAAACACCAGCAAGCCGGCGACCGGCGCCTTGACGGTCTGCGAACCGGTCAGCGGGGTCGCCTCGCACAATGCGGCCGGCAGTGCCGGCGTGGCGCCTTCGATGACGCCTTCATGCTGCAAATAGGCGAATATCGCAGCGGCATCGGCCTGGGCCAGATCGTGCGCCACTTCGGATTCGCTGCGCAATTCGACCGTGGTGCTGGCACAGGCTTGCGCCAGCGGGTGCGTCAGGCCATCCTTTTTCAGCCGCTCGGCCAGTTTCCACCACAGGCCCGAGAAGCATTCGTCAAAGGACACGCCGCCGGCATGGTGCGCCAGCAGCACGGCGCGCGCGCCCAGCCAGCGCGTCAGCGGTTCAAGCCGGGGCCAGCACGGCGTTTCGGTGTAGATATGCAGGATGGCTTCGCAGTCACAGTGCAGGTCGAGCACCAGATCGGCGTCGCAGGCCAGCGTGACCAGAGTCTTGCGCAGGCTTTGCAAGGCGTTGGCCGGTTGCCACTGGGCCACATGCGCGCGCACCGCAGCACGCACGATGGCCGTGTTGCCCTCGGCATCCGAGCCCAGACGGTTCTTCACCTGGTCGTACACGGCGGCGGCCAGGTCGGGGTAGTTGCGGTTGAAGTTCTCCGAGCTGCCCAGCTCGAAGCGGCCCATGCTCTTGTGGTCAAGCCGTTGCGCCAGGCCGATCGGATTGGCCACCGGCACCAGCACCACTTCGCCACACATGCGGCCCTGTTGCTCGGCAGTTTCGAGCAGCGCGCGCAGATGGAACGCGGCCAGCATGCCTGGCAGTTCCTCGGCATGCAGGCTGGCCTGGATGTAGGCTTTCGGCCTCTGGCCGGCACTGCCAAAATGCAGGCTGCTTACCTGGGTCTGGCGGCCCAGGCTCTGGTGTTCGAGCGGATGATCAATGCGGTGCATGGTGCGCAGATGCGACGGGTCAGCGCCGGCGGGGCGCCAGATGCGCGAGGAAGTGGCGTTCGGCCAGCTTGAACACGCCGATCAGGCAGAAAGTGCCGATCAGGTACAAGGCGGCGGCGGCCAGATAGGCTTCGAACGGCAAGTAGAAGTCGGAGTAGATGCGGCTGGCCGCAGCGGTGATGTCGAGCAGTCCGGGTACTGCGCTGGCCAGGCTGGTGCTGTGCAGCATCATCACCACCTCGTTGCTGTACGCTGGCAATGTGCGGCGCAAGGCGCTGGGCAACACGATACGCAGCATCACACCAAAGCGGCTCATGCCGAAGGCCTGGGCCGACTCGATCTCGCCGGCGTTGGTTTCGCGGATCGCACCCGCCAGCATCTCGGCGGTGTATCCGGCGGTATTCAGGCTGAACGCAAGCAACGCGCAGAACGCGGCCTCCTTGAAATGGGTCCAGGGCCAGGTGTCGTCCCAGCGCGCCTGTATCCATTCCAGCTGGCCCAGGCCGTAGTAGATCATGTAGATCTGGATCAGCAGCGGCGTGCCGCGGATGACGAAGGTATAGGCGCCGACGACGCGCTGCAACCATTTCCAGGGCCCGGTCAGCGCCAGCGCAAACAGCAGGGCCAGCACACCGCCGATGCCCAGCGAGGACAACAACAACCACACGGTCGTCATCACGCCTTCCCAATACATGGCGAGGCTCTCGGGCCGGTAGATGACTTCCCAGTCCATTTACAGGTCGCCCCGTTGGGCGCCCAGGCTGTAGCGCGCATTCAGGCGGCGCAGCACGGCCAGCGAGGCCCAGGTATAGAGCAGGAACAGCGCGGCGGTGAACAGGAAGAACGCGAATGGTGAGCGGGTCGCGGCGCTGGCCTGTTTGGCCAGATAGGTCATTTCCTGCAGGCCGATCAGACTGATCAGGGCTGTGGCCTTGATCAGGACCAGCCAGTTATTGGTGAAGCCGGGCAGGGCATAGCGCACCAGTTGCGGCAAGGTGATACGCACGAAAGCCTGCACCGGGCCCATGCCGAAGGCGGCTGCGGCCTCGAACTGGCCGCGCGGAATTGACAGGATGGCGCCGCGAAAGGTCTCCGTCATGTAGGCGCCATAGATGAACCCCAGCGTCAGCACGCCGGCGCTGAAGGGTTCGATGTCCAGCGTGATGCCGGTGCCCGAGAGTTCGAGCAGGTTGTTGATGCCGATGCTGCCGCCGTAAAAGACCAGCAGCATCAGCACCAGTTCCGGGATGCCGCGGATGATGGTGGTGTAGACCGTGGCCAGGGCCACCAGCGGCGTATTACCGGAGATTTTGGCCGCCGCCCCCATCAGGCCGAGCACGATTGCGACCGCAAGTGCGGCCAGCGACACTGCAACAGTCAGCAGCGCGCCGTTGAGAATCGACCAGTAGTAGGCGGACAAACCCGGAATCGGACGGACGAGGGCTTAGCCGCCGTAGACGTCGATCTTGAAGTACTTGTCGTTGATCTTCTTGTAGGTGCCGTTGGTGCGGATGGCCTTGATGGCGCCATTGAGCTCGGCTTTGAGCGCCTTGTCACCTTTGCGGATGGCGAAGCCGGCACCGGTGCCGAAGTACTTGGGAATGAACAACTCGGGGCCGACAAGCTTGTAGTCCTTGCCTTCGGGCTTGCTCAGGAAACCACCGGTGACTTCGAGCACGTCGGCTACGGTGCCATCCAGGCGACCCGATTTGATGTCCAGGTAGACCTGATCCTGGGCTTCGTACGGGGTGATGACCACGCCGACCTTCTTGAGTTCGCCGTTGGCGTATTTCTCTTGCGTGCTGCCCTTGAGCACGCCGATCTTCTTGCCCTTGAGCGAGGCCACACTGTCGAACTTGATGTCGTTCTTGATGATGATCTTGCTCGGCGTGTTGTAGTACTTGTCGGTGAAGTCGACCACTTTCAGGCGGTCGGCGGTGATCGACATCGAGCTGATGATCACGTCGTATTTCTTGGCCTGCAGACCGGGGATCATGCTGTCCCAAACCTGCTCGACGAACACGCACTTGCGCTTGACGTGCTCGCAGACCGCGCTGGCGATGTCGACGTCAAAACCAGTGGGCTTGCCGTCGGGTGTCTTGAAGGTGAACGGCTCGTAGGTCGGATCGATGGCGACCTTGAGTTCCTTGTCCTGGGCCGAAGCCGTCATGGCAATGGTGCCCAGCGCGATGGCCAGAATGAGTTTTTTCATGGGGAGCTCCAATCGGAATGTCCCGGCTTGTGGCGGGGAGATAGTGGATAAAACCGTGATTCTAGGGGCTTGGAGGTGCGAACCGGCTCGGTGTTTGCCCTTGCCGAGCGCGCTGGAAAGGTGCAAACCTTACACTAGGCACCTACCCCCCAGGACTCCATGAACGCTTCAGTCGACGTTTCTCTGTTCGCGCGCGCCGCGAAACCGCTGGCCAGTTACCGCAAGTACTGGGCCGCGCGCTTTGGTACGGCGCGCTTCCTGCCGATGAGCCGCGCCGAGATGGAGCAACTGGGCTGGGACAGCTGCGACATCATTCTGGTCACTGGCGATGCTTATGTCGATCATCCGAGTTTCGGCATGGCGGTGATCGGCCGCACGCTGGAGGCCCAGGGTTTCCGCGTCGGCATCATCGCCCAGCCCGAATGGCAAAGCGCCGACCCGTTCAAGGTGCTGGGCAAGCCCAACCTGTTCTGGGGCGTGACCGCCGGCAACATGGATTCCATGATCAACCGGTACACCGCCGACCGCAAGATCCGCAGCGACGACGCTTACACGCCTGGCGATGTCGGCGGCAAACGGCCCGATCGCGCCGCCATTGTCTACAGCCAGCGCTGCCGCGAGGCATACAAGGACGTGCCCATCATTTTGGGCGGCATCGAAGGCAGCCTGCGCCGCATCGCGCATTACGACTATTGGTCCGACAAGGTGCGCCGCTCCATCGTGGTCGATGCCAAGTGTGACCTGCTGCTGTATGGCAATGCCGAACGCGCGCTGGTCGAACTGGCCCACCGCATTGCGGCGCGCGAACCGGTGGAGCAGATCACCGACGTGCGCGGCACCGCCTTCGTGCGCCGTTCGGGTGATGCCAGCGTGGCCGACTGGTTCGAGATCAATTCCACCAGTGTCGACGAGCCGGGGCGCGTCGAGTCGCATGTCAACCCGTATATGACCACGTCGGAGCAAGCCGCCGGGCAGGGCACGAGTTGCGCCAAGGAAGACGCGCAGGCAGCAGGAGTTGCACCACCCGCCCCCAACCCGGCGATACAGCCGCTGACCTTCATGCCGAACCCGGCCTTGAAGGGCAAACTCAAGGTGCCGCCACGCGATCGCTCGGTGATCCGCCTGCCCAGTTACGAGCAGGTGCGCAGCGACCCTGTGCTGTATGCCCATGCCAGCCGGGTGCTGCACCTGGAGACCAATCCGGGCAACGCCCGTGCGCTGGTGCAGACCCACGGCGAAGGCGTCACGGCGCGCGACGTCTGGATCAACCCGCCGCCGATTCCGCTGACCACGGCCGAGATGGACCTGGTGTTCGACCTGCCGTATGCGCGTTCGCCGCATCCCATATATGCCGACGAGAGCGGCGGCCATGACGGTGTGACCAAGATCCCGGCCTGGGAGATGATCCGATTCAGCGTGAACATCATGCGTGGCTGTTTTGGTGGCTGCACCTTCTGCTCGATCACCGAACACGAAGGCCGCATCATCCAGAGCCGCTCCGAAGACTCGGTGATCCGCGAGGTCGAGGCAATCCGCGACACGGTCAAGGGTTTCACCGGCACCATCTCCGACCTCGGCGGCCCCACCGCCAACATGTACCGTATCGGCTGCAAGAGCCCTGAGATCGAAGCCGCCTGCCGCAAACCCAGCTGCGTGTATCCGGGTATCTGTAGCAACCTCAACACCGACCACTCGGCGCTGGTGCACATGTACCGGCGCGCGCGTTCGCTCAAGGGCGTCAAGAAGATCCTGATCAGCTCCGGTCTGCGCTACGACCTGGCGGTGCAATCGCCCGAATATGTCAAGGAACTGGTGACCCACCATGTTGGCGGTTACCTGAAGATCGCGCCCGAGCACACCGAGCAGGGCCCGCTCACCAAGATGATGAAACCGGGCATCGGCAGCTACGACAAGTTCAAGCAGATGTTCGAGAAGTATTCGTTAGAGGCCGGCAAGAAGCAGTACCTGATCCCGTATTTCATCGCCGCCCACCCGGGCACCAGCGACGAAGACATGATGAACCTGGCGGTCTGGCTCAAGAAAAATGGTTTTCGCGCCGACCAGGTGCAAAATTTCTATCCCAGCCCGATGGCCACCGCCACCGCGATGTACCACAGCGGTCGCAACCCGCTGCGCCGCGTCACGCGCGACAGCGAGTCGGTTGACATCGTGCGTGGCGACCGGCGCCGGCGCCTGCACAAGGCCTTCCTGCGCTACCACGACGCGAACAACTGGCCACTGCTGCGCGACGCGCTCAAAACCATGGGCCGCGCCGACCTGATCGGCAACGGCAAACACCACCTGATTCCGACCTTCCAGCCGCTCACCGACGGCAATTACACCAGCGCGCGCAAGAAGAACTCGACGGCAGCGCCGGCGAAGCCGGGCGTTCAACCGGTCAAGGGATGTTTGCTGACACAGCACACCGGCCTGCCGCCGCGGGTCACCGGCAGCGCCAAACCCGCGGGCAAGCGCTAGCGCGAGGCACTATCGGCCGACGCGCTGCGCCGCGCAGGATTGGGCGACCCTCGGTCAGATCGACATCAGCTTTGTTGTGCGCTGGTAACTAGTGCCTGGCCGAAAACCCCATTCCCCCACTTGGGTTTTGACTTCCTTCTCTGGCTCTGGTTTTTGCTTGCAGAATTTGCACGGGGAAAGGAGCGAAGGGCGTAGCCCGTAGCGGATTTCCCCGTGCGGGGAAGTCTGCGTGAGCCGGAGGTACCGGACAGGCTTGCGGCGTAGCAGCCCAGCCTTTGACTCGAAATTGACCGGTTGCGCTGAACTCCGGGGGTGGGGCTCGCGTGAAAACTGAGAAATCGCAGCGGTTGAGGCGTGGCGGGTTTCACGATCAGCGCCGCCTGCACTGCCAACTTGAACGCGCGTTGAAAGGTCTGGTCGTAGGCGTGGTGGCGCCGCACAGTTTTACTGCGCGGGTCGGTGGACACGGTGGCCTGGGCAAACACCCAATGCCAGGCCCAGGTTTGCCCTGCCTTGGGGTACTTGGCGTCCAACGCATGCGGCATCTCCACCCCGGGTAATTGCTGCGCGCGGTCTTGCGCCCAAAACGTATGGCTTTGCCGGAACTGGTCTTGGAGCGCCGGCACGATGCTTTGCGGCAACATCACCACCCGGTCTTTGCCGCCTTTGCCATCACGCACGATGATGACCTTGCGGTCAAAGTCAACGTCCTTTACACGCAGGCGAAGCCCCTCCATCAAACGCATGCCGCACCCATAGAGCAGCGACGCCAGCAACTTGTGTGTGCCCTCCAGCTTGCTGAGCACCGCCTGCACCTCGGTCTGCGTCAGCACCACTGGGATGCGCTTTTTCGGCACCGGGCGAGCCAGCTCGTCCATCCACGGCAAAGTGACCGCTAAGACTTTTTGGTACAAGAAAAGCCAGGCGCTTAGCACCTGGCGGTGCGTGGAGGTAGACACACCTTACGTTCCACAGCCATCATGGTCAAGAACGATTCGACCTCGCGTTGCCCCATGTCGCGCGGATGTCGCATCTGGTGAAACGGATGAATTTTTTGACCCAATAAACGTACGCTTCCTCGGTCCGAAGGCTATAGTGCAAGTAACGAATCTGCTCACGTAACTGGTCCAGCAGCCGGGTTGACTTCAAAACCGGCATGCTGGTTTTTCTGGAACTGTTATAACTGTTCATTCATCCAGTATATCGTCTGAAAGCCAGATTGCAAGCGGGTTTGCGGCGAGTCAGCCCGCCGATGTTAGGGAGACTCGGGCGATGTTATGGCGACAGACCTGACGTCTACATATTACGTTGGGCGGAATGCATTTCGTGGCCACTTGAATGCCGTGCCTAAACTCCAGCAGTCGTTGCGTGCTACCAAGTGGCGGGCCTTGCGCGTCACGCACGCGCCCTCTGGCGCGCGGCACGAAGCAGCGTCGGCGTGTCCAGGTCGCACGCGCCAGCATTGGCGCGGGCCGCCCGTCCGCTGGCGGGCGGCGCACCGGCGGTGGCGGGGCTGCAAGCACCACCTGTGGTTACTCGCTGCACCGCGCTGCGCTCATGGGCCTCAAGCCGTCCCGCAGGCCTGTGGTCTCTCTACAATCCGGCGCTCTCGCCCACCATCCGGCCGCGTACGGCCTGCCCAACCCGGCGCTCAAGCGGAAGTCCAACGGCGGGCCGCAGCTTCTCGCTTCGCAAGCACCGGCAGCGCCGTTGGCCTCCGCTTAGCTCGTTCGTTAGGCCTTTAGGGAGAGAATAGTGTTACCAATCCAAGAAATTCAAATCAGCACAAAGAACAAGCGAGTGTTCTCAGTTCATCTGGAGAAGTGGGCACAAGATCACTTCGAGTGCAAGTTGGCCGCCATCAACCTCGGCCCACAGCTTCCAGCTGATGCTACTTTTGGTCCTTTCACAAAAGGTTCAACTGCGCTTGATGCTTTTCAGCGTCTTGTCACAAATCTCAACTCTGCGCTTACCAAGCTTGACGCTACAGATGCCATCGCAGTCGTCAATAATCCGTGCAATACAGAGTTTGTCACCGCGCCAGAGCAAAAAAAGGTTTTGGCACAAGGCGTCGTTGTTAAGGTAAATGGCATCAATGCCTAACCCTGCATTCGAGCGGGACGCCGCAAAAGCTCGGCGCCCCTCAATTTGAACGTTCGACGGCATGAAATTCACTTGCGCGCGGTTAGCGTTTTTGCTAACATGATGCATGGCGTTTGAAATCCACTACTTCCATGAGCGCGTTTACGAAGAGGTGCAATCATGGCCTGGTGACGTTCTTGCCGACTATGCCCGATTGGTGGAACTTCTCACGGAGCATGGACCAAACCTACGCTTGCCACATTCACGCGCCTTTGGAGATGGTTTGTTTGAGCTGCGTCCACGCGGTCGAACTGGTATTGGGCGGGCTTTTTATTGTTTTTTGATGGGGAAAAGAGTGGTCGTGTTGCACGCGTTCATAAAGAAGTCGCAACAAACTCCCGACAGCGAATTGAAGATGGCGCGAAAGCGTCTGAAGGAGATGAAACATGGCTGACCTGAAGTACAAACCAGTTCCTCACAATCATGCTGAGTTTTTGGCAACTGCAAGACAGCGCCCCGGGTTCAACGATGCTTATGACAGCCTTGAGCTCGAATACACCGTTGCAAGTCAAATGCTCACAGCACGTGCAAAAGCTGGTCTAACGCAAGACGCAGTTGCCGAACGTATGGGTACGACGAAGAGCGCTATTTCGCGCTTGGAGGGTGCTGGCCGACACGCCCCATCGTTGGCTACGTTGAAGAGATACGCCGCTGCGGTCGGTTGTGATCTGCAGGTAAGGCTTGTTCCGCACAAAGCAGCATGACGTCGAACTTGTCATTCCATCGGATGGCTTCGCCACACGCTGAATTCAAACTACAAGGGCTTCCCCACCTTTGTCAAACCGAATCCCACCGTGGTTGAATCGCACCAGCGATTGACCACGGAATCTGTCTTCTCTTTCATCTCATCACAGTGCTGCTATCGGTCGTTGCCTGTTCGGTCAAAGGCATGTGGACGGCGAAACTACAAACGGTCATTGTTGCAAGTTCAATTCTTGCGGACCCTGATGAAAGACGCGCGCCGGGGGCTCCATTCGTTAGTCGAGGCTCAGGGCATTGCTGTCCTGTTGACCTCCTTGAGCTAAACGAGCATTCCCCAGCGCAGGTCCCAACCTTTTACCCATCAACGACTTCCCATCACACGGTGACGTCTACAAATTCTTGCGTTTCCGATTTCAACTTCATGCCGGCAGCTTGAATGCATCCCCGAGCTGCAGCATGGCCCAGCACATCCTGGCGTTCTTGGCCGCGACCGCTACCACCGCCTTCCAGTAGCCCCGGCGCTGCTGGATCTGGATCGCCCAGCGACTCACCGGGTCGGTCTTGTTCTTGGCCGCGTTCAAAACCGCCTTGGCGCCCATGATCAGCAAGGTGCGCAGGTACGGGTCTCCCGCCTTGGTGATGCGTCCCAGGCGCTGCTTGCCACCCGAGCTGTACTGTCCTGGCACCAAACCCAGCCAGGCACAGAATTGGCGACCACAGGCAAAGTCGTGACCCTTGCCCACCGTGGCCACAATGGCACTGGCTGTCGTGGGACCAATACCGCACAGGCGCATAAGCTGTCTGGATTGCTCGTTCTCATTGGCGGCCTGGGCGATGTACTTGTCGTACTGGTTGATGCGTTCGTCCATGTGGGTGAGCTCGCTCAAGGCATCACCCACAACGGTGTTGCACCAGCCCGGCAGGTCTTCCAGGTGTTTGTGGGCTTCGCGGCGCACGGTGGCCGCTTTGAGCGGCAGCACGATACCCAGCTCCGAGAGCAGGCCACGAATGCGGTTGATGAGCGCGGTGCGCTGCTCCACGTAGCCCTGGCGGGCGCGGTGCACGAACAGCCCGTGACTGCTGCTCGATGTCCTTGACCGGAACGAAGCGCATGTTGGGCCGGGTGACAGCCTCGCAGATCGCTGCGGCGTCGGCGGCGTCGTTCTTGCCGCGTTTGCCGCTCATGCGATAGGGCGTGACGAACTTCGGCGCCATGAGGCGCACAGTGTGGCCGAACTTGGCAAACTCGCGCGCCCAGTGGTGGGCGCCGGAGCACGCCTCCATGCCGATCAGGCAGCGCGGCAAGTTGGCGATGAATTCGAGCAGTTTGGCACGCGCGACTTCGGGGCGCACCAGTGCAGGCTTGCCTGTCTCGTCCACACCATGCACAGCAAAGACGTTCTTCGCCAGATCGATTCCTACGGTTACGATAGTCATGATTTCCCCTCTCAGAGCAAGTTGATGAAACGATTCGCCTCTCCATCGTGGCACTTTGTTGCCGTCAACCGCAACCCTCACCGGGCGCGGCTTGCTTGGGACGGGGAAGTCCCTTTCATTCGTTAAAGCCGTCTCGGTTCAGTGATAGCATCTCGCCATGACCCCGACAGCCATCGAACAATCCGTACTAGGCTTGCCCAAGTCAGAACGTGCGCATTTGGTGCATTTGTTGCTCGATAGCCTAGATGCACCGTCGGAACCTGAAATTCAGGCTATTTGGCTGATTGAGGCGCACCGCCGCGCTGATGATATTGACGCAGGCAGAGTCAAGCTAGTGAGTGGCGAACAGCTTGAGCGACAAGTTCAGGCACTTTTTAAGTGAGCTATTGGCTCCATCCCGAGGCCGCCGAAGAACACAAAAAGCAGGTCGCGCACTATGAAGAGATTCAAGCGGGGTTGGGAAAGCGATACCACACCGAATTTCAGAATGTCTTGGCTTGGGTTTGTGCTTCACCTGATCGTTCACGCATTGTTCTCGCCCCGGATATTCGACGTGCAATGTTCAAGGTTTTTCACTTTGACCTCGTCTACCGCGTAGTCGATGGATCAGTTCAAGTGTTGACCATCGCCCATCATCGTCGCCAGCCAGGCTATTGGGTGGCTCGGCTTTAACGCCAACGTTGAACTCATCGTTTCCAGCTGTGTCGGCGCGGGTGTAATATGTCGGCATGCAGCTCGCTACAGGTACGGTCGTGAATGGCAAGGTCGTTGTGGAAGGGGCGTCGTTTCCTGAAGGCACGATCGTGACTATCCTCGCTCGGGAATCAGACGAGACCTTTGAAGTGCCTGCGGAGCTTGAGTCGGAGCTGCAGGCCTCGATAGAGGAAGCGGACCGTGGCGAGACGATCACCGCTGCCGAGTTGTTCGAGCGGCTGCGTCGTATCGCCTGAGGCAAGTGCTCACGGTTGGAATCACGCCGCGCGGGCTGCGCTGCACATCGAGAGCGCAGCCCGTTGGTGGGCCGAGAATCGGTTGGCGGCGCCGGAAGCCATCCGAGTTGATCTCGAAGAGGCGCTCAGCCTGCTGGAGCAGCAACCTGGCATCGGCGCCCGCTCCAAGTCGGCCCGCTATCCCAATCTCCGCCGCCTTTACCTGTCGCGTGTGAAGTATCACGTGTACTACCGAGTCGCAGGGGCCAAGCTTCTTGTGATGGCGTTTTGGCATGCGAGTCGCGGAAGCGGGCCGGTGCTCTGAGACGCAATGAGGTCGACATGTCAATCGACACGGACACACAACAGCAGGCTGCGGCTTCGCCGCGAAGTGTTGTGTGCCGGTCATCTTCACGTTTAGCTTGCTGGAGAGAAAGTTGGGTAAAGTATCGACATGGCACCAACCATTGTTCGCGACGGTCAGTTTCGTCTCTTCTTCTTTTCTCGTGAAGAGACGCGCATTCATGTCCATGTTGCGCACGCTGACGGCGAAGCCAAGTTCTGGCTTACACCGCAGGTGGTTTTAGCCAACCATACGGGCCTTTCCGCTACGCAAATTCGTCAAGCGCAAGCAGTTGTGAATGCGCACTTAAAGGAGATCCAAGATGCCTGGAACCACCACTTCGGCGGCTGAAGTCACCCACATCTCGAAGCACGGGTTTTGGCTTCTGCTTTCCGACGAAGAACTGCTCGTGCCCTTCGAACAATTTCCCTGGTTTCGAAAGGGCACGATAGAGCAAATATCAGAAGTTCAGTGGCCTAGCCCTGATCACCTCTATTGGCCGGGGTTGGACATCGATTTGTCGGTGCAGTCCATAAGGAATCCGGCCGCATTTCCGCTGGTCTCGGGCGCAGCTGGCTAACCGGTTGGTCCACCGGACTCGCCTTCGGCTCCCCGGTGACCGCTAACGTTAGGCGTCACAGGAGCCATCAATGCCCATGCTTCCAGCGTTCTGCGACTCATGTGGTGTTACGTCCCGCATTGAAGCCGGCTCAGAGAGCCACCCTATTCGAGGGTAAAAAAAGGGTCGTGTCCCACCGTAACTCGGCTAAACACGACCCCGTTTTAATGTGGGACTTGGCGGCTTAATCACCGCGCTACAAGGGCGGCGTTCTCCACGGATGCTCTGGGTCGTACAACGTCTCCAAGCTTTTGCGATGGCGCATCAGCTGACTCAGATATCGACTCTCAAAGGCCATGTGCAGGGTCTGCAGACAATCGCGCATCGCC
>Ga0105052_10000385_pt1 | contig 61809 bp, 53 predicted proteins | sample FRY03_FD_78094 | JGI IMG/M metagenome (GOLD analysis project Ga0105052, IMG submission 78094) | Freshwater microbial communities from Lake Fryxell liftoff mats and glacier meltwater in Antarctica - FRY-03 | ecosystem: Environmental > Aquatic > Freshwater > Ice > Glacier meltwater ... | reverse complement strand
CAATCAGAACCTCCTCCAAAATCAATACAAGGGGTTCTGTTTTGAAAAAGTGTCATCTTCTTCCTGAAAGTCAATAGAATCAACCTACGATTTCGATTTTTAAATTATTTAGGACGCTATTGAATTAAAGATACAAACAAACGTTAATGTAGCTCACTTCTGGAAAAATAGTGGTAAATTTGTCGGAATTTATATTATAAATAGGTTCCATGTCATTATCCAATATTAGTTCTATACGAGAAGGTTTAACCTACGACGACGTTCTTCTTGTTCCAGCCTTTTCAGAGGTCCTTCCTCGAGACGTAAATTTGGCGAGTCGATTAACAAAAGAAATCTTTGTAAATACCCCAATTATATCTGCTGCAATGGACACCGTTACCGAGTCCAAATTGGCGATTGCAATTGCCCAGCAAGGTGGCTTAGGTATAATTCACAAGAATATGACCATCGAAAATCAGGCAATGGAGGTGCGTAAGGTAAAACGTTCTGAAAGTGGAATGATTATCGACCCAATTACTTTGTCTGAAAATGCTATTGTTTCTGATGCATTGGCAATCATGAAAGAGCATAGTATTGGTGGTATTCCTGTGGTTGATAAAGACTGTATTCTGAAAGGAATTGTTACTAACCGTGACTTGAGATTTGAAAAAGCATTGTCCCGCCCTATCGTGGAAATAATGACGACGAAGAACCTTATTACTGCGAATGACCACATTGAATTGTCTGATGCTGAAGGTATTCTCCAAGAAAATAAAATTGAAAAACTTCCCGTTGTCGATTCCAAAAATCGATTGGTTGGACTAATCACCTACAGAGATATTATTAAAGTAAAACAACACCCTCTTTCTTGTAAAGACAGCTTTGGTCGATTACGAGTTGGCGCAGCTGTTGGTGTTACACCAGACACGCTTGAAAGAGTTGATGCACTGGTAGATGCTGGAGTTGATGTAATCGTGATTGACACAGCTCACGGACACACTGTTGGCGTGGTAACTAAATTGAAAGAGGTTAAAGCAAAGTACCCATCCTTACAAGTAATCGTTGGGAATATCGCTTCTGCGGCAGCGGCAAAATACTTAGCTGATGCAGGTGCTGATGCAGTGAAAGTTGGAATTGGACCCGGATCAATTTGCACTACTCGAGTTATAGCTGGTGTGGGTGTTCCCCAGTTGACAGCTGTAAATGATGTGGCAAAAGCATTAGAAGGAACAGGTGTTCCTGTTATTGCAGATGGTGGCATTCGTTACACGGGTGATATCGTTAAAGCAATTGCTGCTGGAGCAGATATTGTAATGGTTGGCTCTATGTTTGCTGGTGTTGAGGAATCACCTGGTGAAACAATTATTTTTGAAGGACGAAAATTCAAGTCTTACAGAGGAATGGGGAGTGTTGAAGCAATGCAACAAGGTTCAAAAGATCGCTATTTCCAAGATGCTGAGGATGACGTTAAAAAACTAGTGCCAGAAGGAATTTCAGGTCGAGTTCCTTATAGAGGTAATCTAAACGAAGTTATGTATCAAATCATGGGTGGACTTAGAGCAGGTATGGGTTATTGCGGTGCACCGACTGTTGAAAAACTTCAAGGTGCAGAATTTGTGCGAATTACATCTGCAGGTATGCGCGAATCACACCCACATGATGTTACAATTACAAGAGAAGCGCCTAATTATAGTATAAAATAAAGTAACAAATAATAAGTTGAAAGCCGTTTGAAATCAAACGGCTTTTTTTGTTCGCGCATTATTTAATTAGCATTAAAGTATGCTGCTTTGTCAACAAAAAAGAGAAGCGAAGTTTAATTCTGTAAAAATCTGTATAATTCAATTCAATATGTTCAAGTTCTTATTGAATTCTTATTGAATTGATGTGGAATTTGCTATTTTTGGTCTCCATAAAAACAAATTAAAAAAAAATGAACAATTACAAATTACTGATTTTATTTTTCTTTATTAATTTTTCGCTTTCAGCACAGTCTGATCCAGTGATTCTAGAAGTTGCCGGTCAAAAGGTTACGAAGTCTGAATTTCTTCAGATTTACCTTAAAAACAACAATTCTCCAAAGTATGACAAAGCAAGTTTAGATGAATACATGGTCTTATTTAAAAAGTTCAAACTAAAAGTAGCTGAGGCAGAGGCATTGGGTTATGATACCATTCCAAAATTAAGAAAAGAACTTGATGGTTATAAAAAACAATTGGCTACTCCTTATTTAACGGATTCAGAAATGAACGAAGATCTGGTAAAAGAGGCTTATAGTAGAATGGAGAATGAAATAAGAGCCTCTCATATTTTATTGCGGATTGATCTAGAGGCAAGTCCGACTGACACCGCTAAAGTTTACGCAAGAATTACGGCGTTACGTAAAAGGATTTTGAGCGGTGAAGAATTTGAAACAGTTGCTAAAAGTAAAATGGGCTCAGAAGACCCTTCTGTTTCAGAAAATGCTGGTGATTTGGGTTATTTTACAGCATTTCAAATGGTTAGTTCTTTTGAAGATGCTGCATATAATACGGCGGTTGGCGAAATTTCAATGCCTGTTCGTACGAAATTTGGTTATCATTTAATAAAAGTGACAGGAAAGCGTCCGGCTCGTGGAACAATCTCTGCAGCCCACATCATGATTACTTCCCCAAAAGATAGTGACGACGAACAAAAACAAAATGACAAAAGAAAAATTGACGAATTATACGCGAAGTTACAGAATGGCGAATCCTTTGAATCGATAGCAAAACAGTTTTCCGATGATCCAAGCACCAATTCAAAAGGAGGTGTTTTACCTTTATTTGGGACGGGTACAACAACACGTATGGTTACAAATTTTGAAAATGGTGCTTTTGATTTAGAAAGCGATGGTGCTTATTCCGAACCAATCCAAACAGATTTCGGATGGCATATTATCAAAAGAATTAATTTAGCTCCTCTTACTTCTTTTGACAGTATGAAAAAGGAATTGCAAGCGAAAGTGAATCGTGACGAACGTGCGAAGAAAACTCAAGACTCTTTTGTATCCAAATTGAAAGTTGAATATAACTACAAAGCAAAATCAAAAAGAAATTTAAAGTGGTTTGAGAATAACTTGGACTCCACTTATTTTATTAGATTATGGAAAGCAGATAAATTAAAGTCTAACAAAGTATTATTTATTTTGGATGGTGAGAAATTCCGTCAGCAGGATTTTGCGAAATATCTTACTTTACACCACAGAGGTACGGCGAAAGAATCTTTCGACAAACTTGTTGCTAAGAAGTATGTTGCTTACGAAAAAGATAGGATTTTAGCTTACGAAGAAACCAAACTTGAAACCAAATACCCTGCTTTTAAAAGTTTAATGCAAGAGTATCATGACGGGATTATACTTTACGAAGTAATGACAGATAAAGTTTGGAACAAAGCAATGAAAGACTCCTTAGGGTTGGCTCAGTTCTTCGAAAACAATCAATCAAATTATTCTTGGGGCATACGCTATGATGCCATGGTATATGAGTGTTTGAATGAACCCGTTGCCAATCAAGTTTACATAATGATATTGAATGATACAATTAATTCCAAGCATGTGATTGAAAAAATCAACAAAGACAGTGAGTTAAACTTAAAAGTTAAAACGAATAAATTTGAAGTTTCTGAAGTGAATTACTTAAAAGATCAAAAATTGAATAAAGGCGTAAATAAACCTTATTTATTTGATGGTAAGTATTACGTGATCAAAGTGGACGAAATTATCCCCGCAGGCAACAAAGCTTTGAGTGAAGTAAAAGGGGCAGCGACCTCTGACTATCAAAATTATTTAGAGAAAGAGTGGTTAAAAGAATTAGAAAATAAATATCCGATTAAAATTTACGACGAAGTATTTTATTCCCTTGGAAAATAAAACAACATATCTTCTAATTAAGGGTGGTCTTTTGACTGCCCTTATTTTTGTTTTGCACCTTCTCCCCTCGTGTTCTTCAGACTCGGTTATTGCACGTGTAAATGATCACGAACTAACCATGGGAGATGCTCAAAAATTAATGAATCATTTGGGTTACGACAATAAAAAGCCTGAAGACAAAAAATCATTTGTTGACACATGGACGGATGCTATGATTATGCAGGATGAGATAGGAGATTCAGATCCAAATAAGGCAAAAATAGCTGAATTTAGATCGCAATTGTTTCGAGGTGAATTAGCTCAGTATTTTATAACGGAGAATGAATTGATGAAAAAAGTGGATACTACTTTTTCTAAAGCAGATTTAAAAAAGTACTTCGATGAACATATCGAAGAATTCAGTTTGAATGATTTCATCGTTAAAGCACTATTTATAAAATTACCAATAGATGCTCCTAAAATTGACGAAATTAAATCGGCATACCTGTTAAAAAATGATAAAGACATCGCTCAAATCGAATCTTATGCGAAGCTTTACGCAGATGACTTTTATTTCGATGATGAGAATTGGGTGCTTTTCCAAGAATTACGAAAGAAAATAGCCTTGAAATCGATTAATCAAGAAAACCTAGTTTTGAACCGGACAAAAACTTATTTTACCGATAAAGACTACATCTATTTTTTAAACGTTTTAGATTATAAACTAAAAAGTGACCATCCGCCTTTTGAATTTGTGAAAAATCAAATTAAGGAGCGATTAATGGCACAACGATTGAACAATAGAAGAAATGAGGTGGAACAAACCTTAAAAGAAAAATTATTAAAAAAACATGACGTACAAATTTATTTTTAGTCTTGCTCTTTTGTTCAGTACAGCTGTATTTGCACAAAAAAAACCAGTTATCATTGATAAAATTGTTGCCCAAATCGGCGATAAATTCATTCTTCTTTCAGATATTCAATCTCAAAAATTACAAATGATCCAGGCAAAAATGGATATCACAGAATCTTCAGATTGTACCATTCTAGAAGACCTCATGTACCAAAATTTAATGTTAAACCAAGCCATTTTAGATAGTATCGTTATTCAAGATGCCCAGGTTGATGGTGAAATGGAAAACCGTTTACGTGTTATTGAGAATCAAATTGGTGGAAAGGCGAAAATGGAAGCATTTTACGGAAAATCCACGACTCAAATTAAAGAAGAATTTCGAGAAATAATTCGCGATCGTCTATTGACTCAAGAAATGGAGAGAACAATTACCCAAGATATTAGTGTAACACCTAAAGAAGTTCAAGCCTTTTTTAATAAATTACCAAAAGATAGTATTCCTTTAATCAATGCATCCTTAAGCTTTCAACAAATTGTAATTTACCCTGAAATTTCAAAAGCAGATAAAATCGGCGCACACGACCAATTAGAAAATATTCGTAGAGATATTGCTGGAGGCAGAAGTTTCGAAACTCAGGCACGTATTCATTCTATGGATCCGGGAAGCGCTAAAGATGGTGGTAAAATTGAAGCAACAAAAGGAATGATGGTTCCACAGTTTGAGGCGACAGTTTATAAATTAAAAGAAGGGGAGGTTTCAGATGTCTTCGAAACAGATTACGGTTTCCATATCATTAAATTACTTGACCGTAAAGGAGATGACTATAAGTGTTTGCACATATTAATAATTCCTCAATTTAGCAACTCAGAATTAGATAAAGCGGCATATCAAATGGATACTTGTTATGCAAAATTAAAGTCGGGTGAACTCACTTGGGACGAAGCTGTATTAAAATATTCGAATGATGAAGCCACCAAACAAAATATAGGAATTATAACGAACCCTATAACTGGTGAGCAAACGTGGAGTACCGAAGATTTAAATGAAATCGACCAGCAAATATATATATTAACGGATGTTCTGGAGATTGGTCAATATACAACCCCCAATTTATACGCTAATTTCATTGAGCGCAAACAAGGAATCCGTATTGTGCGATTAATGAATAGAACAGAACCTCATATTGCGAATCTGAATGATGATTACGCATTGATTAAAAGAGCTGCTGAAAACCAAAAGAAAGAAGATGCGCTTAAAAATTGGGCATCTAAGAAAATTAGTGGAGCATATATTAATATAGATGGAGAGTACAGAAACTGCGAATTCCGTAACGAATGGATTGCAAAGTAAATGATAATCATTTAAATAAAAACAAGAGTACCCTATGTCAGACGTTGCCGCATTGGATCAGTTAGTAGTTGATTACAAGAAATTAAAAGCCGAAATACATAAAGTAATTATTGGTCAAGACGAAGTTGTTGACCAAGTCCTTATTTCTATTTTTTCCAGAGGACACTGTCTACTTGTTGGAGTACCCGGTCTTGCAAAAACATTGTTGGTTAACACGATAGCACAAACGTTAGGATTGTCATTTAATCGTATTCAATTCACACCTGACCTTATGCCAACAGATATTATCGGGTCTGAGATTTTAGATGAAAACCGGCATTTCAAGTTTCTAAAAGGTCCTCTTTTCGCCAATATTGTTCTTGCTGATGAAATTAACAGAACCCCTCCAAAGACGCAAGCTGCATTATTGGAAGCCATGCAAGAAAGATCTGTAACAACGGCGGGGCAAAACTACCCTCTTCCACACCCTTTCTTTGTTCTTGCAACACAGAATCCAATTGAACAAGAAGGAACCTACCCACTACCAGAAGCACAATTAGACCGATTTATGTTTAATATCTGGGTAGATTATCCATCTTATGAAGAGGAAATCGCCATTGTTCGTTCAACTACAACAGAGACAGAGACGAAATTACAACAAGTATTAAGTGGTGATCAAATCGTTGAGTTTCAAAAATTAATTAGAAGAATTCCTGTTTCAGATAATGTTTTGGAATACGCCGTCAAACTTGTTGCTAAAACCAGAATAAACAGTGAAACCGCTCCAAAATTGACCAAGGATTTTATCACTTGGGGAGCAGGTCCACGAGCATCTCAAAATTTAATTGTTGGTGCTAAATGCCATGCTGCTTTAAGAGGTAAATACTCTCCTGACATCGAAGATGTTAAAGCTGTGGCTCTACCTATTCTCAGGCACCGTTTGGTTAGGAATTACCGGGCAGAAGCTGAAGGATATAGCATGGATAGAATCATTCAAGAATTGTTGTAAAAAATGCAATTCAATTTTTCTTAGCAATAAAAAATAATTCGGTTCCTTTTCTTGGTTCTGCCGAATTATAACAATCTTCCATAGTAACAATATTGAAATTGGGAGAAAATAACTTTATATATTCCTCTTTATTACCACCAAATGGCGGGCCATATTCAAATTGTCGATTAAATAGTAATCCTACATTTTTCCCATTTGGCTCTAACAGTTCTGCTAATTTTTGAACATATTTCTCTCTTAACCCAGGATCTATAGCACAAAATAGGGTTTGCTCAATTATAAGGTCAAATTTATCATCTAGCGCAAAGAAATCCTTAACTAACAATTGAGAGTCATAGATTTCTGGAATCTCATCTTTAATCACTTTTATTGCTTCCTTGGAGAAATCAGCGAAATAAACATTTTTAAATCCTTTTCGCCAAAGATAAATTCCCTCGTATCCCCTACCACAGCCTGGAATTAGTATTTTTAATTCTTTGTTTTCAAGTTGATCAAAATAAGTTCGTAATGGCTGTGATATTTCACCTAAATCCCAACCAGTTTGATTTTTTTGGTAACACTCCGACCAATATTGTGCATTCAATTCATCCATAATTAGAAAGAAAAATAATAATAGATTCTAAATTAATATTAATTTCATATTTCTATGATTGTAAAAGTTGCTTTTATCATAAACGGTAGCCGACAATTAAGTAAGACCTCTCGTCTCACACTTCATTTGGCAACAAAAAATAAAAATCTTCAATGTCAGCTTTATACCACAGAGTATTCTAAGCATGGGATTGAATTAGTGCAAAGGGCCGTAAATGACAAATTCAATGTTATCATTGCTGTTGGTGGCGACGGCACCTGTAACGAAGTCGTAAATGGAATTCAATTGTCATCAAGAATCAAAGATGTTGTTTTTGGTATTATTCCAAATGGAACAGGAAATGATTTTCAGAAAATGTTGGGTAAATTTGACCCAAATAAATTTGTGAATGCCTTGTGTTTCCAAAAAAGTAAATCAATAGATTTAATCAAAATTGAATCGTCACAACAAGTCACGTACTCCTTAAATATTTCTGGGGTCGGATTTGATGGACATGCCGTTCATGTGCTTAAAAACTTTCGGGAACGGATCTTTTTAAGCGGGAAACTCAGCTATTCCCTTGCTATATTAAAGTCCTTTGTTGGTTACAAAAGTCCAATCACAACAATTTCAAGTGCTGAATTTTCTCATTCTGGAAAAACACTTATGTTAGTTGTATGCAATGGCAGATTTTTTGGACATGGATTAATAATAAATCCAGATGCTAAAATTGACGATGGTTTATTGAATATTACTTTACTTGGAAACGTTTCCTTTTTAGACTATCTAAAGAATTTAGCGAAGCTAAAAAAAGGACTGAAAATTATTCACAATCACGTGCACTATTTTCAAACGAAAGAATTAAAAATAAGTATGAACAATGAAAAACTATTTACCGAAGCAGATGGCGAAATCGTTGGTCAAGGAAATATGAAGTTTTCAATTTTACCATCGCAATTGAAAATAATCTATTCGTGTTTCTGAAGTTTTACGACTTGACTCCCCAATTCATTGGTTATTCGAACAAAATACACTCCGCTTTCCAAATTTTGTAGAGATATCATATTTTCTCCAGACAAAACAGACTCATAAACACTTGAACCTGAATAATTAAATATTTCTATTTGGGCTTTTCCTACAATATTTATTTTCAACTTGTCAAAAAATGGATTTGGGTAAATATCAAAAGTTAGTTGTTGCTCACTTATTGATAAAACTCCTTCATTAATTACTGCTATTCCATCAAGATCAAACCCACCAGATGCAAAATTCGTTGGCCACGGATCATTGATAATATTTCCGTAAAAATCAGTCGTGCCATAAGTAGAATTAATATTCCCAACAACATCCATTAATCGAACAAATGAGATGGAATTCAAATCTAATCCAATAATAGAATCCAAATCAGCTAAATCAAAAGGTGTACCAAAACCTTGGCGATATTTACCTGCTAAATTATGTATGTATGCACAATTTCCATAAGAGGCATTTGACATTTGAGGCGAGAGTGGTGTTTCTGAATGCGAAGGAAAACGGAAGTAGTCTACGCCGTTTGAACTCACTTCTACAAAGGCTAATTCCATATAATGATCCCAAAAACCATTCTCAAAAACTGCAAAATCCGGTCCTGATTCATTTTTTATGGGTGGATTAAAAGCTAAAACAGCACTTCCTCCATCGCCAAGGGAAACAATATCCAACGAATTCCCTTCGGCTGGACCTGTTCCATTGCTCTCATTTCCAAAATCAACGAATCCATATTCAGGATGATCAATTTGTTTATAACCTCTTGTTACCGCGCAAGAAATAGCCCATCCCTGAATGATAGCTGAATCTTTAGATATAGCTGTAGATCCGTTCTGACCTGGCGCAGGAGCATAACTCTGTGCAGTCATCTCAGATGTCAGCAACACAAAAATGAAATATAGAATTATTCTATTCATAAATCAAAACTTTATTAGGAATAAGTCCAACATTGAATTTTCTAACAAAACTACCATTACTCTCATACTCAAATACATATCCAGTATTTACATAGCCATTTGCATCGAAAAAATACAACTTGTCATTCCAAGTAGAATATTGCATTCCATAAAATGTAGAAATTGAGCTTACATCTATGCAATCAATCGAGACTACACTCTCATTTTGCGTATCAAATTTTAATATTTTGTTCAAAGATCCATCCACATATGAAATGAGTAGGTCGTGCTTCATCTTACAAAATCCGCTAGCTTCAAAAGGAAACGATTGTATTTTGGAGTCTGAAACAGAAGAAATTCTATGCATCCTACTCGGAATTGAACTATAATCGCCTCTGCTGATTACGTAAACTTCATTTTGACTATCAACTAGTAGAGGACCAGGATTTTTGCCCACTGTGATTTTATTGGTTTCTACCTCAGAACTTAAGGAAACTACACTTACCGTTGAATCGACATTTGGAAAATTTAATCCACCAGAATTGGCAACATATAATTTATCATTGGCTATTGCTAGTTGCTCGGGGTTTGCTCCTACTTTTATCCGATTCGTTATAGCTAAAAGCGTCAGATCTAAAACATCAACATAACCGTCATAGCAAGAAATATAGGCCTTATTGGCATTAAAAGTAATATAACGAGGTTGTTTGGGAATACCATTTTCGACCATGCTAATCTGTTTAATTGAAACGCCTGTCTTTTCATCTAATATTTCCAAGGTTGATGATACATTCATCACTATGAATATTTTTCCATCGTAAACTTGCATATCGTTTCCTGTATCGCCTAAAGGTCGCCCCGTTTTTTCTTCAAAAAACAAATTATTAATCTCCAACGGATTTAAGCTAATCTTAGACAAATGCGCGTTGTTTTGTTGGAACAAACCTTCGTTTAAAACAAGAATACAATTCTCAAGTTTGGTGCTATTCAATTGCACTGGAGCACTGACTTTTTTTTTACAGCTTACAACGAATAGCGCAGTAATTGCAAATATTAAAAACCTCATTTTAAATAAGTTATAATTCATAGTTAAATGACAATAAATAATTTCTTCCCGGCATTACAAAACTCCTGACGTAGGTGTATGAAACATCTGCGCAGTTCTTTACCTGAAATTGAAGATTGAATTGATGTTTTGATTTTATTGTAAATCTCTGGAAAATGGACAGGTCAAATGTGTAAAAAGGTGCAAGCAAATTCATGGGGATATTTTCATTTAAACTAAATCGTTCGCCAACATATATACTTGAAAATCGGATTCCTGTTTTTTTTCGGTATATAGATAAATCAATGTTTGCGGTATGCTGTGGCGTGTAGGCAATTTGATGACCGTAACTAGGCGAAAGGTCCGAACTTCTGTCAATACTTCGTTGGAAACTGTAATTTGCAGTTAAAGTAGTGTTCCAATTTTCATTCGGCTGAATTTGGACTGATTGCACAAAGTCAACACCACTTGCATGTACAGTTCCAATATTTTGAATAGACCAAACAAATAAATTCTTTGTAGGAATAGCAAGAATTTTATTCGTGATATGATTGTAATAGATTTGAATCTTCGAGGTAAAGAACCACTTTTTGAACGATTTTGAAATTCCATTTGATAAAACCACCTGTTTTGCTTCTTCGGGTTTCAACTGTTTATTTCCTACTTGAGAATAATACAATTCATTGAAGCTTGGCAATCGACTTGTACTTGCTGAAAAAACGCTCATTTTCCAATTCAATCTCCCAATCTCCTTTGATTCCAAATTAAGTACAGGTGCAAATAAATGCCTTTGATTGAATGATAAATCAACACTATCTCTCTCCAAAACAAACTGGTAACCTAAACGTAAATCAAGCAAAAATTTCTTTTCATTTATCTTAAGGCCTGCATTGGCATACGTTTGCCATCTTTCAGGAACAATAAGGTTTTGATTGCCAAGATTTAACTGAGCATAACGCTCCTCTATTCCACCGTAAAAATTAATAAGTTCTCCAAATTTATTTTTACTAAGACTCAATCCTAAATTCCCATTATTTTGAGTGTAAACTTTACGCAACAAATTTGCTTGGTTGAAATAAAACGAGTCCGTGTAAATTTGATTGTCGTATTGATAAGATCCGTAATAACGAACTTTTGCCAATCCATATTTGTCTGTCCAGTCAGCGGAAAGACTGTGTTGTACCGTATTTAAATATTGTTTGTTGTACGAATTATACAAAACAGTAGCGCCTGGCAAACCTTGATCGATAAAGGTATTTCTATAGATCAGTCGAATCGGTTGTTTCATCGTATTTGGGCGAAAAAATAAAGTTACACCACTATACAGTTCTTCCAATTGATTGTTCTTTTGAACACCATCATAGGTGTAATTCAAAACTTTTAATCGGAATGGATAATTGCCTTCTGACTTTCGGTATTTTCCGTGCAAAGTAATCCCAATTCTTTCTTGTGAATATTGCAGAGCCAAATACTCATCAAATTGACCAAAAGAACCAAATTTAGATGACAAACGGACTTTTACTGCGTTAAAAGCGGTTGAACCTTCAAATGTTGAAATCGCTAGTTCATTTCCTCTAAACAAGGCAGATATTGGACTTAAAACTTGATAATTACTAGTTCCCAAACGCAAAGATTCGATCGAATTAGTCGGGATTTGACCTAAATTTATTTGTCCAACTTGGGTATTTTGAAGCAAGAATCCATCCAAAACAGTTGCTGTATGCTGCGAGCCTAAACTTCGAACAGAGAATGTTTTTAAGCCTCCTAACCCTCCATAGGATTTAAGAGCAACTCCAGGGAACTTTTGTAGCAAAAAACCAAGGTCTTCTGGTTGCAGCTCTTGAATAATATTTCGATCTATTTTAGACGAGTTTAATTCAATACGTTTTTCATTTTGTTTTTGTGCCTGAACAGCAATCTCCCCAACCTTTTGTTCTCGCAGTTGAGCTCGAGAACAAAAGGCAATAAAAAGGGACAATATGAATACAAACTTTAGCAATTATAATTTCAGAATTCTTTTGGTGAACATTTCATTTTCATTTTGAATCGACAATAGATAGACCCCACTCGTTAAATCCTGTAAATCAATTGCATTATCCGTCGATTCGAAGTAAAGAACTTCATTTCCTGAGATGTCGAAAACACGCACATGGCCATTAATTCCTTTAACTTGAATGATATCTTTGGTTGGATTTGGATAAGCAAACCATTCCTTAGATAAATCATTTTCAATTAATCCTATTGTTCCATTCGTGAATTTAAAGTCATCCATAGCAAAATACGTTGGCGTATTGATACCAAATTGACCAACATCGGAAGATTCAAAATCAAATACAAGATAAGCAATTGATTCATTTGCACTATTTAGGGTTGATAGATCCAATAAATCCCATTCATCTAAAATATAATCTTGCGTACTATCTGCAAAACGAAAATCAGCTAAATAATAGTCCAAACTACCAATCGTATCTCCAGCTAGATTTATAGAAGAAACTATGAGTTTCAAAAAGTCCTCGCCATTCGTTCCGTCTGGATTTCCATCGGCCCCATTAGGTGATCCGAATTTTTTACCAACGAAGTCTCCATCGCGCATAGATAAAGCCGCAAAGGTGGAGTTTGTAATTCTCATGGATTCCAAAATTCTTGGCGTTGAACTTAGATCAATATTCCCATAGGGATAAAATATTGCATAATTAGAAGAATTGAATCCTCCTGCTGTAATTGCACTGTACTGGTTTCCCCATCCAGCTGTTGTATTGTCGACTTGATTTGAAATTGAAAATCCTGTATTATAATAATACGTGGTATCGTAATAGTTATAAAAATGAACATCATTGTACAAAAAACCGCCAGATAAATCTGAACCGTTGTTGTACAAATTTGGGGTTAAACTAGTTGACTCAAAGTCAATTGTTGATTGTGCGTTGATTGTAAATGCAGCGCTAATGGCGAAAACACCAATGTAAATTTTCTTCATCATTTTTTTTGTTTTAAATGAATTAATTAAAAAATGGAAGAAATCAGAAATTTGAAAAGATGCACTGCCTCTAGAAAACAATACAATTCCGTCCGACTTTTATCTGAAGTCTCCGTAATAAAAAACATTTGGCAAGTATTCTGACTTAAGGCAACAATCTTAAACCTTCCCAACATAAAGTCAGTGGTATTTTTTAAGATCTTTAACACCTTTTACAGCTGCAGACACAGTCCCGGATTTAAACCGGATTCCTTTTTATTCACTCTCGTGAAACCTAAATGTTCGGCAAAGATACTATGAAAATATTAATCAAAATGAAAAAAGAATTTACTTTCTATAACAACCGTTTAATCGTATTTGAGGTTTAAAATATTTTCACAAATACTTGCTTCAGATTTCATGAAGTAGATTTCTACTCATTCTTTTTGAAACTTTCGATCAAGAAATCATACAAAAGCACTCGTATGCTGACGGTCAATGGCTAGAAAATGTTAAATTTGATACGATTTACGGTCCAAACGTAAAAGGTAATTAGAAATACAAGTGAAAAATATCAATCTCGTTTCTCCAATAAACAATTAAATTGAAAATTAGTCAAATAAACGCATCTGTGGAATTACCAATAATGGAACAATTCTACACCATTCAAGGCGAAGGTTCTTACTCTGGCAAAGCAGCCTATTTTATCCGTTTGGCTGGCTGTGACGTCGGTTGCGTATGGTGTGACGTAAAAGATAGCTGGAACAACGAAGACCATCCACTATTAAAACTCGATAAAATTATTGAGCCCGTTTTCGAGGCAAAAGCTGATTTTGTTGTTATAACAGGTGGTGAGCCAGCAATGTATGATTTATCAGCATTAACCAAAAAGATACACGAGAAAGTTCCTGTCATCGCAATAGAGACTTCGGGTTGTTACCCATTAAAAGGAGATATTGATTGGTATTGTTTTTCGCCAAAAAAATTCAAAGCACCTGTAGATGAGGCTTATACTAAAGCCGATGAACTTAAAGTCGTGATTTCTCACCCATCTGATTTTGCTTGGGCCGAAATACATGCTGAAAAAGTAAATGCTGATTGCAAACTCTATCTTCAGCCAGAATGGTCAAAACAGGACCGATTTTTGCCTGAAATAATCCAATTCGTAAAAGAAAATCCGAAATGGAGAATTTCTTTACAGACGCATAAATTCATGCAAATACCTTAGAATGAATCTGAAGCAACTCTCAATATTAATCCTCTTATTCCTTAGCGTTTCATCCTGCAGTGTAGCGCAACAGAAGTACTCTGTAAAAAGCAAAAAAGCAGTTAGATTGTATGAACAAGGTCTCGAGGCTCCAAGATTAAGCATAGATGACCGTACTGGCCTACCTGATTATGCTGATGCCATTGAATACCTTGAAAAATCTCTTTTAAGTGAACCGAATTTTTGGGAAGCACATGTTCTCGTTAGCGAATTTTACGAAATTATTGGTAATTATAAATCTGCAATTTTTCATCTAGAAGAAGGACTGCGTATAAATCCAAACCATTCATTTTCTGGAAGTTCTTATTTTTTTCTAGCTAATTTACTTTACATCGATGGCCAATATGAAAAATCAAATCAAAGGGTTGACCAGTTTTTAATGTTTAAGAATTCAAATCCTGATTTTCGCCAACAAGCGATTAAAATGAAAGAAAATTCGCTATTTGCTATAAATGCAATGGCAAATCCTATTGCTTTCAATCCTGTAAATATTGGGCATGGGATTAACACTGCTGATCCTGAATATTTCCCCACAATTACCGTAGATGGGAAAACCATCCTGTTTACCAGAAGGATTAAAGACAGTCGCGTTTTAGGAAATTTTAAAGAACAAGAAGACTTTTTTATATCGCAATTAAGTTCTAATGACATATGGCAAACGGCTATTTCCATGCCTCCAAATGTAAATACGGTAAACAACGAAGGTGCTCCTACCCTTTCGCCAGACGGTCGTTTCCTGATTTTTGTTGCTTGTCCAGATGCGGTAGGTGAAAATTATGGAGAAGGTCGATTTGGCCGTGGAAGCTGTGATCTTTTTTACACCAAACGTCTAGGAACAAAATGGACAAATCCTCAAAATTTACCCGGATTGGTTAATACTTTCAATTGGGAAACACAACCTTCACTTTCAGCAGATGGTAAAACTCTCTACTTTATCCGCGGTGTAAGAAATCGAGACGGTTCTAAAAGTTCTGATATCTATGTTACGCATCTTCTTGAAGATGGAAATTGGGGAGCGGCTGAACGTTTGCCTAATATCATAAATTCACCTCAAGACGAAGAATCTGTTTTGATTCACCCAGATGGTAGAACTTTGTACTTTGCATCGCGAGGTCACCAAGGAATGGGTGGTACAGATTTATTTATGAGTAGAATGGACGCCAAAGGAAGCTGGGGCAAACCAGAAAACTTAGGTTATCCTATTAACACGCGTTATGATGAAAATTCATTAATGGTTTCTGCCGATGGTGAAATTGCATTTTTCTCTTCCGACCGCGATGGCGGTTATGGTGGTTTGGATATCTATTATTTTGAAATGCCTGAAAAATTGCGCCCAACGAAAACGCTTTACTTTGAAGGTTTGGTTTATGATGCTGTGACTAAAAATCCATTACCTGGAAAATTCCAATTAATTGATTTAGAGACTGGTAAAGAAATTATCTACAGTGAGGCAGATAAAATTACCGGCGAATTCATAGTTACCCTTCCTGTTAACAGACAATATGCTTTAAATGTGTCTTATCCGAATTATGCTTTCTATTCGTCAAATTTTGACATGAAAACGAATTTAGCTAGCGAGGCAATTCACATGGATATTCCACTTGTTTCGTTAAATAGCACTTTGCCAAATGTATTAAACAATGTGTTTTTTAACCTCGGTAAGGCCACTTTAAGAGAAGAGTCTTTTGTTGAGTTGAACAAATTAAAGGAATTTTTAGAACAAAATCTTGCCGTGAAAATTGAAATTGGAGGTCATACCGACACGAGAGGAAGTACGAAGGAAAACGAGATACTATCAACTAGCCGAGCAAAATCAGTATACGATTACTTGACCATTAACGGAATTGATACAAATAGATTATCTTATAAAGGTTACGGACAAAAAGAAAATGTAATTTCGGATGAAGAAATTACTAAATTAATGGACGAAGCAGAAATCGAAGCTGCACATCAACGAAACAGACGAACAGAGTATAAAATCGTAAAATAACTATGGCTATTCTTCGCTTAATTCGATGGGTAAATTTGTTGATCATTGCAGCCACAATGTATAGCATACGCCTATTTCTATATACTTACGAACAAATTTATTCAAATGAAATCCCAGAACCTCTCTTGGGAAGAAATGGAGAATCGTTTGATTTTTTCTTGTTAGTTATATCCACAGTTATGATTGCTGCGGCTGGCAATGTTATCAATGACTATTTTGATATTAGAGCTGACCGCATAAACAAACCAGATCGTGTAATCGTAGGAAAATATGTTAAGAGACGTTGGGCGATAATTATCCATTCCGTTCTTAATATTGGGGCATTTGCCATTGCAATTTATTTAGGTCTACGAAATAATACATTTTGGTATCTTTTTATTCATCTAGTCACAATGAATAGTCTTTGGTTTTATAGTTTATACTTGAAAAAACTTCCGTTTATAGGGAACTTTTTAGTCGCAGGACTAACGGCAATGGTTCCTATTCTTTGCGGTGTTCATTTCTATATCCAACAAAGTTTGGTTTGGACAGAATCAATTAGTGATACAGCTTTTTCCTATTGGTTTCAAGTCTTGACTGAAGATGGACATTTTATTATGTTACTTGCTTTTTTTGCATTTGTGAACAACTTTGCACGCGAAATAATCAAAGACATGGAGGATGTTATAGGTGATGATTTCGTTTCTGCTAAAACAATTCCAATACGATTTGGTATGAAAGCCGCTAAATTGTGGTCAACTTTCTTCTTATCTCTACCACTCGTATTTTTCACATTGTTGTTCTCATTGTATCAAACGAAAATAAACTTTTCCATTCAGGAACAAATAATCGTTTTTCTTCCTGTAATAGTTTCTTTAGTATTAGATCTTATAGCAATATTATTTATCTGGAAATCAAGCAGTAAGTCGAATTTAATTAAAGCAGATAGACTCGTGAAATTTGCTATGGTTTCGGGAGTTTTAACATCCGTTTATTGGTTTTTATTTTAGATATGATTAATCCAAATCATAAAATAATTTTGGGCTCTCAATCGCCGAGAAGAAAAGAGTTATTGGCTGGTTTAGACGTTAGTTTCGACATCCGTATCGCTAATATAGTTGAAGATTTTCCAGCTGATTTAGCAATTCCAGAAATAGCTGAGTTCATCGCGAAGAAAAAACTTGATGAATTATTTAAAACAGCGAAGAAAAATGAATTGATAATATGTAGTGATACAATAGTTGTTCTGAATGAAGAAATTTTAGGCAAACCAATTGATCGTCAAGAAGCAAAAGAAATGTTACGTAAGTTAAGCGGAAATACTCATGTTGTTATCACTGGCGTAGCAATGGGCGATAATACAAAGCAAATTTCTTTTTCTGACCAGACAGCTGTCACATTTAAAATACTAAGTGAAACTGAAATTGACTATTATTTAGATAATTATAAACCGTATGATAAAGCCGGTTCTTATGGTGTACAAGAATGGATTGGTATGATGGGTATTACCAAAATGGAGGGCTCTTATTTTACTGTAATGGGACTTCCAATACATCTAGTTTATTCAGAATTAAATAATTGGTAAAAGAATTAATGTATAAAAAACCCGTTTCAGTATATCTGAAACGGGTTTTTTTATTTTCGTTTATTTCGGTTTATCTGACGATAAACATAACTCTTCTGTTTTTTGCTTGAGCAACGTCCTCTTCATCATTATCTGTAATATCGGGATTTTGGAATTCGCTTCCTTGTGGACTTGCAATTATGCGAGAGCCAGCAATTTCTTTAGTTGTTAAAAATTCCATAACTGCAGCAATTCGTTTATTATCCATATCAGCAAATTGCTCTTTTTCTTCACCAGCCTTAGTTTCCATTTTATCGGAATAACCATTGATCTGAAGTTTTGCTTTGGGGTTCGCCAACATTTGTTTTGCGATAATTTCCAGCGCACCCTCAGCAATTAAAGTCAAACGATCTTGACCGAAACCAAAGTATAATTCTTGGCCTTCAATTAATTGTTTTGGCGTATTTTTCGCTTCATCCAAATTGATTTGCTTTTGATAAATCAAAGTAGAATACTTCTCTTCTTCATTTGGGCTCGCACAATCACAAGCCATATCTTCTTCAATCAAAGTTACAGAAACTTCATCTACATAGTAATAGGCAGCAATCAATTGTTCTACTTTTAATCCTTTTGTAGGACGGTTCTTTTCTTGTTTGATATCTTCATTGGAATTAAAGTTTCCAAGAATCAAGAATTTCTCATTTCCATCGGCAAGGTAAATATCACAGATTTTATCCCAACCAAATAGAGCATTATGGACTTCATCACTCTTGTATTGAGCTCCTTCAATTAAACTTGCCTTTGAATCTGTTTCAAATTCCTTTTTTGAGAAAAGAACTCCTAATTGATTTACAGCATATTTTGACCCTTCGGCTAAACTTACATGATACGAAACACAATATTTTTGTCCTTTTTTCAAAGGAGATGTCAATCGAGTTTGCAAATAAGTACGAGGTATTTTATCTCCATAAGAGAAAGCTACAATTCCCGCGTAATTGCTGCCATCATTTGCATTTTCTGTTCCATATAAGTTATCAGGTGTGCTAAAACCAAGTTCTTTTGTATCAACAAATAAATCTGCTTTTACCCCAGTCGCGGATGTCCAGCCATTTGCCATTGCAATTGACCCTGATCTTTTTACTTTGCCTTTCACATCTTCAAACCCGCCATTATTTACCAAGTTTTGCTGAGCAAATAAACTGGTTGTCAATAATATAGAGTATATAATTCCTCCTGTTTTTTTCATGATTGTATTATTTAAGTTCATAGTTTTTCACTGTTTTAATAAATGTTTTCACCTTTTCAGGATCGATATCCGGATAAACGCCGTGCCCTAAATTAACAATATGTCGTTTACTAGAAAAAGAATTCAGCATATTATTCGTTAATCGCTCAACTTCTGCGTGACTAGCATATAGTGCACAAGGATCTAAATTTCCTTGTAGTGTTCTAGATTCACCAATATTCTTTCTAATTGCGGCCATATCCATGTTCCAATCTATTCCGACTGTATTACAATTTAATTTAGCTATTGCCTCTACTGAAGTAAAAGCTCCTTTTGAAAATATTGTTAAAGGAACTTCTGTTAGAGCTTGAGCAATCTTATTCAAATATTTCAAACCAAATTCAGCATATTGTTCTGTTCCCAGAATTCCTGCCCAAGAATCGAAGACTTGCAACATGTGCGCTCCAGCTTTTACTTGTGCTTTCAAATACTGAATTGTCACTTCTGTTATACGGCTAAGCAAGTCGTGTGCCAAAATTGGATTTTGGTACAAAATTTTTCTTGCCTTACTGAATGTTTTCGAACCTTGCCCTTCAATCATGTAACAAAGAATCGTCCAAGGAGCTCCAGCAAAACCAATCAAGGGAACTCTTCCATTCAATTCTTTGTTGGCGATTCTTATAGCCTCTAAAACATAGCCTAATCTGTCTTCAATATCGAATTCAAATTCAGCATATTTTAAATCAGCTTCTGTTTTGATTGTTTTTTCAAAGTAAGGACCTTTCGACTCAACCATTTCGTAAGTCAATCCCATTGCTTCTGGAACAACCAGAATATCACTAAAAATAATAGCGGCATCTACACCCAGTAAATTAACGGGCTGAACAGTAACTTCGGCAGCCCTTTCGGGTGTTTCTACCAATTCCTTAAATCCGGACAAAGAAGAGCGAACGACTCTATATTCAGGTAAAATTCTACCCGCTTGACGCATAAGCCAAACAGGATATCTTTCGATATTCTCCCCTCGTGCTGCACGAAGAATGAGATCATTTTTTAATTCCATTGATGCAAATATAATGATATACTATTCCTAAATTTAGCTTTGCCAGACGATTTCGGGGATTTTTTTTGATTTCAAATATGTATTGCACTTAATGAAATGGTCACAACCATCAAATCCCCTTCGCACTGACAATGGACTCGGGTGACTTGACGTAAGTAAGAGGTGACTTCTTGAGTCAAAAAGCTCTATTTTAGTTTGCGCCTGTTTACCCCAGAAAAGGATAACCATATTTTCATTTAATGCATTGATTGATTTCAAAATTGCATCTGTAAATTCTTCCCAACCTAAAATTTTATGAGCATTTGCTATTCCAATTTCGGTTGTCAAACAAGTATTAATAAGAAAAACGCCTTGTTTCGCCCAACTTTCCAAATTCCCAGTTATAGGATAGTCGTATTCTGGAATAGAACGCTTTAATTCTTTAAATATATTTAATAAACTTCTCGGAAATGGTTGAACAAAATCTTCAGTTGAAAAGGCCAAACCATTCGCATGTCCTTTCGTGGGATAGGGATCTTGACCTATAATTACTACTCTAACCTTCTGTGGCTCGCACAATTCAAAAGCTTTGAAAACAGAATTAATTGGAGGAGCGGTTGTCGTTTCATTTAAACAGATCTGAATTTTAGTCTGCCATTGTTCCATTTCATCAACAGTCCAACAATTAGCAAGTAATTCGAACCAAACAGTGGGGAGTAATTTTAAAATCTGTATCATTTTTCAATAAAACTCAAAGGTATAAATTTCAAGAAGGTTGCTTATATTTGACACATGAAAATATTCTTTTTACTTCCATTTGTTGGTTTATTTCTCTTCTCATGTGATGAAAGCAAGTCTACTGAAAATACGCAAACTTCTGAAGTTTCAGAGGAAAATATTTCTATTGAAGAATTAGCAAAAAGAATGGTAGAATCTCAATTGAGTATTCCGGCTACCGAGAATTATAGTCTTGTAATTCACAAAGCCCATTTCGATAGTGATGGAGTTAAAGACGCCGTTATCTTAGTAAATAGAGCGCAATTTGCGGAAAGTGAAGCAAAAAGGAGAAATCGATTTGAAGCAGAATCAAAGCTATCTTTTACAGGTAATTACAACTATTTGTTTTATTATAGTGGAGCCGAACACAACGTAAGTCGTCCTATCAGCATAACCTCCAGTTCGTTTGCTCCTTTAATAATTACCATTGCCAATATTCAAAGTCAGAGTTACAAAGATTTTTCCATCGATTACAGGATAATGGAAAATTGTTACCGGAACTTTTACACCATTTTTAGAGGGGTTCCAAAACTTGTTTTTCAATGGAGTGTTTTTGAATTTGAAAATCCAAAAACAGAGAGCGTATCCTTTATAGAATACGCTCCAGGTACTTATTCGTCCGCTAAGGACATCGTAATATTCAAAGGAAAACTAGATGCACCAAAGCCAGAAAACGTAAAATCTGATTTTAATTACTCCATTTCCAAGGATGGCGAAATAGAACATTTATTTTTCTACAATCCAAATGAAGGTAAATATTTCACCAAAAAGTAATTAAATTACGCTTTCAAGTGCTTGTTGAATGTCCCAAACAATATCGTCTGAATTTTCAACACCAATGGAAAGACGGACAAGTTTATCAGTAATGCCCATTTTTAAACGCTCAAGGGGATCAACTCCAATATGTGTCATACTTGCTGGATGTTGTGCTAAACTTTCAGTACTTCCTAAACTCACAGCCATTTTAAATAGCTTCAAATGGTTTAAAAATTGGAAAGCTTGTGATTCACCACCTTTAATGTCGAATGAAATCATAGCACCTGGCGAAGTGTATTGCTTTTTATATAATTTATAATCCGTATCGGTTTCCTTCAATAAACCTAAGTAATGTACTTTTTCAATTAAAGGATGACTCTCCAACATCGTAGCAACGATATTCGCATTTTTTGCCTGCTCTTCCATTCGGACTTTAAGCGTCTCCAAGCTTCTTGTCAATAACCAACAAGTATTTGGACTAGCCATGTTTCCTAAAAATGTTCGAAGCACTTTTACCCGTTGCATCACTTCAGCATTTCCAAGTACTGCTCCTGCAATCAAATCACTATGTCCGCCAATGTATTTGGTAGCAGAATAAATAACCAAATCAGCACCTAGCAATAAAGGATGTGACCACAAAGGCCCCATATAAGTGTTATCAATAGCGACAGAAACCCTTTTGTCATCCGTTGAATATGAATCCGCAATACGACGACACATTTCAATATCTGTAATATCGTTTGTAGGGTTCGCAGGAGTTTCCGCATAAATCATTGCTAGTTTATCCGCTTTACCAGTATCTTCAATGATTTTACGTATTTCACTTTCCGTTTGTCCCGGGTAAAAAGAAACCGAGTCTACTCCTATTTTCTGTAAAAATGAATGAATAAAATGATCTGTCCCACCGTAAACTGGTGTTGAGAAAAGAAGTAAATCACCTGGGCTTAAGAATTCCAAAAGAACCGTACTTATCGCCGACATTCCACTTTCGAAAACTGCGCAGTCGTCTGCCCTATCCCATAAACATAACCGATTCTCTAAAATCTCTAAATTTGGATTATTGATACGACTATAAATTAAACCCAACTGCTCATCTTGTTCCTTTGCGCGAATGCCATAGGCCAATTCAAAGAAAGCTTTACCTTCTTCAGCAGTTTTAAAAACAAAAGTTGATGTTTGAAATATCGGCGCTTTAATTGCTCCTTCTGACAATTCTGGTTTATAACCAAAAGACATCATTAAACTTTCCGGACTAAATTTGTGATCTGACATAATGAAAAATATTTATCATCAAAAGTAGTTATCAATGATTAAATATTTGGTAATTACCTATCAATTAAGCAAATATTTCTGTAAATGACTTAAAATACTTAATTTTATTCTTTTTTACGAATAAAAACCCACTCATTCAGTAAAAACAACCAAAATATGAACAATAAAATGGATGAAATAGACAGACGAATAGTCTCAGAATTGCAGAAAGATGGCAAAATGAAAATAAAAGAATTGGCGGCTAAATTGAACATGACTAATTCACCCGTTTTTGAACGGATTAAAAAACTTGAATCCGAAGGAATAATTTCGGGATATCATGCGCAAATAAATCCAAAAAAACTAGGTTTCCAACTTATTGCTTATTGTTCTGTGACTCTTGAAAATCATCACAAGCAGACGATTGAACAATTTGTTGGCGATGTTAAAAATTTGCCAGAGATATTAGAGTGTTATCACATCGCAGGGCTCTTCGATTATTTGTTGAAGATTGTCGTTCGAGACATGGAGCATTACCAGTATTTCGTGACGCAAAAATTAGCCATTTTGAATAATATTGCTCGTGTTCAAAGTTCATTTGTAATGACTGAGATTAAAAACACACAACAGTTACCAACGGTAGAATTATAACTTATTAATTCCATTCAAACACTGAATATTTCCAAGTTTTTTCTTTTCATCTAATATTCGATAATTTGCTTGAACAGTGGCGTCAGAATATCCTTTTGGGTGATACATGTGATATACGATTCCCTTATTTTTCGTAGAAACCATTTTTAAACTTATTGCTCTTAATCGCCATTCAATGTCTACATCTTCTCCAACTCCCGCAGAAATATAATCTTCATCATAGCCGTTAATTTTAAGCATATACTCCTTCAAAACTCCCCAATTACAACCTAAAAGGCCAGTATCTTTAAATTTCAAACTTAAAAACGGCAGATAGATTCCTTCTTTCTTTTTGTCAGAATCAGATTTCAGAATATTGATTAAATTAATTTTTTGAATGGATTTATCTTCAAGGATTTCTTGAGAGATTACGGGTCCAAGGTTCACCCTTTTTCCAAAAAGAATCTTTCCTTTCGAGATAGCTTTAGCATAGGCTTTAATGAAATGCCTATGAGGAATACAATCTCCATCAATGAAGACAAGAGCAGGGCATTTACTAACTTGTATTGCACGATTTAGCATCTCGTTTTTCCGAAATCCATCGTCTAGTTTTTGAGAAATATGTTGAATTGGAAAGAAATAACTAGATTTTTTTACTGAAAGAAATTCCAATGTTTCCAGTGAAAAATCATCCTCTGCCACAATAACTTCAAAATCTTTTTCACTTTGTAAGGCTAAACCTTGAAAAATTAAATCAAGATTTTCTAAGTTTTTGTAAAAGGATATAATCAGACTAATTTTCATGGATTAAAGAAATTTAGTCAATACTCGATCAATGGCTTCTACTTCCGCTTTTTCATCGTAAATCATTTCAGCAAATTCCCTTGCATCACTAGTCATTTTTCGTGTTCGCTCCATTTCATTTAAAACAAGTTTTAGTGCTTTACAAAACTTTTGTTCATTTTCAAATGGGTACAAATGCCCCAATTTACCATTCGATAAAATCTCAGGAGTTCCTCCAGAATTTGTAGCGACAACAGGTACTCCAGAGAGCATTGCCTCAATGGTTACCATTCCATACGTTTCACTATGAGAAGCCAATACGAACACATCAATTGCATTGTAAAACTTATGCACATCTTCTTGATATTCAACAAATTGAACAACATCAGTTAAATTATTATTTTTTACAAAATCACGTAATTTATCACTGTATTTTTGATCGGCTTCGTCATTAATTGTTGCTGATCCAAAAATCAGCAACTCAACATGAAACCCTTGTTCTTTTAATGCCAAAACAGATTTAACGACAAAAAGCTGGCCTTTTTTTTCAGAAATACGACCAATGATTCCAAGTAAAGGCAAATCAGTTTGAATACCCAATAACTCTCGAGATTCCTTTTTCGTATATCGATTTTCAATAAAACGTTTTGTATTTATACCAATTGGAATTACCTCTACTCTGTTCAAAGGATAATGCGTACGTAGACCAATTTCCACTTTCAAAAAAGGCAACGGGCTGATCCATTTGTCGATAGCTTTGAAGCGAAAAGAATGAAAATAATCTTTCTTATTGATTCCTATTTGCATGTGCTGTTGGTAAATCAACTTCATTGTTTTGTGAAACAAGCGCTTCGTCCAAGCCAAAATATCTAAATCTTGATTGTCGACTGCGAAAACAACATTAATATCGTGTTTTTTCAAACTTACAGCTAAATATTTCGCCGTTTTAAAATCAAAGTATTTCCGTCTTTTTTGAATAAACTCAACACTTTCGAAAAGTTCTTCCCGATAATCAGCTATTGTTGATTGATGTTGCGTAAACAAAACGATTGTATAACCTTCGCTTTTTAATAACCTCGAAAGTTTTATGGTATTCATTTCCAAACCACCCCAGCCAGTTGAGGTAACAAATATGGCTATTTTCTTAACTTTCGACATTGGGTTCCGAAATTAGCTATAATTAGATAAAATACCTTCAATGCGATTCTGTTTTTCCTTTAAGAACTAGACAAAGGTACGTTTGGTATTTCCAAAAAGAATTATAAAGCAATCAAATTAAGCACAAGCACCTTTTATTTATATACAAATGAATTACTTATTCCTCTTCAATATTTTTGAGCGTCATGAGTAAGGTATAAGCACCTGCAACAACAATTTGCTTTCCATTCATTTGCTGCCCTTTAAGAATTTCAATAAAACCATTTTCTTTGCTACCAAGTTCAACTTGCACCATTTTATATTTCTTTTTGCCAATTTGCTTGAAAATATAATTTTTGCCTTTGAAGTTAACAACCGCCTTTTCTGAAATCGCCTTGATTTTGGTATTATTTATTTCAACTTCAGCATTCATGTACATTCCCGGAAGCAAAGTTCTATCGTAATTTTTAAAATGGCAATGCACTTCAATCGTACCATCTGAATTGATGTTTTGTCCAATTAATAAAATCTCGCAAATGTATTTTTTATCTGGATTTGAATTTGTGAAGGCAAATAGTTTTTGGCCTATTACCAGTTTTGCGACATCTTTCTCGAATACTTTCAAATTCAAATGAATATCTGTGGGATTTACTAATTCAAATAGAACGTCAATCGGATTAATATACTTTCCAATATTCACGTTAACCGCAGAAACATAGCCATCAATTGAAGAATATATTTTCACACTTTTCGATAAATTAGATTCGCTCAAAGTGCTAGGATTCACATTGATCATCCGTAATTTTTCTGACAAGGCTTTAGATGAAATTCGAAGAGAATTGTATTCCATTTGGGCTAATTGATAGACTTTATTGCTACTCGCTTGGTTTATGTTTAACTCCATCTGTCTCTCCATCTCAGACTTAGCATACGCCATTTTTACTTGAACAGTTAAGTATTCTTGTTGAAGATTTACGAATTGTTGATCTTCCAAAGTAGCAATAGCTTCTCCTTTTTTCACATGCATTCCAGGAAGCAAATGAGTCGATTTCAAATAACCTCCCATTGGAGCGCTTACGGAGTACATGTTTTGAGGCGGAACATCGATTACACCGTTGACACGGATAAGACTTGACATTTCTCGAGAACTTATTAATTCTGTTTCAATTTGTGCTGACTTATATTGAGCATCCGTTAATTCTATTGTCGAATTTTCAACTGGGGCATTGGTTTGAATTTCTGGTTCATTTTTGCAAGATACTGCAAGAATAAGTAAACTATATATATATATTGATCTCATCTGATTTGACTTTATTTTCTAGTTAAAAAATGAATTCTAATTATGCTTTCATTAAGCATTTTGACACCATCTATGTAATTGTTTTCAGCATCAATGGCTTGATTGACAAGGAAACCCCACTCAATGAAAGAGATTTCACCCTCAAGTAATTGCAAATTGGCTTTTTGATAAATTGATTGAGCACTTGGCAAAACGTTAACTTCATAATATTCTACAATTCTTAGATTTTCCTTGTAGCTATAAAGTGCTTTTTTGTATTCCTCCAAAAGTGATTCTTTTTGGGTTTCAAAATTGTTCTCTGCTATTTTCTTCTGAATATCTAATGACTTTAAATTGGTTCTAATATTCCTGTTAAACACTGGAATACCAACTCCTAAACTCAATGATTGAAACCTTTTTGACCCAGAATAAAATATATCATCAGCTCCGGAACCTCTCATTGACATGTTGTTGTATCTCAAATTAAAATCAGGGATAAAATAGGACTTTTGAATATTCATTTTCAACTCCTCTATTTCAATTTGTTTTTCAGCCATTGCTAGCAACGGATGATCCAAGACTAGTGTTGAATCTATTTTCAATGATAAATTTGCTTTAATATCTGTTTGGATGGGCTGTATAATTTCTTCAGCATGAAGTAATATTTGAAATTGTGATATGAGTTCTTGCTTGTACTTCTTTAAATTCGTAAGTTGTTGTTGAATTCCAGCTCTTTGAATAGTTGTATTTGCGAATTCTATACCATTCTTTTCTCCTGTAGCCAATTGAAGTTTTGATTTTTGTTGGAAAGAATCGAATAGGCTATCCACTTTCACTAACAGTCGCTCTTTTTCGCGTAAAACAAGCAAAGTATAATAAACTTGCTCCACCATCTGTGTGATTTCCTTTTCCTTCAAATTGACATTAAACAAACTAAAATTCCATTGCTCCAAAAGTCTATTTTTATCATTTTTATAGACCGTTGGAAAATGAAATCCTTGTCCAATTGAAAACGCATTGTCATTATATACACTATTCATTTGTCCATAATCAAAACCCAAAGCTGTAGGACTTAATTGAACACTTCCTCGTTTGTTGTTCTCATTCATTTGTGTAAGTAAACGTTCTGAATTGAGGGACAAATTGTTCTTAAGTGCCAAATTAATGGCAGAAGGTAAATCGATTGTTTTTTGTGCAAATAATCAACTGGTTACAAATAAGACAACAAAAAAACCTACGGCTTTCGTATTGATCACAGTCCTTTTATCATTTCTGGATTCAACAAAAATATAAAGTAAAGGCAAAACGAAAAGAGTTAGAAAAGTCGCAAGCATAAGTCCTCCGATAACAACTGTTGCTAAAGGTCGTTGCACTTCCGCTCCTGCTCCATTACTTATAGCCATCGGCAAAAACCCAAGTGATGCCACAAATGCAGTCATCAGTACTGGTCGTAATCGTGATTTAGTACCCACTTTTACAATTTCTTTTAAATCTTTCATACCCGATTTTTTTAGACGATTAAATTCTGCCAACAAGACAATACCATTTAACACAGCAACTCCGAAAAGTGCTATAAAACCAACCCCGGCACTTATACTAAAAGGCAAGCCTCTTAGTGCTAAAAAGAAAATTCCACCCATTGCTGACAAAGGAATAGCCGTGTAAATAATCAATCCGTGGCGAATAGAACCAAAAGCAAAGTAAAGCAATATAAAGATCAATAAAAGTGCTATTGGAACAGCGACAGCTAATCTTTTATTCGCTTCTTGAAGGTTTTCAAATGCACCTCCGTAGGTTACAAAATAACCAGGAGGCAAATTCAATTCCTTTTGAACTTTGTTCTGCAGTTCGCTGACCAAACTTTGGATATCGCGGTTTCTAGCATTAAACCCAACCACAATTCTTCTTTTAGCATCTTCTCGTTGAATTTGGTTCGGGCCGTCCTCAATAGCCACAGTTGCTAGTTGGTTTAAAGGGATTTGAGTCCCTTTTGGACTAGGTATTAGTAGATTTTGAACATCTTCAAGTGATGATCGCTGCTCTTTCTTTAAACGAACGACTAAATTGAAGCGTTTTTCATCTTCAAAAATAAGTCCCGCAACCTGACCAGCAAAAGCACTATTTACGACTTTATTTACATCTTCCACTGTCAAATGATATTGTACCAAAGCATTTCTATCGTATTTCACCAATATTTGCGGCATTCCAGTTATAGGTTCAACAAACAGGTTTTCACTACCATCCACAGCATTGGCCAATTTACCCAATTTAGCAGCATACAGAGCCAATGTATCTAGGTTTTCACCAAATATCTTGCATACAACATCTTGACGTGCACCTGTCATAAGTTCATTGAAACGCATTTGAACAGGATATTGAAAGCCGAAGGTTACGCCTGGAATATCTTTCAATTCCTCACCCATTTTTTCAGCGAGTTCATTAAATGTTTTAGCTGATTTCCATTCTTTTTTATCTTTCAGAATGATCATTAAATCTGCTGCTTCCATTGGCATTGGATCAGTTGGCACTTCGCCGCTTCCTATTTTTGTCACAACTTTGATTACTTCAGGAAATCTATCTAAAAGAATTTTTGCTGCTTTTTGGGTATTCTCAAGAGAAGTGTTTAAATTACTACCTGCCAAAACTCGGGTTTCAACTGCAAAATCACCTTCTTCTAGTACAGGAATAAATTCGCCACCAAGTTGAGATAAGGTAACCATAGCAAGAATAAACAAAACAATTACGGATGAATAAACGATTTTTGTTTTTTGAATTACAACTTCGAACAATTTAGAAAACCCAGCCTCCAGCTTACTCATTAATCGATCAGAAACATTTTGTTTATGAGTCGTTTTTTTACTCAAAATCCAGGCACTCATCATTGGAATGTAAGTCAAGGAAAGTATAAAAGCACCGATCAATGCAAAAGCAACTGTTTGAGCCATTGGTTTGAACATTTTCCCTTCGATTCCTTGCAAAGAGAATATCGGTAGATAAACGATTAGAATAATAATTTGCCCAAAAACGGCACTGTTCATCATTTTGCTAGCCGATTTCTTTACCTCGCCATCCATTTCATTTTGAGTCAGTTTTAGTTTATTGCCATTTAATTTACTTATCGACAATTGATGCATCGTAGCTTCCACAATAATTACCGCACCATCTACAATTAGTCCAAAATCTAAAGCGCCTAGACTCATTAAATTACCGCTGACACCAAAAAGATTCATCATGATAATCGCAAATAGCATAGCCAATGGGATGACAGAAGCAACAAGTAATCCTGCCCTGAAATTTCCAAGAAAAAGCACTAGAATAAAGACAACGATTAGCGCGCCTTCAAGCAAATTTGTTTCTACTGTCCGGATGGAATTATCAACCATCTTCGTGCGATCCAAAAAAGGTTCGATAACGATTCCTTCTGGTAAGGTTTTTTGAATATCTTCAATTCTGTCTCTTATATTTTGAATAACCTCACTGCTATTCGCTCCTTTCAGCATCATGACTACCGCACCTGCGACTTCACCTTTGTCGTTATATCCCAAAGCTCCATATCGTGTCGCATACCCTTCTTTTATTTCAGCAACATCTCTTAAAAGTAAAGGTGATCCAGAATCTGTGGATTTGATATACGTCATTTCCAAATCTTCTATTTTCTCAACCAGTCCTTCCGTTCGTATAGAAAGTACCGTTGGTCCTTTTTCGATATAAGAACCACCCGTATTTTGATTTCCTTTTTCTACAGCAGTAAATACATCGTGAATTGTTACCCCAAGAGCCGAAAGCTTGTTCGGGTCTATTTCAATTTCATATTGTTTGAGTTTACCTCCGAAACTACTTACTTCGGCTACTCCTTTTACACCTAACAATTGTCGGCGAATAATCCAGTCTTGAGTAGTTCTAAGTTCAGTTAATGAAATCTTGTTTTCATAACCTTCTTTTGGACGAACGACATATTGGTATATCTCACCCAATCCTGTGGAAATTGGCCCCAACTCTGGTATTCCTATTCCTTGAGGGATCTGGCTACTTATTTGCTGTAAACGCTCTGTAACTTGCTGACGTGCCCAGTACACATCAATTCCATCATTAAAAACAATAGTGACTAATGAAAGTCCGAATCGAGAAAAACTTCTGATTTCCTTTATTCCTGCAATATTACTGTTGGCTTGTTCGATTGGAAAAGTTACCAATCTTTCAATATCTGTCGCGCCAAAGGAAGGTGCAACAGTAATTACTTGCACTTGGTTATCGGTAATATCTGGAACAGCGTCAATTGGCAATTTGCCAACTTCATATATTCCAAAAACGATAAGTGCAAGAGTAAAAATTCCTATAATTAGCTTATTACCAATAGAAAAGGATATAATCTTATTCAACATAATTTATCAATTAATTAAAACGACAGGGTAATACTTTTAAATATTACGAGTAATCTACGTTTAAATTAGCTGATTTTAGGCGGTTGCCAAATTGAAGATGGGTTGATGGTTGTTAGAAAATTACCTTTTGAAATAGTAAACTCTTTAAATGACTCGAAATCAAGTTTCAAAATGATTTCAGGAAACGATTTGGGTAATACATACGCAATACTTGTATTTACGCAGTGATCATGTGATTTGAACGGTAATTCTTTGTCATTTTCATCATGATGATGACTTTCATCTGAATAATGCAAAGAAATAAAATCATACAATGACATTTCCGTATTTTCAGTTCTATGCTCAGAAAAATGTTGAACAAGCGATGGCAACTTAGTTAATTGTATTAACTCAGTGCTAGTCAGTGCAAATACACCCAATAATGATATAATGAAAAACTTCCTCACTGACACAAATGTATGAAAAGTTGATGTAAAGTAAATTTATGATACCTGATTTATTGTTTATTGGCAAAAAGGGGTGACATATGTTACATAAACAAGAGCGCGTAGTTCTGACTTTGCAAAAAAAATGAATAATGAATAAAAGAACAGAGCTTTATGGCATTTTAAAGATAAAGTGTCCAAATTATCAAATTCATTGATAGGATTGATAGGTGATGTACTAACACTCCAGATTGACTGTAAATCCCTGCTAACCTTTGCCTCTTTGTCTATCATTGCAATATTTGACGAGATCTGTTTCAGGAACTAATCTGAAAAAAGGTTTTGGATGGTTTTTATTAATTATGGGTATTTACATCCTTCTCAAAGAAACTATTCTTTAATTTAACATTTGCTACCGACTGCTCACAGCGTACAGATTGTTATATTGTTATCCTCACTCCTAGTTGAGAAGAAAAGTAAAAAGTAGTTTGCTTTGTGTTCAAATAAACATCCGAAAAACGCGCTCCTATTTGTCCTTCTGTAAACAGATGGAACCTCTTTAATACTTTACTTTTATTTCCTATTCTCCAATCTACTCCAAAAGGAACATAGGCAAAAAAACTATATCCATTTTTCAGTTTAAAAGACTCTCTTGCTACTTCTTCCTCCTCATATTGATGATAATAATATGAATTTCCGTTTGTATAATTTGAGTTTTGCCCAGAACTGGCGCTGGAATCAACGATGAAAGACGTAACCTCTGAATAACTTCCTTTACTTTTCACAACATCTACCTTTCTGTTCGCAGTTAAAGCAACACCCATACCAATTCCACTGTAAAATGCAAAACGTTTGTCAGGACGGAATCGGAATAACATATCCAATTTTATTTGATGTATTTTGCCTGTTATTAAAGCACCGTTCTGGTCAACATAAACGCTATCTTTAACGAGACTAGCGTTGTATTGCTGATAATATGTAGAATCCAATCGAACTCGGTTTTCTTCATATATTCCAGATCCAAGTCCTATCTTCCCTAAACCATCATAGCCAAAACGGAGAACATTTTTGAATTTTTCGGTTTTAAAAATCTTTAGTGGAATACCAACACTAAAAGAAAGTGCTGTCGATGAACCCATTCCCAACATCCTGTAATTTCCATCAGATATATATCCGCTATTTGCCAGAATCGTCGAACTCGGTAATATTTTCTGAAATGCCGAATAGGAATCTCCTCTAAATTGAAAGCTACACGCATAGACCTGCCATGTAAATTCTATCGGTCGGATTTTAGTTACAAACTCCTGAGCGTTAATGCTAGCAGAAAATGCAAGGAAAAGAATTAGACATTTTTTCATCATAAATAAGATTTTGATTTGAATGAAAACGTTAAATCAAAAATCTTATTTCATTAGTTTTCTTTTTTAACAAATGACATCACATCCTTTATAATTTTCTGAAATTCAGTCAATAAGTTTTCATTTGTTAACTTTTTAAATTCACTATTGAAGTTCTCATCAAACGAAGGCAAAGAGAAATTGCCAACTATCTCTGCACCAGCTCTAGGAAAACGCTCGAGTGCTGCGGCCATAACTCCAGCGCCGGCTCTTGCACCAGGTGAAGTTGATAAAAGCAACATTGGTTTCCCACCCCATACTTTTCGGTTAGGAATACGTGAAATCCAATCATACAAACTTTTGAAAGCAGCAGTATAGGAACCATTGTGTTCCGCTAAAGACAAAATAATTAAATCACAAGCTGAAATATAAGTTGCAAAATTTTGTGCCACTTCTGGAATTCCATTCTTTTCTTCAAAATCAACACCGAACATGGGAATATCCAATTCGGACAAATCAATGATTTTCTTTTCAGCCGGATCAAAAAAAGTTGAGGCATATTTTGAGAACTCGAAATTAATCGATTTAGAACTGTTGCTTCCTGCAAATACAAGTATTTTCATTAAAAGTGTTTTTTTATTTTATTTCTATTTATTAAGAACTGCAAGAAAGCATGGAAGAGCCAATTTTATTATTGGCCCAATCTGGTCGTTTTGCGAACCATTTCTCCATCGCAGGCTGATCTTCGTATGGTTTTAGCAATAAATTGTAGAGTTCATCAATCAGATCATAATTTCCTTTGTCCGCTTCATCAATTGCCATTTGAGACATCCAGTTTCTTAGAACATACTTAGGATTTGTTTTGCTCATGAATTCTATTCGCATCGCAAATGTCCAATTTTCCTCTTTTAAAAGATGCGCGTATTTAGTCAACCATGTTTTCCATTGAATTTCCATGTCGTCAAAATGAGTTCCGGAAAGATAACTTGATACCTTAATTTTTACGAGATGATTGTGCGGATTTTCTATCTCAAATTCTGTCAATTCACGATAGAAAATAGTCATATCTACTTCACTTTTTCGGAGTAAATCAAGTAACTCGATGTTCAGTTGAATTACTTCTTTTGTCAGTGATTTAACCCCGATTTTGTCAGCCAACATGACTTGATAATTGTGTTCAAATTCTGTTTTAAATGCCGTTAATATTTCATTAAAAGGCTCTGCTTCTTCGACCAATGGATAAATAGCATTAGCCAACTGTGTTAAATTCCATAGCGCAATATTAGGCTGATTACCAAAACGATATCGTCGATTAGTTGAATCAGTTGTATTTGGCGTCCAATCGGGATTATAGTCTTCCAACCAGCCATACGGACCGTAATCAATCGTCAATCCAAGGATGGACATATTATCTGTATTCATTACGCCATGCACAAAGCCAACACGTTGCCAATGCACAATCATTTCTCCCGTTCGTTTTGCTACTTCGACAAAGAATTTTAAATAGGTTTGTTTCTTGATTCCCCTTAATTCAGGGTAGTGATTTTGAATCGTAAAATCAACTAACTTTTTCAATTCATCTAATTCATTACGAGACGTAAAAATTTCGAAATTTCCGAAACGAATAAAACTTGGTGAAACCCGACAAACAATTGCCCCTTGTTCATCTGCTGGATTTCCATTGTATAAGATATCTCGTGTAACTTCATCTCCAGTTAGCGCTAACGAAAGTGCTCGAGTTGTTGGAACGCCCAAATGATACATGGCCTCGCTGCACAAATATTCGCGTATCGACGACCGCAAAACCGCTAATCCATCTGCACCTCTGGAGTATGGAGTTGGTCCTGCTCCTTTTAGTTGGAATGTCCATTTTTTATCTTGAATTTCTGTTTCGGCAATGTTAATTGCTCTTCCGTCTCCTAATTGTCCGGCCCAATTGCCAAATTGATGTCCGCCATAGCACATCGCAAATGAATTAAAATCTTGGAATGACTTATTACCACTTATAGTATTTACAAAATCAGAATTATCATTTATTTTGACATCCAATTCTTTCAAAAAAGAACTCGAAACATGTATTAGGTTGGGTTTCGTTGGTTTTTTTGTTGAGACAAAAGATCCAAAAACATGCTGGACTTGGCGTGTATAATTTTCTTGAATTGGATCAAAAGAAAGATCTTTTGAAAAAGATGGAATTAACTTAATTTCTGAAAAATTAATCATGATTTATTGTGCTGAACTCAAAGGTACACATTTCTTGTAAACTCTTTAATTCGTCATTTCGACACATTAATAATACCTGATTTTAAAGAAAAAATACAAGGACTATTCGATTTATTCATTGAATAACGGTAATTCTTTTCTTTTTTCAATTATTACGATATACAAAATAAGTATACTTGAAATAGCCGCGAAAAAACACCAAACGGAAATCACATGTTCCTCGAAATAAATACGGGAGAAAAAATAAAGAATTAGATTCAAAGCTCCAAGAAGCCACATTTTACTTCTTGAAGAAAAAATATTAGGCAATGTAACACTCAAAGCATACAGAAAACGGAACCAGTAACTTGAGGATGTATGTCCTCCGTAATCGTAATAAACACTACAATCAATAATTCTTGCTGTAATATTTTTTGTAAACAAGAAAAAAGACATTGTACTTACAATCAACAAACCTATTAATGTTGAGATGAAAAGGATTTTCTTTCGCAGAGGATTCTGTTCTACTTTCCATAAAATCCACGGAATAAAAACCGGCCAAATTATCCAAGCGAAAAAAATAAAACCATGTGTAGCCCATGGAAGCAACCATGCAAACTGTTGGTGAGTTGAAGATACCCAAACCCAACCTTCAATGAACTGATGAACTCCAAATAATATTGGAAACCAAGCTATTAATCGAACTGGATTTCGACCTGCCTTTTTGCAAGAAACAATGCCTATAGTAGAAATAACCACTGATGCTCCAAAACTTGCTGCTGCTGAAAAACACATAGTCTTTTCTAGAATTTGTGACTAAATATTAGATTAAATTTAGTCACCAATTCTAGAAAACAAGAAAATAAAACAATTTTATTGTTTATCTAGCGCTTTTCGCCAACAACGATTTTATGTCAGCCTCTATATTTTCAGGCTTCGTTGTCGGCGAATAGCGTTTGATTGGTTTTCCATTCGAATCGACCAAAAACTTAGTAAAATTCCATTTAATTCGGCTACCCAATATACCGCCTAACTTATTCTTCAGAAATTTAAAAAGTGGATGGGTATTATTCCCATTCACATCAATTTTCCCAGACAATTGAAAAGTAACACCATGATTTATTCTACATACCTCTTCTACCGTTTCGTTACTTTCAGGTTCTTGACCTAAAAATTGACTACAAGGCGCACCCAAGACAACCAATCCTTGATCTTTATATTTTTCATGCAGTTGCTCTAACCCGTCAAATTGAGGTGCTAAACCGCATTTAGTTGCTGTGTTCACCACGAGAACAACCTTTCCTTTGAATTCGCTCATGGAAAGATTCTTTCCTTGTGGTGTATTTATTGTGATATCGTAGAAATTCATTTTTTAAAATTTTATTTACTCTTTAACAAACCTAACGATTTTGATGTCTTCACAATGTCGAATTCGAATCAAATAAACACCTAATTTAATAAGCGAAATATCGATTTATCATTGCCTTGAGGACTTGCATGATGAAGAATAACTTTGCCTATAAAGATAACTATTGTAAGACCTTTATGTTTATGCAATTGTTTAAATTTAATATATTCTATTCATCGTTAACAAGATTTGGGACTACAGAGGAATTAGTTTCTTCTCCATCATCCCTTTACTGATAAAGAATTTAGGCGAAATAAAAAGCGGAGAATTGGTTAAAATCAGCTGGTTATCAGCTTCTATAACGTTATTATGAAACGATGAAAGTGAGAATACATTTGGATTTGACAAATTCTTATAAACTAAAAAAGCTCACATTTCTGTGAGCTTTTTTCTTTTGTGACCCCGGCAGGAAAGAGTTCAAACTTTTTGGAGGATCTAAATCAATTTGAAAACTTGGTAATCAAACCTGCTTTAAAACTTCCAATTTCCTAACCATTGCCTACGTATCCAACTCGCAATAAGCCAAGAGATCATTTCAGCTATGCCAAATAAAGCAAAAATCAGCAAGGCTAAACTTACCAATAAGTATGTCTGACAGAATTAAAACAAAATAACGAAAACCCAACAAGTGTTATATGTCATAGTCGTTAACAGCAACCGATTGATAAGCTCTTTCAAAAAAATATTTAACTGAAAAAAACTTGTAATCCTAAATATTTAAAATACCTTTGAAAAAGTAAAAAGCACGGGGTGTTCTGAGTATTCAGGACTGAGAAAATACCCGGAACCTGATTTGGATAATGCCAACGTAGGGATGCAGACTTAGGATATTTCTATTCCATTGCACCATTCTATTGACTTCCAGAAGAATGGTTTTTAATTTTTTAAAAAAATTATAACAATGGAAATAAAAAAAATAAATCAACAACTCGTTCCCGAAAAAGCACAAACTTGGCAAGAAAGATCAGAATGGTTTTTTAATCGGAAATACACTGATACTTACGAAGAGTATTACGAAGGTCCGTACAAGCGTGCGGAAGTTTGGCAGAAAAAAATTTTGGAGCAACTCATTTCCAAAGACAAACGCGTAAATACGTTACTTGAATTTGGCTGCGGTACAACACGGTTTACCAGATGGTGGAAAGATATTGGAATTGAAGCCACAGGCGGAGACATTTCGCCATTTATGTTAGCTCAAGCTTTGCATCGTTTTAATGGCGACTTGGTTATGGCCGATTCTCATTATTTGCCATTCAAAGACAACACTTTTGATGCTTTGGCCTTTATCACCACTTTTGAATATTATAAAGACCCTGTAAAAGTTATACGCGAAGCGGCAAGAGTTAGTCGCCATGGTATTATTATGGGAATGATGAATAGAAATACACCCAAATTAATCAGGCGAAGAACACAACAACTCTTTGGTAAAAATGAATTTTATGTGACAGCAACTTTTTACACTCCTCAAAAGTTGATAAAAGTCATAGATGAGGCTCTAAAAGGTAGGGATTATTCTATTAAATGGACCGCTACCGGACTTCCTAAGTGGTTTCCAGTCCAAAAATGGAATTTACCCATTGGTGACTTTTTTGGAATGTATATTCAATTTAAAGATGTGTTATGAGTGAACGAACAGGGAAAATATCACATCAATTTTTCAAACAATTCTTTCAGGACAAGTGTGGAAAGAAGAGATCAGAAGTTACTGTTGGCCCTCAATTTGGCGTAGACGTATCTGTTATTAACTTACCAAATGGGCAAGCGATGGCAATGGCAAGCGATCCGATGTCCCTTATTCCGTCACTTGGCTTAAGGGAGTCTGCCTGGCTATCTGTCCATTTGGTGACCAATGACATCGCTACAACGGGGTTTCCACCCATGTACGGACAATTTGTACTAAACCTTCCTGCACAGTTTTCTCAAAAAGAGTTTCAAACCTATTGGGATTATATTCATCAATTTAGTTCAGAATTAGGAATAGCCATTACGGGAGGGCACACCGGATTTATTGAAGGCCAAAATTCAACAATTGCTGGAGGTGTAACGTTGGTTACCATCGCAAAACAAAATCAATTGCTCACCTCAAAATTGGCCGGTCCCGGAGATGCTATACTGGTAACCAAAGGATGTGCTATTTCTTCTGTCGCTATTTTGGCAAAGAGCTTTCCTAAAACAGTAAAAAATAAAGCAGGAATAGAGCATTATCACAATGCCTGTGAATTATTTAATGATATTTCGGTTTTAAAGGATGCTTTGACGGCTATGGACGGAGAAACAGGAAAAGAAGTTACCGCAATGCACGATGTCACCGAAGGTGGTGTTTTAGGGGCAATCTACGAAATGGCTATCGCTTCGGATAATGGTGCCCTAATTTATAAAGACAAACTCCCAATAAGTGAAACGCAATCTCGAGTTTGTGAAATCTTTTCTTTAGCTGCACCTGATTGTATTGGAGCGGGTTCTATGATTATAACTTGTAAAAAAAATGCAGTGCCAAAAATTATATCCAAATTAAAAATAAACAATATTTATTGTACAGAAGTAGGCGAGATTACAAAAAAAAGTAATGGTATAAAGCTACACGAAAAAGGCAGGGAATCAGATCTAATTTATAAAGAAAAAGACCCTTATTGGGAAGCCTTTTTCAAAGCATTAAAGTCGGGATGGAAGTGAAAGCGAATAAAAAAACAATCAAATCGGGTATTTACTTAGTAATCGATCCATCTATGGACGAGGAGGTTTTACTGAATAAACTGCAACTCATCCTCACAAAGAAAATTGCCGCAGTTCAGATTTGGGATAATTTTAGTGAGGGCCAAAATATTGAGCAACTAATTCAGAATATTCATTCCGTATGTGCACAACATCAAACACCGGTATTTATTAATAACCGTTGGGAATACTTGAAAAAAGCCAAATTAGAAGGAGTACATTTTGATATAATACCTACCAACCTCAATGAGATTAGAAAGGAACTAAATAGCAATTTTATTTTCGGCCTTACCTGTGGAAATGATTTGGACACTGTAAGATGGGCTTCAAAACACAATATTGATTATATTTCCTTTTGTTCAATGTTTCCCTCTTCAAGTGTTAGCAATTGTGAAATAATAACTTATGAAACAGTCAAAGAAGCTGCATCAATATTTAACAAACCTCTCTTTTTGGCTGGTGGAATTTATCCTGAAAACCTTAAACAATTAGATACATTAAAATATAACGGTATTGCTGTAATTTCAGGAATTATGAATTCAGAACATCCTGACCAGGTAATAGATCAATACCTTCAAAACTTAAAATTAACAAAATGAGATTAGAAACGATACAAAAACTTTGTTGTCCTTTTGATAAGGCCGATTTAACTTTAAGTATTATTACAAAAGATAACCAAGATAGCATTTTGGAAGGTATTTTATCCTGTGCTGGTTGCAACCGCGTTTATCCAATTATTACCGGAATACCCATAATGAGTCCGGACGAATACAGAGATCTAAAACTCGAACAACCCATACTTGAAAAATGGAAAAAATTATTGAATGGGAAACAAGGAAAGGAATTTAAAATTTCAGAGCTTCTTTCACTTTTTTAAGAGGCAGTTTACATACTTTGTTTTCGTAAACATAAATAAAGGTATCTTTCTGATTTTTCAAGTTATTTTGTCAGTCCAACGAATACGGGAACCATTCCTAGTGGGTTCATAATTGATAACAAAGCACCAAACGAATAGATGAAAATTTCCATTTTTTGCCGCAAAGCTACGTTGACCGTTTCGGTTCAAATCAACTCTTTTTTTATGCTTTTATGAAATGATTGTGATGGAACATTAATTTAGGGTTAAAATAATGAATCCGTATTTGAAGGTTAGAAATGTAATTTTCAAAAAGGCTAAAAATTTCAAAAAAAATTATCGGATTTTGAATTTTGGGAATTCGCAAAATGACGAACAAGGTGCAAGAAATACTCAAAAAATTGTTACTAATTTAAATTTTAAAAATGCGAGAATTGGAGAGTTGGAGAATTGGCCAAATGACCAACTACATCTAAAAATCAATGTTTTATTGATTAATAACCGAAAATCAGAAAACTTAAACTTTTTATACAGACTTCAATTCTGTCAACCAAGCCAAAGTATCAATACCATCTGCGTAATCTTCCCAAGCTGGAGATTGTGCTGAACCAAAAGGCAAATAACCGTGACCTATAACAGCTTGAATTTCTGCTTCGTGTTTGTTTAAATAATTGTCGATATCCCTTTGAGACGAATACGTGTGATGATAAACCATGGCCAAAGGACTGTGTAAGTCTTGTGTTTCTTTCAATAAGATGAAATTATTGTCAAGTAAATTGTGCTTGTTCATCAGGAAAATAGCTTTGTTATAATCGTAGTTATTGCCGTATTTTTTATTATAAACGACATCGCTGTATTCAAATATACCCTTGAAAAACAAATCTATATCATAATTTTCAGGCAACATCATATGTGATACATTTCTGCATCCTAATCCAAAATAGGTAAATATGTCGGAGCCCAATCCTTTTCGTTCCTCGAACGACTCTGTGCCATCCAAAATAGCAATCGATGTTCTATTTTTTCGAAAAATATGTGGTAAATGGCCAAAATATTGTTCAAAATGTTGAACTGTATTGTTGCTTCCAGTTGCAATCAGCGCGTCAATATCTCCAATTTTTCCTGCCGTTAAACGAAAATGTTTCGCAAAATCAGGATTCCATTTCACCATCATCTCTAACAATACTGGCAAAAGAGTGCTATCATCCGAACTCATTTTTGTGGCGGCAATATTTCCAGAGAGAATAACACTAGCAAAATCATGAAAACCAACCAATGGAATGTTTCCAGCCATGATCACACCCACATTTTTTGGATTTTCAGAAAAGGTGTAATTATCCAGCCAATCACTCATTTTAGCTTCAGTTAGCAATACTGACCAATCTAAGAGTGCTCTTTGAACATTTTCTTTTGTGTACCAACCATTATATACAAATTGTCGATTGACAATATATTTTAAATTTTCGTACTCTGCATCCGTCACACCAATTTCGCAAGATTCCCATTCTTTTCCTTTTCCTAATTGGTCACAAACTTTTCCTAATTGAACAAAAATAGCTATTAATTCATCTCTTTTCACGGTACAAATTTACGCTTCTTATGAAAAAATGGTAGGAAAAAGTTCGATTTAACAAGATTTTAAACAAATCATTCCAATAGTCGTTCTATATTTGTAAAAAATTTCAAAAAGAAAATACGTTATGGCAATTATAATAACAGACGAGTGCATCAATTGTGGAGCATGCGAGCCAGAATGTCCAAATAACGCAATATACGAAGGTGGAGCTGAATGGAAATATTCAGACGGTACATCGCTTACAGGTATGATTACCACTTTGAATGGTGAAGAAATTGAAGCAGATGCTAATTTCGAACCTGTTGACATGGATGTGTATTTTATCGTTCATGATAAATGTACAGAGTGCAAAGGATTCCACGATGAGCCTCAATGTGCTGCCGTTTGTCCTGTTGACTGTTGTGTTGACGACCCTGATTACAGAGAGTCTGAAGACGAATTATTGGCGAAAAAAGATTTTATGCACATTTAATCTAATTCAAATAAAAAATTTAAGCTCGGCTTCGGCTGGGCTTTTTTTATGCTTTTTTTTCCTAGATTGAAAGGGTTTAAATTTTAACAAAAGCTGGTGTTGCTTAAGGAAAGAAATAATAATTTAAAAGTTCATTCTATGCTTTCTCTATCCAAAAAAATGAGTACTTTTGCCGCGGGGTAAGTCTTTTGCGACCAGCTCCCTCTTAATCCTCCAGGACGGGAACGTAGCAAAGGTATGAGGTTGAGCGGTGCGATAAAAGTAGCTTACCCCTCTTTTTTTGCCCTAAATTTTCTGCAATCATACCTGCAAGTCGCAAAAACTTGTACCTTTCATATCTCAAACTTCAAACTAATAGAAAATGCAATTTTTCATCGATACAGCGAATTTAGCAGAAATAAAAGAAGCCAATGATATGGGAATTTTGGATGGTGTTACCACCAATCCATCTCTTATGGCCAAAGAAGGAATTTTTGGTGATAAGGAGGTTTTTAAACACTATGTGGATATATGCAACATTGTTGACGGTCCAGTTAGCGCTGAAGTCATAGCTACAGATTTTGAAGGGATGGTTCGTGAAGGTGAATTTCTAGCTACGTTGCACCAAAACATTGTAGTTAAAATACCCATGATTCCTGAAGGGATAAAAGCAATCAAGTATTTTTCAGGTAAAGGAATTAAAACGAATTGTACTTTGGTTTTTTCAGCCGGACAGGCATTGTTAGCTGCAAAAGCTGGTGCAACTTACCTTTCTCCTTTTTTGGGGCGTTTGGATGATATATCTTTCGATGGTTTGGAGTTAATCGCCCAAATACGATTGATTTACGATAATTATGGTTTCGAAACACAAATTCTTGCCGCTAGCGTTCGTCACCCTATACATGTTGTCCGTTGCGCTGAAATGGGTTCAGATGTTATGACGGCTCCATTGAAAGCGATTAAAGCATTAGCAAAACATCCTTTGACGGATTTAGGATTGGAGCAATTTTTAAAAGACCACGCTTCCGGTAGTTAATTGCAAATTAATGAATTTCAGATTACGAATTCATCCAATTTAAAATTGGTAATTGTTTCCTGTTTATTTTTCTCTAAGTTCGATGAACTCTAGAATTTTTTCGTTTTCAATAAGAACGGTAAGATTGTAATACGCTAATTTCCATTCTCCGTTTTCACAAACCATTATTCCAGAACCACGGCAATCTTTCATCCATGTATCTAGGTTTTCGTCGAACCAAGCCATCTTTTTATTTTTGGAAAATACCCATGAACGGTCGATCACTTTAAAATCCCAAGCTTTTCCTTTGTCAAAATGAGGTTTGCAAAAATCGGCAAATTCTTCTTTATTCCATCTTTCTCCTGGCGCTGTACCAAGAAAAATAAATTCATCATTCATTAATCCGAAGTAACCGTCAAAATCAGCTTCTGCAGCTGAAAGATGCCAATTATCCATAATGATATTCAACTTTTCTGTATTTACAATTGGTTCAGAAGGTCCGAATGAAAATAATAAAAGAATAAAAACGAATAAGTAGCGCATAAAAAAGCCGTCTCAATTTTTGTGAGACGGCTAAAAATAATAATTTTTATTTAGTTCATTTTAGATTTCTCTAAAATTTCACATGCTTTAACTGCATTTTTTACATTTACAACGCTTCCTGCAACCGACATAGTTGCAAAGTCAACCATAGTATCTTCTGAGCCTGGTTGAACTTCCATTTTGCCTTTGTAAGATTTACCTGTTGTTAACATGATTGTTTTGATCTCATTCATTGTTAAACTTGGGAAATAAGACTTTAACATTGCTGCTACTCCACTTATCATAGGCGCTGCCATAGAAGTTCCTTGCAATTTCATGTACTTACTTTGTGGCACAGTGTTCCAGATTTCATGTCCTGGGGCAAATATGTCAACTTTTGTTTGAGAATAATTAGAGAATGTAGCTGCCAAATCTTTTTTAGCAACTCGAGTTGAAGCACCAATGGTTAAAAACATATCGTTCGGGCTTGATTCAAATGAATATTGGTTTGTAGGGAAGTTATTCGCTACATCCAAATTCGTTCCATCATTTCCTGCTGCATGCACTAATAAAACATCTTTTAATTCAGCATATTTGAATGCGTCAGCAACTTCTTTTTGGTGTGGTGAATAAGCTTTCCCAAAAGACATATTTATTACTTTAGCACCATTGTCAACAGCATAACGAATTGCCAAAGCGATATCTTTATCTGCCTCATCTCCATTAGGAACAGCTCTCAATGACATGATTAATACGTTTTCAGCCACACCATCGTATCCAATTTTATTATGACGATTTGCACCAATAATACCACTTACATGAGTGCCGTGTAATGCGTCCGGCCCCTCAACATCAGCGTTACCATATTTCGTGTCGCTGAAATCATCAGCATTATCACCTATTATTTTTCTTTCATCATACTCAATATTTAAATGATAATTCAACATATCATTTAATTGCTTCTTTTGTCCTTCAATTGATTTAAGAGATAAATCACCACTCGCAATAGCCATTGCTGTTTGTTTCAATCGTTGATCAGCTTCTTCTGTAGGCTTCCAGTTTTTCAAGTCCTTTGCTGTATAATCAGGTTTACCTAATTTTTCTGCAACTTGTTTTGGAACTTGCTCTATCATCATGGGTAGCATATCCATGTAACCCAAATATTGGTTATACATAGCTATTTCACCTTCCACTTCTTTTTTTACTTCTTGGTATAAAGTAAAATCTGCCATTTCGTCATCTGAAATGGAGCCATCCTCTTTGCCCGCAAATTTCTTATCCAAATTTCTGTAGATACGAGTTTTCTCCAAATTTGCTCCGTCAATATTTTCACCAGATGTATTCCCTAAATAATTCCAACCATGAATATCATCTACATATCCATTTTTATCATCATCAATACCATTTCCAGCGATTTCTTTAGAATTCGTCCAAATTTTACCTTGTAAATCTTCGTGTTCAATATCTACCCCTGAATCAATAACGGCAACGATAACTGTTTCTGATTTTCTTTTCTTTAATATTTTATACGCTTTTTCGGTTTGCATCCCGGCTTTTCCGTTATTATACCAGTTCTTGGTTTTTTTGGAAGCTTGCGAAAAAGATAAATGTCCGAATGCAATTGCAACGGCAACTAAAATTGTTTTTTTAATCATTTGAATTTATTTGAATAGTAAAATTTGATTATTTTAAATAACTAACCAACTAAATTACCATTTTTTAGCGGAAAAATAAGTTAAAGATAAAAAATGACAAAACTTTCCTTTGCTCTTTTGACCTCAATTCTCCTCATGGTCAGCACAAATTAAATTTATTCTCAAAGTTTTAGTTTTCAAAAAATATTATCAATAATAGCACTTTCATTGATCTAAATCATGCTACAATAAAGATATTAAAATTCGCGCTATCTTTTTTAAAAAACTGGCATTTAAAGGATTCAGTGATGGGCCGGCATTCTATTTTAACTCAATTTGAGGTGTTTTCAATATATTTGGTGACAGAGATGAGACTAGTTAATATAGCATTTGACGCACTTAGTTTGAAAGTTGAAATAAACACTTTAGGTCAAAATCAATATCCGATTGAAAATTGGACTACAGGTGTTTACTTTCTAGATATAACAACGGATTCAGGAATATTTCAACTAAAATTGCATCTTAAATAGTGTTGAGGCAAAGTTTTTTTTAATTTTGACCTTGAAAATTTAAAAATAAACATGGTATTATCAGGAATCATTTCCATTTCAGGACGTCCAGGACTATATAAAGTAGTGGCGCAAGGTAAAAACAACATCATTGTTGAGTCTTTAGAAGATAAAAAACGTTTTCCCACTTACTCAACGGATCGCATCTCTGCTTTAGAGGATATCAGCATATATACGTATGGTGAAGATCAAGCGCTTCATGAGATTTTTGATTCCATCTTCAAGAAAGAAGATGGAAAAACATGTATCTCTCATAAAGAAAGCGAAAGTAACCTTGCTGAATATTTAGAATCAGTGCTTCCTGAATATGATAAGGAACGTGTTTATTCTTCTGATGTAAAGAAAATTTTCATGTGGTACAATCTTTTGCATAAAGCTGGAGAATTAAAGCAAGAAGAAAAAGAAGAGAAAACACCAGCTAAAAAAGAAGATTCAACAGAAGAAACTGTTGCAGACAAACCAAAAAAAGAAACAAAAGCTAAAACTCCAACTACCGCGAAACCGAAAGTCGCAGTTAAAGCTAAACCTACAGCAAAGTCAACTGCTGGTAAAAAAGCAGTTTCACCAAAAGGAGGAACAAGCAGAGGTAAGTAATCTAAATAATATTCTCGTATTTATCGAGACAAAAGTCGTCCCGCAGCAATACGAGACGACTTTTTTAATTTTAAGAGATAATGAAACTAGAGCGATCCATTCGGAAATTTGTCGACAATGATTTAAAAATAAATTCTTGGGAAGTTATTCTCCCTTACTTTGAAGATTTAGGCAATCGAGAAATCAACAATAAAAATGAACTTGAAAAATGGCTCAAAGACAAAAGTGAATTAGAGGCCATTCTTGAAGAAGATATGGCATGGCGTTACATTAACATGACCGTTGACACCACAAATGAAGCATATTCTAAAAGTTACGCCTTCTTTGTAAATGAAATAGCACCCAAATCTTCTCCTTATGATGATATCCTGAATAAAAAACTAATGAGCTCGCCTGGTAGAGCGGAATTAGAAAAAGAGGAAGCTTACAGATTATACTTTCGAAGTGTCCGTAAAAGCATCGCATTATTCAGAGAAGAAAATATTCCTTTAGAAACTCAAATTCAAACTAAAAGCTCCGAGTATGGCAGTATTTCTGGTGCACAAAATATAGAATGGGAAGAAAAAACCATTACCATGCAACAAGCGTCAAACTTATTAAAGAAGCAAGATGAAACGATTCGAAAAACAGCTTTTGAAAAAATAAGTGCCCGTCGTGCGCAAGATATTGAATCGATGGAAACATTATTTGATGATTTGGTTAAATTAAGACATACAGTCGCTTTAAATGCCGGATATGAAAACTTTAGAGATTACAAATTCGACGCGCTTGGTCGTTTTGACTATACTGCCGAAGATTGTTTTGAATTTCACAATTCAATCAAAACACACATTGTTCCCCTGGTTAATGAAATCAGAAAAAAACATGCGAAAAAACTATCTGCAGGTAAAATAAAGCCTTGGAATACTGAAGTTGATCCCGATGGCTTGGAACCACTCACACCTTTTGAAAATGGCAAAGAACTTTTAGAGAAATCTAAACTCATTTTCAATAAAATAGATCCCTATTTTGGAAATTGTTTGCAGACTATGGAGGAAATGAAACATCTGGATTTAGATTCGAAAAAAGGAAAAGCACCAGGAGGCTACAACTATCCTTTATATGAAATCGGCGTTCCCTTCATATTCATGAATGCAGCAGGAGCCCAGCGTGATGTCGTTACGATGATCCATGAAGGTGGACATGCTGTTCATTCATTTCTTTCTCGAGAATTGTCTTTAACTGCTTTTAAAAACTTGCCTTCGGAAGTTGCTGAGTTAGCTTCAATGTCAATGGAGTTAATTTCTATGGAATACTGGGACGAATTTTATTCTGACGAAAATGACTTGAGAAGAGCAAAACGTGAGCAACTTGAGGGAATTCTTAAAGTTTTACCGTGGATTGCAACTATTGATGCATTTCAGCATTGGATTTATACCAATCCAAATCACACGAGAGAGGAAAGAAAAGAAGAATGGTTAAATTTGCAAGAAATCTATGGTAACCCGCATGTAGATTGGGAAAAAAATGAGGCCAATATTGCTTATGCTTGGCATCGACAATTGCATCTTTTTGAAGTTCCATTTTACTACATAGAGTATGGAATTTCTCAACTTGGCGCTTTGGGCGTCTGGAAAAATAGTCTTGATGACAAATCTAAAGCTCTTCAAGATTACAAAAATGCATTAAGTCTGGGATATACAAATGATATTCCAACTATTTATAAGACGGCTAATTTGAAGTTCGATTTTAGTAGTTCAACTGTTCAAAATTTAGCAAAATTCACAAACAACAAGCTACTGGAGTTATAATTTCTTTTGTTCGCGACAAACTAAAATGTGAATTAATACGTTATAAACGATATAAAACGTTAAAAATATATGAACTACAAACTCCTCTCCCTCCTTTTTGGATGTGCTATAAATAATTGGACAGTGAGTTAAGTCACGCTGCTTGTTTATAATTATTATTTTCTAACTCAAATTCATTAATTGTTTTGTAATTCAATGCTGAATGCCTTCTGTTTCGAGAGCGAAAGAGATAAACTCTCGACAAAAATAATAGACATAAAAAAACCAGTTATTCCTAACTGGTTTTTGGTAGCGAGAGGGAGATTTGAACTCCCGACCTCCGGGTTATGAATCCGGCGCTCTAACCAACTGAGCTACCTCGCCATATATTTATTCCGTTTCGGAACTCTATACTGCGCCTACATGTAAATAAACTCTTATTTCCATTTCGGGGTGCAAATATAATAGTTTTTTGAATTTCAATGTCTCTGAAAAGGAATTTTTTTTGGAAGTTTTTAATCTTAAGATCTATCGTCTTCGAACAAAACTTTCGTGTAGTGTTTCAAGCTTCTAAAAACCAATGATATACTCAAAGCAACCACCAATATAATTGTGTAATTTGTAGTCCATTCTAACTTTCCATCTGCGAAAAAATTACGCAAGAGATCAATAAAAAGAAAGCCGATTATTGTTGCCGTTATACCCGAATACTCTCTTCTCAATATCGTTTTCAATGAAAAAGGTATTTCTCCTTTTTGATAATTCTTCATACTGGGCCAAAAAGGTGGGACAGACAAAGACCAGTTCACATAAGAATCCCCAAATTTTCTTTCTAAAAATCTTTCCTCGGCAAACATAATCCTCTCATAATAAAGCCAAAAAAGCAATGAAACTAAAATGACATACCAAAAGTTGAATGTATACATTACGATACCAATCCACATAAAATAGTTCCCCAAATACAATGGATGTCTAACGGTTGAATAAATTCCTTTTGTATTCAATGCCTCTGCCACTTGTTCTTTTGTGTTTCGACCTGAGGTATTTTTGTTGCTTGTTCCGATTGCTATTCCTCTGATTACCTGTCCAATTAAAGAAATTAACGAACAGATTATTAACATAGGTAAAAACCAGTCTTCATTTTCATTAAGTAATTGATAATCAGTAATATAAATTACTGGTATGGCCATAATAAACAAAGCGACAGGAATTTGTCCTCTGTATTTAAATAAAAGATTGCCATTTTTTTCGAAAGAATGAACTAGAGCCATTGAAAAGATTTAAGTATATTTCGGAAATAAGAATGCGAAGTTATAATTAATTAATAAACTACATGTCCGAGAAAAAGAAATTTGAACTCGAATTTTTACTGAACACCTCTCCAAAAGTTTTAGAAAATATGCTTTTTACTCCAGGAGGACTAAGCGAATGGTTCGCAGATGACGTAAATATTAGCGATGACATTTACACGTTTTTTTGGGATGGAAGCGAAGAACAAGCTCGTCTTTTATCTAAAAAAACTGGTGAAAAGATTAAATGGCAAAAAATGGACGATGAAGTTGAGGGTCTAGAGACCTATTTTCAATTGCATTATGAAATTGATCCTATGACAAAAACAGTGGTCTTGAAAGTCACTGATTTTGAATACGAAGAGGATATGGAAGAGTCTCAAGCCTTGTGGGAGTCTTTAATTGAAGGTTTAAGGCGCACATTGGGCGCATAATTTTCTATTTCTTTCGTTGTAAGATTGAATTTACAAACGTTTCAATCCTTATCTTTGTGCCTACATGAGGTTGCCATTCAAGAGACTTTACGTTTTTAGCATTCGATCGTTCGCAGGTCCGTTCGTTGTTACTTTTTTGATTTCCATGTTTATCCTAATTATGCAGTTTTTTTGGCTGTATATAGACGATTTAATGGGAAAAGGAATTGAAGTGTATATCATTTTAGAACTTTTGCTTTTTGTAAGTGCAAGTTTAATACCGCTTGCTTTGCCACTCGCTATTCTATTGTCATCAATAATGACCTTCGGGAACTTATCTGAAAACAATGAGCTTACTGCTTTAAAATCCAGCGGATTATCTCTGTTACGAATTATGCGACCGCTAATATTCGTTGTTTTAATAATAGCAAGTTGTACGTTTTATTTCGCCAACTATGTTATCCCTGTTGCAAATTTAAAATGGCATTCTATAATTTATGACATTCAAAACACAAAAATAGCGGCTATTCTTTCCCCTGGCGCCTATACAAAGGAATTAGATGGTTATGCCATAAAAGTAGATGAAGTAAACGAAGATAAATTCACCAATATTATCATTCATGATCACAGCAATACCAGCGAAATAAAAACCATTCGTGCTGAGACTGGAAGGATGTACAAATCCGAAAATGGAAAGTATTTGTTTTTTGAATTGAACAAAGGGAATGTTGTAGAGGAATTATCAGCCCAACCTCCCCTCTTTGATGAAAATGAAAATATAATCAACAATCAGAATAGCAACCGACCTGCTCGTAGGACAACTTTCGATAAATCCACCTATAAAATTGATTTAACCGGCTTTGCATTAAATCGATCAGAAGAAGAACTTTTTAAAAACGATTTTGAAATGCTAAATGTATTTCAATTAAAATACGCTATCGATTCAATTCAAAGACGATCGGATAGTATTACCACTAATTTTGTTAAATCTATAAAATCTGACCATAAGTTTTTTCAATCACAAAATATTAAGTTGGGAGAAACAAAAGACACCTCCGAAAATCAAGCTCTTCCCGCAAGAATAATCTTTTGGGATTCACTTAGCAGGGAAGACAAAAGCCGAGCAATTGGCATGTCGCAAACAGCATTAAGAAGGAAAATTGATAATCTAACACAACAGAGAGCTTACATGGAAATGATGGTTAAATCTGTGCGCGATTATGAAATTGAATCTCAAAGAAAAATAGCACTTACTTACACTATTATTGTCTTATTTTTTATTGGGGCACCCTTGGGAGCAATTGTAAGAAAAGGAGGATTTGGAGCACCCGTGGTTATTGCGGCACTACTTTTTATGTTTTATTTCATTCTATTTTCTTTAGGCGAAAATTTTGCTAAACAAGGTATCGTATCCCCTTTCATTGGAATGTGGTTTCCATCAATGATATTAACTCCATTGGCGATTATTTTAATGCGAGCTGCAGTGAACGATTCACCCCTTTTTGTAATGGATAATTGGGTGAAATTCTTTCGGAAATTCAAAAAAACAGCAAATGAAAACACTGCTCGTAACTAATAAACCATTTTTGCCAGCAATTGACGGTGGCACAGCTGCGAGCGAGTCATTTGTTAAAAATTTACTCTCTGAAAAAGTTGAAATCAAGCATCTATCATTTTCATCTGAAAAACATCCTTTTGACAAGAAATTATACGAAACAGATGAATGGAATACTTTAAAAACAGAATCAATTTCAATTCACTTAAAACCTAGTTTAATTGGTGCCGTTCAGGCCATTGTATTTGGAAAATCATATCAACTTTCCCGTTTTGAAAGCAAGGAAATGTTGACCGCTTTTGAAAAGTCAGTCAACGGATGCTTTTTTGATTTTATTGTTTTGGATTCTTTGTATTCCGCACAAATGATAGAGAGATTAAAAAAATTGGCCCCTAATTCAAAATTTGTTTTGAGGATGCACAATGTTGAATCGAAAATAACGGATCAAAAAGCCAAAATTGAAAAAAAATGGTTTAAAAGAAGCTACCTTAAGCTTCTAGCCTATCAAATCAAAAAACGTGAAAAAAGCATACTTCATCAGTGCGATTTAATTCTTTCTATCTCTGAGGAAGATTGTAATGTCTTTCGTTCTTGGACAAACTCCAGGATCATAACACTTCCCTACTTTCCCTCTCAAAAGAACTTAAAATGGACCGACAAACCGGATTCTTTTATGCATTTTGGAGCAATGAATTGGCATCCGAACTTAATGAGTTATGAAAGACTTCGCGACAAATTATTTCCTCTAATATTGGAAGCATGCCCAAATTCAAATTTAAAGATTGCAGGTTCATTCATGGATTCACTTGAGGTTCCTAGTAACTCTCGGATTGAACTCCTTGGATTTGTTGCCGATAAATTTGAATTTCTCTCAACAAATGGAATTCTTCTAGCACCCATTGAGAGTGGCTCCGGAGTTAGAGTGAAAATTATTGACGCACTATCCATTGGTGTGCCAGTTATCACAACAACAGCCGGCGCTCAAGGGATTCCTCTTAAAAATAATGAAGGTTTAATCATATGTAACACCGATGAAGAATTTATTCTGCAAGCTGTTGCGCTATCACGAGATAAAAATAAAAGAATAGCATTGTCTCAAAAAGCATTGGACTTTTATAATAACTGGTATTCTGCTTATTCACTTTCAAATTTAATTCGAGATAATGTTAGATAAGGAGAAAAAAAAGATAGTTGTCGTATTATCAAGATTTCCTTATCCATTGGAGAAAGGCGACAAGCTTCGTGCGTATTTTCAAATCAAAGAATTAAGTATAGAATTCGATATTACACTAATTTGTATTTCAGAAAACAAACCCAAAAAAGAAGATATCTCTGAATTAGAAAAATATTGTTCTGAAATCAATATTCATTTGCTTCCAAAATGGAAAAGTTGGTTATCCTGCCTTGTTGCTTTATTCATAGGGAAACCACTTCAAATCGCTTATTTCTTTAATTACCGCATTCATAAAAAGATTGGTAAAAAGCTAAGAGAAAAGTCTCCAGATCATATCTTTTGTCAACTAATAAGAGTGGCTGAATATGTTAAAAATTACCATGATTGTCCTAAAACACTGGACTATATGGACGCCTTTTCAACAGGTGTCGAACGGAGAATAGCTTTTGAACCATTTTACTTAAAGTGGTTATTCAAAATTGAATGTAAAAGGCTGAACGAATATGAACGACTTATTTACGATTATTTTGAAATTCATTCAATAATTAGCGAGCAGGATAAAAAATTAATGGGCACCACAATAAAGCAACCTGTAAAATGTATTCCTAACGGTGTGTCTGATAGCTTTTTTGAAAATATCACTCGGACCGAACCGGGCTATGACTTGGTTTTCGTTGGTAATTTGAATTATTCACCAAATGTTGAAGCAGTAAAGTTTATAATAAATAAACTTCTTCCTGAAGCTAAGAAAAAGGGATTGAATTTCTCCTTTTTAGCTGCTGGAGCAGAACCAGCTAAGCTATTATTGAATCTGCAGGAGAAATCTAAAAAAATTGACATACTTGCCAACCCTAAGGACATTCGAACGGCATACTTATCAGGCAAAATATTCATTGCTCCCATGAAAATCGGAACGGGATTACAGAATAAACTACTAGAAGCCATGGCCTTAGGTATTCCAAGTATTACAACGAAGCTTGCAAATAATGCCCTCAATGCAGTGCCAAATGAATCTATATTAATTGCGGAAGATTCGAATGATTTTATCAATCAAATCTTATCACTTAGAGATAAGGCTAAATATGATCTACTTTCAAAAAATGGACAAAACTTTATAAAGGAAAACTTTAACTGGTCGAAAGTCACAAAACCATTGATAGACGAAATTAAAAATGCATAAAAAAGTGAACTGAAAAATGACTAAGCCAGTTAAATCTATATCTTTGATTTCATGAGATTTGTTTACCCTGATTTTTTGTGGGCCTTACTTTTGTTGATAATACCCATTATCATACATCTCTATAATTTCAGAAAATATAAAACGCTGTATTTTTCAAGTTTAACCTTTTTGAAAAAAGTTGAACTAGAGAATCAAGCAACGAAAAATCTCAAACATTGGTTGATACTTATCAGCCGAATTTTATGCCTTCTTTTTGCCATAATTGCATTTGCTCAACCTTATATTCCGGTAAGTAATCAAAAAAATGCAGGAGGGAATCCATTATTAGCAATATACTTAGATAATTCGTTTTCTATGGGTCAAAAAGGTGCTGAAGGCGAATTGCTTTCAGAAGCTCGAGAAAGTGCAAAAAGAATAATAGATAAGGCAAGTACAGACACCCGGCTGTTAGTTGTCACCAATGAAATGTCCGGATTAGAGCAGCGAATAATAAGCAAAACCCAAGCATTGGATGCCATTGACAAGATAGAATTATCTCCATTGGTTAGAAAATTGGGAGATGTTATGGATTGGCAAAGAAATTTTATCGAACAATATGGAAATGAAAAAGAAAAGATAAGCACGATTCAATATGTAATTCTTTCCGATTTCCAGAAAAACAGCTTCGACACCAAAGCCCTTACCGAGGATAATTCAAGTTTCTATTACCCTATCCAATTTTTAGCTCAAAATAACTCCAATTTAAGCGTTGACTCAATTTGGTTCACCGAACCGAACATTAAAATTGGAGTGAATAACGAATTGAAAGTTAAAGTGAAAAATTATGGCAGTAAAGATTTGGTAAATGCTGAATTGCACATTGAAATGGGATCAATAAAAAGAGATGTTTTTCTAGATATTCCTGCAAATCAAAGTGTCACTAGTACTGTGAACTTTATGGAAAGCACTTTGAAAAAGGGGGAAGAAAACTACCGCAGTGCTTCCGCCTCTATTCGCGATAAGCAAGTTTTTTTTGATGATGACTTTTATTTCACTTACGCACCAAAAGAAAGTGCAAAGGTTTTGATAATTGATGGTCCAGATGCTTCTCCCAACGTAAAACTAGTTTACAGCCTTGATAAATTTTATACTTCACAATCCGTTTCTCAAAATAGTTTAACACTAGACCAATTTTCAGATATAGACTTGGTGATAATTAACGGGGTAAATGAAATGGCCTCCGGAATGGTTCAATTACTTAAAGATTTCAAAAATAATCAAGGTACTTTACTCGTTTTTCCAGGTGCTAATCTTAATAAATCATCATGGAATACAGCAATGAATTCACTTGGTGTATCGAGCGTTAGTTCTGTTCTAACAGATGGGACTAAAATGCGGGAAATAGCCTATAACGACCCTTTCTTTAGACCTGTATTTGATAAAAAACCTGATCAAATTAATTTACCCTCGCTTTATAAACTATACGCTTTGAATGGAAATTCTCAAAACATATCACTCATAAAAGCTCAAAATGGGCAACCTATTTTTATTCGTTCAGCAGATTCGAAAACATTCCTATTTGCAAGTAGTTTGAAAACAGAGTTTAGTTCATTCACAAGTAATGCGCTGTTTAGTACCTTACTGCTTCGCGTTGGGGAATTAAGTCACAAACAACGTCCCTATTTCTTAATCATCGGAGAAGACAATAAATATCCTCTTCACACAACGCTTCATTCGGAGAAACCTGTACATTTGATAAATAAAGAATTAGATTTCATACCGATAAAAGAACGCATAGGTAATTTAGATTATATCTCAATTCAGGGAGCTACAGCAACAGAGCGATTAACCTCTGGTATTTATGACATTATTTCAGAATCTAAAATTGGAAAATTGGCTTTGAATTATTCAAGAAAAGAATCCAATGTAGAAACTTTTGATCTAGACGAAGTTGTTGAAGCATTTGAAAAAAAGGGAGTTGTAAATATTTCACCTGGTGTAATTAAGGAAGGTCAAAGTTTGGCAAAACTTGATTTAGAAAAATCAATCGAATATTGGCGTTGGACAATTCTTTTAAGTTTGTTATTTTTAATCGTTGAATTAACTCTTATTCGATGGTGGAAAAACTAAATTAAACCATGAAAATACTTATCAAGCAAGCATTAATACACGATTCATCATCATCCTTTAACGGGAAAAAAATGGATGTATTGATTGAAAACGATTCCATTCTTTCAATAGCTAAAAAAATTGAAGAAAAAGACGCGTACCTAATTCAAGCTAATGATTTACATCTTAGTCCAGGTTGGGTTGATTTAAAAGCCAATTTCTGCGACCCAGGTACGGAGCATAAGGAAAACATTGACACTGGACTTGATGCTGCGTCATACGGCGGATATACACACGTTGCTGTTTTACCCTCTACAAACCCTGTTGTTGACAATAAAGCTGCAATAGAATATTTATTGAAGCGTGCAGAAAATCACTCTACACAACTACATCCGATTGGTACAATTACTGAAAAGATGAAAGGTGAAAATCTTGCTGAGTTGTTCGATATGTATCAAAATGGTGTTCGGTTATTTTCTGATGATAACCAACCTTTAAGCACTGGGATTCTATATAGGGCATTACTTTATACGAAAAACTTCGGTGGAAAGGTGATTTGCTTTGCACGAGATTATAGTTTATCTGGTTCCGGCATGGTGAATGAAGGAATAGCTTCAGTTCAAACTGGTTTAAAAGCTGATCCGTCGATTTCTGAAATTATTCAACTAGAAAGAAACTTGCGATTAGCTGAATATACTGGTGGGAAAATCCATTTCACAGGTTTGTCTACTGCAGAATCTGTTGATTTGATTCGAAAAGCGAAAAAGAAAAGCAAAAACATCACTGCAGATGTACACATTATGAATCTTTTGTTTACTGAGGAATCTGTTTTTGATTTTGATTCAAACTTTAAAGTACTTCCTGTTTTAAGAGAAGAGTCCGATCGCTTGGCTTTATGGAAAGGTTTGAAAGATGGGACCATCGATTGTATTGTTTCTGATCACCGTCCTGGCGATTTAGAGGAGAAAGAAATCGAGTTTGACCATGCAGCTTTTGGATCATTACAGCTACAAACATTATTCCCTAATTTAGCAGCTGACAAAAACTTCGAAGTGGATATGATCTGTGAAATTTTAGGGAAGCGAGTTCGCGATATTCTAGAAATTCCTCAGAGCACTATCGAAATTGGAAGTAAAATAGATTTAACGCTCTTTTCATTAAATGAAAAATGGATTTTTGATGAAAATGAAATTATATCTTTGAGCAAAAACAGCCCTTTCATTGGTAAAGAATATGATGCCAAGGTTCTAGGTATATTACATAACGGGAAACTAATGATCAAGGAAGAGTTGGATGGAGAAGCGTGATTTTTTTAAAGAATTTTTCAAGAATAAAAAACTTGTTGGTTCGATGCGTCCGAGCTCTAAATCCTTAACAGATAAAATGCTATCGTCAATTGACTTTTCGAAGGCAAAAACAATTGTTGAATTAGGACCTGGAACTGGGGTTTTTACCAGAGAAATATTAGAGCGAATGGCTCCTGATGCCCAATTGTTGGTTTTTGAATTACACGATCAATTTTACCATAATCTAAAAACAAACATTACCGATAAACGTTGTCATTTTATTCATGACAGTGCCGAAAAAATTAGCCAGTATCTTGAACATTATAATATCCATAAGGCTGATGTCGTAATTTCATCTTTACCATTGGCTAATTTTTCAAAAGATTTACGCGAAAGCATTGTAACAGCAGCGAAAAACTCTTTGTCAACGAACGGACTGATGACTCAATTCCAATATTCTCTGCAATCTAAAAATTATTTGAAAACTAAATTTCCAAGAGTAAAAGTCAATTATACATTTTGGAATTTCCCTCCTGCATTTGTATATACTTGTGAAAAACGAATGAAATAACCCATTTCCATTAATAAAACTGGCTTTTCAATAGATCACTTAATTTTTGGCTCGTGCCTAAAAAGTCAAAAATAAATTTTAATCAAGCTTTGTTAAACTTAGAAGTTCAAATTAAAAGCTAGAAGTTAAATGAAAACATCAGTCAATCTCATTCGGCTATTTATCCAAATTTATATAGAAAATTCAATTGAAAAAAAGAACAAAATTAATTACTAAAGATGTTTAAAGTCCAAATGTTCGATTGAAATTAACTTTTCTGAGACAAAATCTATGGTGTGTTTTCCTGGTAATAAGTGCAATAAATTTTGTTTAAAGAACACCCCATTATTAGTGCTGGTTATCCATAACGAATTTATAAAACAAGTATTTTCTATGGTCAGCGTTCCTGTCTTATTGGTTAAATCATAAGATATACTCGCTTCAAATTTATGATTGGCTTCTCTTTTTTCATCCTTAGGCAAATGCAAAAAAGTTCTATCGGCCCATAGTTTATCCTTTTCATGAATTTGAAAATTAATTACATAATTTTCTTTTCTCCATTTCTCTTCACTTAAATATTGAGCCAATTGAATTGACTTATTCGTGTACGACTCTTCAATGCAACTATCTGCTTTTAGCAACTTTCCATCTAAAGAATAAATATTCCAAGTGATCTTTAATTCTTGCGAATATCCGGAACCATTGACTAAATAATAATCTTCTTTATCGAGTTCTTCAATTTTTTCTACAATGGTAATATCTTCATAATCTTTTTGCACTTGATAATGCAACGGTTTCCAATTCCCGAAATAGTCAATACTCGACCAAGACGGTGCTGGCCAACAGTCATTCACTTGCCAATACAACGTCCCCATGCATCTCGGCGCTTGGATACGATGAGAAGAAATTGCTATTCCCACCGCTTTTGCTTGGGTTAATTGAGAATAATACACAAATTGTTCAAACGTCTTTGGTTGACCAAATAAGATTTTTGCATGTTTTAGCATCATTCCGTTTCCAACATAACTTTTCTGGTGATGCTTCATCACATCTGATTCTAAATCCAAGTCACTTTCGGTCGCAAATGTTTTTATTGTTGACATTTGTGGGAAAGATTGGAAGCCATATTCCGCATTGAATCTACCGCTCTTTTTTCCAAAATCTTCAATTGGGTCTTTTCCATGCCAAACACCCCAATAGTGTTGAGATCCGCTGTCGTAATATTCTACCTTACCCCAATTACTCAATGGCGAAGTATGTATATATGGAATGGTGCTCCAGTAGCTTATTCTCTCGGGTAAAAAACTTTGAAAAAGTCGTTTATAGTCTTGTTCTATTTTATCTGCTTCACTTCCAAAAATCAAATAGCGAGCCTGAAAACCCCAATTTTTCCAAGCTACATCGACTTCGTTGTTTCCGTTAAATAAAACAACCGAAGGATGACTTGAAATTCGTGGTATTTGATAATCAAATTCTTCCTTAACATTGGCTAAAAATTCGTCATCACCAGGATACATGGCACAAGCAAACATAAAGTCTTGCCAAACCATAATCCCCTTTTCATCGCACAGTTCAAAGAAATAGTCATCCGGATAATATCCTCCACCCCAGACTCTAACCATATTAAAGTTGGCTTTCTCCATGTCTTCAACCATTTTTCGAATCTGATCTCTAGTTACTCTTGCTGGAAAAATATCTTGAGGGATGTAATCACCTCCTTTACAAAATATTGCTCTATCATTGACATGAATTTCGTAACTCGTACCAATTTCATCTTTTTCTTGAACCAATTTTGACTTTCTAACGCCAAATCGAACTGGCACCTGATCAACTGTTTCTCCTGATTTATTTTTTAAAACCCATAAATCATTGTACAAATACTGTTTTCCTTGACCTTTTGGCCACCATAACTCGGGTTTTTCAATTGTGACTTTCCATTGAAAACTTTTTTGACCAGCCTTCAAAATGTACTCTCCAAATTGGTCACTTTGCCAAATTAGATCTTCTTTAAGCTTTACTTTCGTGTGAATTTGAAATAGAACTTCTGCTTTATTCGATTCTATAGAAGTAATTTGTATGTTTTTTAAAGTTATTCTATTGCCATCGAATGCATTAACCTCAACAGGTTTCCAAAAACCCATAGTGTTCATTCGCAACGACCAATCCCAACCGAATTGATATTGAGGTTTTCGAGAATATGGAGCTATTGATATTTTATTTACATCGTTCGGAGTTGGCAACTTTGTTTTAGCATTTTTGTAATCTTCTTTATGATAATCAACGGGTGAAGTGAAAATTACTTTAATATGATTTCCACCAAGTTTTACAAAAGGCTTAATATCGTATGAATAGGGTCGAAATGCATTATCTGTTTTTCCGATTAAAGAGTCGTTCAAAAAGATCTCTGCATACGTGTCGACATTGAAAAAATTCAATTCTAAAAATTCTCGATTGAACGTTTCATCTGTTAATTCAAATCGAGATGTCAATTGCCATTGATGGTTTTCCATCCACTGATACAATTCTTCATTCTTCCCAATGAAAGGGTCAGGCAATTCTCCAGCGTTCAAAAAAGCTTCCTGAACACTTCCTTTATTACCAAAGTCTAACCACGAATTATTTAATGGATTTAAGACTTGCCAATTAAGTTCCATAGTTTGTGAATAACTTAGTAAGGAAATTCCCATTCCAATTAATACTATAAGCGCTTTCATTATCATATTACCACGATCTGTTGAAAGGTGCGTCTTTCATTCCTTCAAATTCATTTGTTCTCATTGCAAAATTGAAGCCATTATACACAGAATATCCACCGTATTCTCCGTCTTTATTTAAAGCTAAGAATCCACATTGTAATCCAGTTAAATCATCGTGTTTTGCTATTATTCGTTCAACAGCAGCTTTGCAAGCATTTTCTGGCGACATTCCTTGCCGCATCAATTCCACAACAGTGTGACTTCCGGCAATACGTATTATGGCCTCTCCTAAACCTGTAGCGACAGCAGCTCCAACTTCATTGTCGACAAATAAACCTGCGCCAATTATCGGTGAATCACCAAGTCTGCCATGCAGTTTATACGCCCAACCACTCGTAGTGCATGAACCAGACAAATTACCATGTTCATCCAAAGCTATAATTCCGATTGTATCGTGGTTTTCGTGGTTAATTATCGGTTTTTCAAATAAGGCCTTGTTTTCCTTTTTCCATTCTTTGTACTCTTTTTGAACCTCCTTTATCGGTGATTTTATTTTTTTAAATCCAATCCACTTTGCATAGTCTTCAGCGCCTTCACCTACTAACATAACATGTTGCGTATTTTCCATTACAGAACGAGCAATAGAAATAGGATGTTCATATCCTTCCACAAAACCAACTGCTCCGCATTTAGATTCGTGATTCATAATGCAAGCATCCAAAGTAACATGTCCATCTCTGTCTGGCCGACCCGAAATACCAACGCTTCTATTTGTTCTATCAGATTCCGTAATACGAGCAGCCTTTTCTACAGCATCTAATGCGTTTCCACCAGTAGACAATACTTCCCAAGCACCTTTATTTGCTTCTATTCCGTGTGACCATGTTGAAATAACAATTGGTCCTTTGATTTT